>Ga0196960_10000059_pt1 | contig 41721 bp, 39 predicted proteins | sample S3v_5metaG_FD_183187 | JGI IMG/M metagenome (GOLD analysis project Ga0196960, IMG submission 183187) | Soil microbial communities from Anza Borrego desert, Southern California, United States - S3+v_5 | ecosystem: Environmental > Terrestrial > Soil > Desert | place: USA: California | collected...
GACGCGCTCGCTCTCGGCGCTCGCGGAGGTCCGCAGCTCCTCGGCGTCGGCCTTGGCCTTGGTGAGCAGCTCCTCGGCGGTGCGGGCACCCTCCTCCAGCTGCTGGACCGCTTCGCGGCGGGCCTCGCCACGGATCCGCTCGCCCTCGGCCACGGCCTCGGAGCGCAGCTGCTCGGCCTCGCCCCGGAGCCGGCGCGCCTCCTCCTGCAGCTCGACGGTCCTGGCCCGGTACTCCTTGGTGTCGTCCTTGGCCGCGCCCTTGAGCTGGTCGGCCTGCTCGGCGGCCTCGCCGCGCAGCCGGTCCGCCTCGGCCTCGGCCTCACGGCGGATCCGGTCGGCCTCCTCGCCGGCCGCCCTGGTGGTGGACCTGGCGTCCTCGGAGGCCTTGGTCAGGACCTCCTCGGCGCTCCGGGCCGCCTTCGCGAGCTGGGCCGCGGCGTCCTCGGCGGCCAGGGTCCGGGCCTTCTCGGCGGCCTCGGCGACCACCCGCTCGGCCTCCGCCCGGGCGTCGACGAGCGCCTGCTCGGCCTCTTCCTTGAGCGCCTCGGCCTGCTTCGTGGCCTCACCGACCAGCCGGGCGATCTCGGACTTGGCCGTACGGGTGCGCTGCTCGTTCTGCGACTCGGCGCCGGCCAGCCGCTTGACCGCGGCCTCCTTCGCCTCGGCGAGGACCTTCTCGGCCTCCAGCCGGGCCTCGCGCAGCCGGGTCTCGGCCTCCTGCACGCGCTGCTCCGCGGTGCGGTTCAGCTCCGCGGTCTGCTGCCGGGTCTGCTCGGTCTCGGCGGTGGCCGTCGAGCGCAGCCGCTCGGCGTGGCTGGTGGCCTCCTGCGCCTGCGTGGAGGCGGCGTCGAGCAGCCGCTCGGCGTCCCTGCGGGCCCGCAGCAGCGTGGCCTCGGCCTCGGCACGGGCCGACTCCGCCTCGGAGTTGAGGCGCCGGCGGGTCTCGTCGGCGAGCCGGGCCGCCTCGGCGCGGGCGGCGGCCAGCGACTGCTCGGCCTCCGTGCGCGACTCGTCCAGGAGACGGCGGGCCTGGGACTCGGTCCTGGCCCGCAACTGCTCGGCCCAGGCGACGTTCTCGTTGACGTGGGACTCGACGGTCTGCCGGCGCTCCGCCAGCTCCTGGTCGAGCCGCTGACGCCGCTGGACCGCCTCGGCGTGCAACTCGGCCTGGAGCCGGGCCTGGTGCTCCGCGTGCTCCTGCAGGATGCGCTGTGTCTGAGCCCTGGCCTCACGCAGCTCGCGCTCGGCGTCGTTACGCAGCTGATCGGCCTGGATCTGGGCGTTGCGGAGCATCTGCTCGGCCTGGTAGCCGATGTCCGCGCTGTCGTGTGCGGGACGGTTCGCCAGATTGCGCCGTGCCTCGTGCAGCTTGGCGCGCAAGACCTCGACCTGGTAACCGAGGTCCTCGGCATGCTGGACGGCCTTCTCCCGGTCGGTCTTCAGCCGGTCCATCTCGGCTTCGAACCGCGAGAGATGGTCGTCGTCAGCTCGGTGGCTCTGCTGGCTCTCGTAGCCCCGCACTGCGCGGTCCCATCCTTCCCCGAGCTCTCAATTTCTTCCCCAGGCTCTCAACTTCGTTCGAGCGGGGAATGCCCCACTGAGCAGGGGAGGCCCCAACCCTGGTCGCAATTCTCCATACGAGTGCCGCTCGCCGGCGAGCGGCACCCCGGGGAATGGTGACAGATCAACGGCGAGGACGTGGCACGGCCCCGACCCGGCCCCGGCCCGGAACCGCCCACTCTACCGGCCCTGCCGGCGGCCGGGTCAGTGCTCCGTCGCCGAGGTGACCAGTTCAGTCAGCACACCGTGGCAGTCCTTGGGGTGGAGGAAGGTGATCCGGGAGCCCATCGACCCGGTCCTGGGCTCGTCGTAGAGCACCCGGACGCCCTTGCCGCCGATGGCCGCGGCGTCCCCGTCGACGTCCGCGGTCCCGAAGGCGATGTGGTGCACGCCCTCGCCGTTCTTCGCCAGCCACTTGCCGACGGCGGAGTCCTCACGGGTCGGTTCGAGCAGCTGGAGGTAGGAAGCCCCGCCGTCCGAGGTGCCGTTGATCTTCAGCATGGCCTCCCGCACGCCCTGTTCCTCGTTGATCTCGGTGTGGTGCACCTCGAAGCCGTACGTCGCGCGGTAGAACTCCACCGTCCTGTCGAGGTCGAAACAAGCGATTCCGATGTGGTCGATTCGCGTCAGCATGGAACCAGTGCAGCGCCCCGGGGATGGTTACGCAACGTGCGCGCGATCACACCCACTGCCGGATGACGGGCGCCGTACCGCTCAGTACATTCGGGCAGGAGGGACCGGCACATGAAGGGTGGAGGAAGGAGCAGGGCCGGGGGAGTGCGTGTCCGGCCCTGTGACGCCGCCCCTCATGCGCCGGTCCCTCCCCACCCTCGTTCACCACCTAATCAAGGGGCTGTGCCTCATGTCAGGAACGACCGGAACCACCTCAGTGATCGTCGCGGGCGCGCGGACGCCCATGGGCCGTCTCCTCGGCTCGCTGAAGAGCTTCTCCGGAGCCGACCTCGGAGGCGTCGCCATCAAGGCGGCGCTGGACCGGGCCGGGATCGGCGGGGACCAGGTCGAGTACGTGATCATGGGCCAGGTGCTCCAGGCCGGGGCAGGGCAGATCCCCGCGCGCCAGGCGGCGGTCAAGGCCGGGATCCCGCTGGACGTCCCCGCGCTCACCGTCAACAAGGTGTGCCTGTCGGGGCTCGACGCGATCGCTCTCGCGGACCAGCTGATCCGCGCCGGTGAGTTCGACGTCGTGGTGGCCGGCGGCCAGGAGTCCATGACCAACGCCCCGCACCTGCTCCCGAAGTCCCGCGAGGGATACAAGTACGGTGCGATCGAGATGCTCGACTCGATGGCCTACGACGGCCTGACGGACGCCTACGAGAACATCCCGATGGGTGAGTCCACCGAGAAGCACAACACCCGCCTGGGCCTGGACCGCGCCGCGCAGGACGAGATCGGCGCGCTGTCCCACCAGCGCGCCGCCGCCGCCCGGAAGAACGGCGTCTTCGAGGCCGAGATCACCCCGGTCGAGATCCCGCAGCGCAAGGGGGAACCGGTCCTCTTCGCCGAGGACGAGGGCATCCGCCCCGAGACGACCGCCGAGTCGCTCGGGAAGCTGCGCCCCGCCTTCACCAAGGACGGCACGATCACGGCGGGCACCTCCTCGCAGATCTCCGACGGAGCCGCCGCCGTCGTCGTCATGAGCAAGGCCAAGGCCGAGGAGCTGGGCCTGGACTGGATCGCCGAGATCGGTGCCCACGGCAATGTGGCCGGCCCGGACAACTCGCTCCAGTCGCAGCCGTCCAACGCCATCCGCCACGCCCTGAAGAAGGAGGGCATCGGGGTCGAGGACCTCGATCTCATCGAGATCAACGAGGCCTTCGCGGCCGTCGCGGTCCAGTCGATGAAGGACCTCGGCGTCACCTCCGACAAGGTCAACGTCAACGGCGGCGCGATCGCGCTCGGCCACCCCATCGGCATGTCGGGCGCCCGTGTGGTGCTGCACCTGGCGCTGGAGCTGAAGCGGCGCGGCGGCGGCACCGGGGCGGCGGCGCTGTGCGGCGGCGGCGGTCAGGGCGACGCGTTGATCATCCGGGTACCGGGCAAGTAGCGGACAGCCGGGCACATGGCGGACCGTACGAGTGAGCGAGGAGGCCGAGCGTGAAGGTGGACGTCCCCACCCTGGTCGAGCAGGCACGTGAGGGCAGGCCGCGCGCGGTGGCCCGGCTCATCTCCCTGGTGGAGGGAGCGTCGCCGCAGCTGCGTGAGGTGATGGCGGCGCTGGCGCCGCTCGCGGGCCGTGCCTACGTCGTCGGCCTGACCGGATCGCCCGGTGTCGGCAAGTCCACCTCGACCTCGGCGCTGGTCTCCGCCTACCGCAAGGCGGGCAAGCGCGTCGCGGTCCTGGCCGTCGACCCGTCGTCGCCGTTCTCCGGGGGCGCGCTCCTCGGCGACCGGGTCCGGATGTCGGAGCACGCCTCCGACCCGGGCGTCTACATCCGCTCGATGGCCACCCGGGGGCACCTGGGCGGCCTCGCGTGGTCGGCACCCCAGGCGATCCGGGTGCTGGACGCGGCGGGCTGCGACGTGATCCTCGTGGAGACGGTGGGAGTCGGCCAGTCGGAGGTGGAGATCGCCTCCCAGGCCGACACCTCCGTCGTCCTCCTCGCCCCGGGCATGGGTGACGGCATCCAGGCGGCGAAGGCCGGAATCCTGGAGATCGGCGATGTCTACGTCGTCAACAAGGCGGACCGGGACGGGGCGGACGCCACCGCCCGCGAGCTCAACCACATGCTGGGCCTGGGGGAGTCCCGGGGGCCCGGCGACTGGCGGCCGCCCATCGTGAAGACGGTCGCCGCCCGGGGCCAGGGCCTCGACGAGGTGGTCGAGGCCCTGGAGAAGCACCGGGCGTGGATGGAGGAGCACGGCGTCCTGACCGAACGGCGCACCGCGCGTGCGGCCCGTGAGGTCGAGACGATCGCCGTCACCGCGCTCCGTGAGCGGATCGCCGATCTGCACGGCGACCGCAGGCTGGACGCCCTCGCGGAACGGATCGTGGCCGGGCGCCTCGACCCCTACGCGGCGGCGGACGAACTGGTCGCGGGACTCACCGGGCGCCCGGCACAGGACTGACGGTCCCCGGGCGGCGTGCGGGCCGCCCGGGAACCCCTCCCCACGTGCCGGAACACCATGCTCCCGTCCGGCGGGGGCGACGGCGGGAGCGAGAGCGACGGGGGCGGGAACGGCCGTGCGCAGGCCGGCCCTCCTGGCTGGAAACCCTGGCGCGCCACCTTCACCGGGACCCCGCCGGGCTGTGCGGCCGGCCAGGGCGCGGTGGTCTGCCGTGCGGCGGACGGAACGTACGAGGCGCTCTCGATGCGCGTCCGGGACGGCGTGCTCCACGCCGGCAACGAGGAAGGGCTGCACGCCTTCCGCACGAAGGACGGCGGGAAGGAACCCACCGGATGCCCCCGGGAGGCACCTGCCGACTTCGCGGCCCACTGCCCGGGGGCCCAGGACGGCACGGACGACGAGCCCCCGCCCCCCGGCGCGGGCAAGCTCTTCGACATGCCCATCGGCGGTACGCCGCCCTCCCTGATCGCCCACGGCGGCGCGCTGTTCCTCTCCTCACCCGACGACGGCAGGGTCCTGTCCGGCTTCGCGCCCTGAGGCGGGGCCGGACGGGACCGCCGGACGGGAGGATCAGTCGTCGTCGCTGTCGTCGTTGTCGTCGTCACCGTCGTTGTCGTCGTCCTGGTCCACGGTCACCTTGCCGCTCTTCGCGTCGACGTGCAGTTCGTGGTCCTTGCCGTCCTTGCCCGTGACGTCGACGTCCCAGCGCAGCGCGCCGCCCTTGTCACTGTCGTCGCCGCCGTCGTCGTCCAGGTCCACGGCCGTCACCGAGCCGGGCTGCGCGCCCAGCGCCGCCTTCACCGCCGCGTCCAGGGACACGGCCGCCGAACGGGGCGCGTGGCGGTCGCGGTCGTCGCCGTCGTCCTCGTGGTCGGACAGCACCTTGCCGCTGCGCGCGTCCACGTCCACGTCGTGCCAGACCTTGTCGGAGCCGCGGACGTCGAGCTCCCAGACGCCACGGGCGCTGTCGTCGTCATCGTCCAGCTCGGCCCCGGTGACCGTGCCGGGGACCGCCTTCAGCGCGGCGCCGACGGCTTCGCCGACGGTGATCCGCGCGGTCGTCCCCGCCGTTCCGGCGGTGCCCGCGCCCTCACCGCTCGCATCGGCCCCGTCGGCCCGCCCGGAGGCGGCCGTGCGGCCGTCCTTCCCGCTGCCGTCGGAGTCCGCGAAGGCGGCGGTCGTGGCGAGCCCGCCGCCGACGAGTACGGCTGCGGTGACGGCGGCGACGGCGATGTTGCGCTTCATGGTGTGTTTCCTTCCGGACGGGATGTGCTGTGCGACGGGAACCACACTGGCCCGGCGATGCTGAACGCAGCCTGAAGCCACCTGAAGGCGTCTTCAGGTTCGGTTTGGGAAGCTGTCCCCATGCGCCTGTTGATCGTGGAGGACGAGAAGCGTCTCGCGACGTCCCTCGCGAGGGGACTCACCGCCGAGGGCTTCGCCGTCGACGTCGTGCACGACGGCCCGGAGGGCCTGCACCTGGCCGGCCAGGGCGTGCACGACCTCGTGGTCCTCGACATCATGCTGCCCGGGATGAACGGCTACCGGATCTGTGCCGCCCTGCGCGCCGCGGGGCACGAGATGCCGATCCTGATGCTCACCGCCAAGGACGGGGAGTACGACGAGGCGGAGGGCCTCGACACGGGCGCCGACGACTATCTGACCAAGCCGTTCTCGTACGTCGTGCTCGTCGCCCGGGTCCGGGCGCTGCTGCGCCGCCGCGGCGGGTCCGCCTCGCCGGTCCTCACCGCCGGCACGCTGCGGATGGACACCGCCGCCCGCCGGGTCCACCGGGGTGAGGACGAAGTCACCCTCACCGCCAAGGAGTTCTCCGTCCTGGAACAGCTCGTGCGGCGGGCGGGCGAGGTGGTCAGCAAGGCGGACATCCTGGAACACGTCTGGGACTTCGCCTACGACGGCGACCCGAACATCGTCGAGGTCTACATCAGCACGCTGCGCCGCAAGCTCGGCGCCGCGTCGATCCGCACGGTGCGGGGCGCGGGCTACCGGCTGGAGACGCTGTGAGGTCCGTACGGGCCAGGGCCGCCCTGGGCGCCACCCTGGTCGTCGCCCTCGCCCTGACCGTCGCGGGGCTGGCCGTCCTGGCGGTGCTGCGCGGCAACCTGACGGACCGCGCGGGCCTGGAGGCCGAGGTGGCCGCACGGGAGGTGGCCGGGCAGCTGGCCCTGGGAGTGGCGTACGCGGAGCTGGAGCTGGGCGACGAGGACACCCGCCCCGTCCAGGTGACCGACGGGGCGGGGCGGGTGGTGGCCGTCTCCAAGGACCTCGACGCGATCTCGGGGACGGGCACGGCGGAGGTCACCCCGGTTCCCTCGGCGCCGGTCCCGGGCGATGACGGTGACGGGGACGACGGTGACGACGAGGGGGACGACCCCGCCCGCGGTGAGGTCTCCTCCGACGCGCCGGACTTCGCGAACGGCACCGCCACCGTCGACGGCGAGACGGCGGACTACCGCTTCGCCACCGTCGAGGCGACCACCAGGCAGGACGTCACCCTGACCGTCCACGCGGGCTCCCCGCTCGCGGCCGAGCAGGAGGCCGTGGACACCGTACGCACCTCCATGCTGACCGGGCTGCCCCTCGTGCTGCTCGTCGTCGCCGGGGTGACCTGGCTGGTCACGCGGCGCGCGCTGCGCCCGGTCGAGGGCATCGGACGGGAACTGGCCGCGATCACCGCGTCGGAGGACCTGGGCCGCCGTGTGCCCGAGCCGGACTCGCGGGACGAGATCGCGCGGCTGGCCCGCACCACCAACGAGACCCTGACCGTGCTGGAGGCCTCGGTCGACCGGCAGCGGCGCTTCGTCGCCGACGCCTCGCACGAACTGCGCAGCCCGATCGCCTCGCTCCGCACCCAGCTGGAGGTGGGGGAGGCCCATCCGGAACTGCTGGACGTCCCCGGTGCGGTCGCCGACACCGTACGGCTCCAGGTGCTGGCGGCCGACCTGCTGCTGCTGGCCCGGCTGGACGCGGGGGAGCGGCCCGGGCGCACACCCGTCGACCTGGGCGCGCTGGTCCGCGAGGAGGTCTCCCAGCGAGCGGCGGACCGGATTCCGCCGCAGGTGTGCGCGGCGGACACCGGGTCACTCGAAGTCAGCGGCTCACGCGGGCAGTTGGCCCGGGTGGTCGGCAACCTCCTGGACAACGCCGAGCGGCACGCGGAGCGTCTTGTCGCCGTCTCGGTGAGGGCGGACCGGGGCGACGTGCTCGTGGAGGTGACCGACGACGGAGCGGGTGTGCCCGAGGCCGAACGGGAGCGGATCTTCGAGCGCTTCGTGCGTCTCGACGACGCCCGCAGCCGTGACGACGGCGGGGCCGGGCTCGGTCTGGCCATCGCCCGTGATGTGGCCTCCAGGCACGGGGGCACCCTCACGGTGGGCGCGGCACCGGACGGCGGTGCGCTCTTCACCCTGCGGCTGCCCCGCCAGGCCGGGCCCGGCAGGGGGCCGGCGGCCGGCGACGGCTGAGCGCGGCCCCGCTACGGCTTGCCGCGCCTGCCGCGCAGATGCTCCGCGACCGGGGTCAGTGCCGTGTGCACTCCGGCGAGCTCCTCGGGGGACAGCAGGTCCATGAAGTGCCTGCGCACCGACTCGACGTGGTGCGGCGCGACCCTCCGCATCGTCTCGCCGCCCAGGTCGGTGAGGACCGCGAACAGGCCGCGCCGGTCCGACTCGCAGTGCTCGCGCCGGACCAGGCCGGCGTTCTCCATGCGGGTGATCTGGTGCGAGAGCCTGCTCTTGGACTGCAGCGTCGCGGAGGCGAGGTCGCTCATCCGCATGCGCTGGTCCTCCGACTCCGAGAGGTTGACCAGGATCTCGTAGTCGTTCATGGTCAGGCCGAACGGCTGGAGGTCCTTCTCCAGCTGATGTGTCAGCAGTCTGCTGACGTCCAGGTGGGTGCGCCAGGCGCACTGCTCGGCATCGGTCAGCCAGCGGGTGGCCGTCTCGGTCTCCATGTATGGATTCTACCTAAGATGTTGAAAGCCGGACGAAGTCTGGGAGTGTGACGCCTCGCACGCACTGCCGGGCGTCACACTCCGCAGACTACCGTTCACAGCCCGAAGCGACGCTGGAGGTCCCCCAGCTGACCGGGCATGCGGGGTGTGGAGCCGTGTTGACCGCCGCCCCCGGAACCGCCTCCCGGCACACCCGGCTCGTGCGGGACGGCTCCCGTCGCCTGCTCGGGCATCAGCAGCTCGGTCGACTGGAGCAGGACCGTGCCCGCCCCGACGAACTCGAACTGGTGCTCCTCCCCCGAGGTGCCGCCGATCCCGGTCAGCGAGCGCAGGCCGCCCATCACGCCCGTCATGTAGCCGTGGTCGTAGTGGTGGCACGGCGAGGGGCAGTCGGCCCACCCCACCAGCGCCTGCGGGTCCACCCGCAGCGGCGGCTCCATGAAGACCACCGGGCCGTTGGACGCGGCGACGAACTTCCCCGTCCCGATCAGGGTCAGGAAGCCCGGCACGATCGACTGCTTCAGGGCCAGCGTCGGCTGGTAGGCCAGCAGGTTGCCGGACCTGATCGTCAGGTTGCCGTCCTCCAGGTCGAAGGAGTTCACGTCGAAGGCCCGGTCGGCGAGCAGCATCTTGCCGCTGCCCTCGGCCACCACCCAGTCGCTCGCGTGCAGCGGGGAGTGGAAGCTCGTACGGATCAGCCGCTCGAAGCGGCCGTGCCCGATGCCGTTGAAGTCGATCTGCCCGTAATAGGCGATCATCTTGCCCTTCTGCAGGAACCACTGGCTCCCCTTGAGCTCCACACAGAAGGTGTACGCGTTGACGTTGTCGTCCGACGGCAGCGTCATCGGATCGAAGGCCCCCTCGGGCCCGGCGGCCCCGGGGAGGCCCCACTCCGGCATGCTCACAGCTTCTCCTCCGACGCCTGGACGTACACCGCTCCGTTGCCGCTGAGCTCCAGCTGGAACGCCTCGCCCGAGCCGCGCCCCACCATGTCGCGCCAGCCGAGCGCGGTGGACAGCTTGTTGGCCACGTCCCCGTGGTGGGCGACGTAGGCCTGCGGGTCCACATGGACCGGCCTGCCCGGGGTGATCGGCAGCTCGATCACCCCGCCGTGCGCCATCACGGCGACCGCGCCGTGGCCCTTGAGCGTCGTCGTGAACAGGCCCTGCCCGGTCACCTGGCCGCGCACCATGCCCATCACCCCGCCCTGGGAGCCCAGGAACAGGGTGCCCTGCTGGAGCGTCCCGTCGAAGGCGAGCAGCCGGTCGGCCTCCACGCAGAGGGTGTCGCCGGCGAGGTCGATCACCTGGATGTGGTGGCCGCCGTGGCCGAACATCACCGTGCCACTGCCCTCGACCGTCATCAGCGGGGCCGCCTCGTCGGCCACCCGCCTGCCGATCATCGACCCCAGGCCGCCCTGTCCGCCCTGGATGTTCGGGGTGAACGAGACGTCGCCCCGGTACGCGAGCATCGCGCCGCGCTGGCTGTACATCTTCCGGCCGGGGCTCACCACGGCCTCGACCATCTTCGAGTTGATCTCACGGAACGGCATCAGACATCGCCCCCGAGGGTGTTCCGTTCGCTGGGCTGTACGTAGACGAGGCCGTCGCCCTCGAAGCGGATCTGGAAGGACTCGCCGGAACCCTCACCCATGAACGTCCGGAAGTTCACCCCGGACCGGAAGTGCTGCTGGAGCCTGCCCTGGTGGGCGATGTAGGCGCCGGGGTCGACGTTCAGCGGGTACTGGGGTGCCACCCGCAGCGCCACGGCCGATCCGTCCGACAGGATCGCCGCCCGGCCGGTGCCCTCGACGGTCGTGGTGAACAGCCCGTTGCCGTTCGCGCCGCCGCGCAGGCCCGTGAAGGAGGTGCCGGTGCGCAGTCCGGCGTCGGTGACCAGCAGATTGCTCGCCTCGACGTACAACGTGTCGCTGTGCAGAGAGACGAGGTTGATCTCACTCGCCCGGTCCGCGAAATAGCAGGTGCCCTGCCCCTTCACCTCCATCATCACCATCTGTTCGCCGGTCAGCCGGCGGGTCACCATGCCGCGCAGGCCCTCACCGCCGCCCGACATCTTCTTGAAAGCCATCCGGCCGTCGTACGCGACCATCGAGCCGTTCTTCGCCTTGACCGCATCGCCCGTCAGATCGACGGCGAGCGTCTTGCTGCCTTGGAGTCGGAACATCGCCACGGTGCGACGTTAGCCGCAGTGCGCTCCGCCGGACAGGGACCGGCGGCCGATCCCCTCCCCGGCATGACCCTGATGCGCACTGATACGCGCAGCGCCGGCCGGACGGCGACCCCCCGCCCGGGGGGCCCGGGAACGATGCCACAATGGCTCTGCTTGTGCCTGCGTTCACAAGCCGACACGCCCCTCCCACCGAAGGTGCCCTCGTGGACATCAAGACCGCTTCCGCCCTGCACCGGCTGCGCCTCATCTCGCTTCCCGAGGCGCTGTCCTTCCCGGCGCTGCTCATCTTCGGCTCGCTGCTCATGCGGGTCTCGGACATCGACTTCCTGATGCCGCCCCTCGGCGCGCTGCACGGCCTGCTCTTCACGATCTACGTGATCTTCCTGCTGGACGTATGGGTCAAGGCCAAGTGGCCGCTCAAGCGCGTCGCCCTGTTCTTCCTCCTCGCGGTGGTGCCCTTCGGCGGCCTCTACGGTGAGAAGCTGCTCAAGAAGTACGAGGCCGACGGCGTCATCGCCGCCCGTGCCCGTGCCGAGGGGACGGTCAGCGCGTGATCGTCGCCTTCTCCGTCAGTCCCCTGGGTGTCGGGGAGGACGTCGGCGAGTACGTCGCCGACGCCGTCCGGGTCGTCCGCGAGTCCGGGCTGCCCAACCGCACGGACGCGATGTTCACCTCGGTCGAGGGTGAGTGGGACGAAGTCATGGACGTCGTCAAGCGTGCGGTCGCCGCCGTCGAGGCCCGTGCGGGCCGCGTCTCCCTGGTGCTGAAGGCCGACATCCGGCCGGGCGTCACCGACGGTCTGACCTCCAAGGTCGAGACGGTGGAGCGGCACCTGGCGGGCTGACGCCCCGTCCGCGCACCGCGCGCCCCGTACGAGAGCCCGCGCGCCCCGCGTACGGGATCGCCCGCGCCTCCCGTACGAGAGCCCCCGCGCACGCCGGGAGCCTCCCGTGCGCATGAAGAGCCCCCGGCGCCGGGGGCTCTTCCCGTTCGGCCGAAGAAAACCCCTCACTCGGACCTGCCGGGTCGACACGGCGTTCGGTCTCCCCTTCTGTGGGGACACCGGCGTGTTCCGACCACGGGAGGCCTGATGCCGTCGGAGTGCTACGACCACGACAGCCGCAGCCGTCCCCCGGGGCCGCTCGGAGAGCCGCCCGCGGCGGGGTACCGGGTGCGGTACCGCGGCCTCCCGCGCGCCGAGAGGTACCGAATAGGAACAGCCCTCCTCATGGCGCTCGCTCCCGCGCTCGCCGGACTGCTGCTGCTCCACATGCTGTGGCCCACGCACTGGAGCCACCGGGGGGACGGCCGACGATGGCTGATGCTCGCCGACTCCGTGACGCTGGTGTCCGTCGCCCTGCTGGAACTGTTCCTGCTGGTGCACGTGCTCGCCGTCGCGCTCGCCGTGTCGGTGGCCCGGGACCCGGTCCCCGTGAGGCCGGAGCGCGGCACCGGACTCGCGTTCCTCGTCACCTACCTGCCGGGCAGGGACCGTCTCCCCGCCGTGCGGGCCACCCTGGAGGGCGCCGTGCGGGTGCGGCACCCCGGACCGCTGGACGTCTGGCTGCTCGACGAGAGCGACGACCCGGAGGCCAGGATGCTCTGCGCCGAGCTGGGCGTGCACCACTTCACCCGCCTCGGGGTACCCGAGGGGAACCAGGTTAAGGGCCCGCACCGGGCCGGGGCGCGGCACGGCAACTACAACGCCTGGCTCGCCAAGCACGGTGCCGCCTACGACTTCTTCGCCTCCGTGGCCACCGGTCATGTACCCCGGCCGGGCTTCCTGGAGCGGATGACGGGCTACTTCCGGGACCCGGACATCGCCTTCGCCGTCGGCCCGCGGGTCCACAGAAGCGCTGCCCGGGCCGTCACCGGATCCCCGCACTCCCTGTTCCACGAGCTGATCCAGCGGGCGGGCAACCGCTACGGCGCGCCCGTCCTCGCGGGCACCGGCCGCGTCGTGCGCGTCACGGCCCTGCGCCGGGCCGGCGGCTTCCACGATTCCGTCGCGGGGGACATGGCCACCGGGTTCGAGCTCCACCGCACACGCAACCCGCTGACCGGACGTCACTGGCGCTCGGTCCACATCCCGGACGCTCCGGCCGTCGAGGAGGTCCCGGCCGTCCCGGTGCACGCGTTCCCCCAGCGGCTGCTCCGGTCCCGGGAGGCCTACGGCGTCCTGCTGCGGCAGTGCGGACAGGCGCTGCTGCGGGTGCCGCCCGGGCGGCTTCTCGGCTACACACTGACGCTCGTCCGCAGGCCCGTGGCCGCCGTCGGCTGCCTGTTCGGCGTGCTGAGCTGTCTGCCGGCCTTCACCCACGAGGCGCTGCGCCCCTGGGCGGTCCTCGCCATGGTGACGGCCTTCGCGCCGGCCATGGCGCGGCCCGTCACGCTGCTGCGCCGGCGCCGGGCCCGCGCGCCGCGTCCCGTCCGGGCGACGGAGCCCGCACCGGCCGCCGCCACCGCGGCAGGCACCGGATCCACGCCGGTGCCCGGCCTGTGACGCCCCCCGGGACTCGCGGAGGCGCATGGAACACACGTCCGGTACCGAAGTGCGAGACAGGGCTGACCGTCATATGACCAGTGGGTAAGGTCGTGCCGTGCCGAAGCCGCTCAGCCTCCCCTTCGATCCCATCGCCCGCGCCGAGGAACTCTGGCACCGGCGCTGGGGCCCGGTGCCCTCCATGGGGGCGATCACCTCGATCATGCGCGCGCAGCAGATCCTGCTCGCCGAGGTGGACGCGGTGGTCAAACCGTACGGACTGACCTTCGCCCGGTACGAGGCGCTGGTCCTGCTCACCTTCTCCCAGGCCGGTGAGCTGCCGATGTCCAAGATCGGCGAGCGTCTGATGGTGCACCCGACCTCCGTGACGAACACCGTCGACCGCCTGGTGCGCTCGGGACTGGTCGACAAGCGCCCCAACCCCAACGACGGACGCGGAACCCTGGCCTCCATCACGGACAAGGGCCGTGAGGTCGTCGAGGCGGCCAGCCAGGACCTGATGGCGATGGACTTCGGGCTCGGTGTGTACGACGAGGAGGAGTGCGCCGAGATCTTCGCGATGCTCCGGCCGCTGCGGGTGGCCGCGCGGGACTTCGAGGAGAAGTAGCCACCGGGACGGGGTGCTGCAAGATCGCCCCGGCCGTCCGGATACGCTCGATGTCATGAAACGCAGCGTGCTGACCCGCTATCGGGTGATGGCCTACGTCACCGCCGTCATGTTGATGATCCTGTGCGTGTGCATGGTCTTCAAGTACGGATTCGACACCGGGGAGAGCCTGACCTTCGCGGTCTCGCAGCTCCACGGCGTCCTGTTCATCATCTACCTGGTCTTCGCCTTCGACCTCGGTTCCAAGGCGAAGTGGCCGATCGGCAAGCTGCTCTGGGTGCTGGTCTCCGGCACGATCCCGACAGCCGCGTTCTTCGTCGAGCGCAAGGTCGTCCGGGAGGTCGAACCGCTGATCACCGACGGCTCCGCGCGGGCCGTCAAGGTCTGACCGGAAGCACCCGAACCGCCCCGCGCGAAGCGCCGGGCGGTTTGCCGTCGACATTTACTAGGACGTCCTAGTAAATTTGAATGATGGACGCTCACGCGATCGAGGAAGGCCGCCGCCGCTGGCAGGCCCGTTACGACAAGGCCCGCAAGCGCGACGCGGACTTCACCACCCTCTCCGGGGACCCGGTGGAGCCCGTGTACGGGCCCCGCCCCGGCGACACGTACGAGGGATTCGAACGGATCGGCTGGCCCGGCGAGTACCCCTTCACCCGGGGGCTCCACCCCACCGGTTACCGGGGCCGCACCTGGACCATCCGCCAGTTCGCCGGCTTCGGCAACGCCGAGCAGACCAACGAGCGCTACAAGACCATCCTGGCCAACGGCGGCGGCGGGCTCAGCGTCGCCTTCGACATGCCGACCCTGATGGGCCGCGACTCCGACGACCCCCGCTCGCTCGGCGAGGTCGGCCACTGCGGCGTCGCCATCGACTCCGCCGCCGACATGGAGGTCCTGTTCCGGGACATCCCGCTCGGTGACGTCACCACCTCGATGACGATCAGCGGGCCCGCCGTCCCCGTCTTCTGCATGTACCTCGTCGCCGCGGAGCGCCAGGGCGTCGACCCGGCGGTGCTGAACGGCACGCTGCAGACCGACATCTTCAAGGAGTACATCGCGCAGAAGGAGTGGCTCTTCCAGCCCGAGCCGCATCTGCGCCTCATCGGCGACCTGATGGAGCACTGCGCCCGCGACATCCCCGCCTACAAGCCGCTCTCGGTCTCCGGGTACCACATCCGTGAGGCCGGAGCCACGGCCGCGCAGGAACTCGCCTACACCCTCGCCGACGGCTTCGGATACGTGGAGCTCGGTCTCTCCCGCGGTCTGGACGTCGACACCTTCGCGCCCGGACTGTCCTTCTTCTTCGACGCGCACCTCGACTTCTTCGAGGAGATCGCCAAATTCCGCGCCGCCCGCCGTATCTGGGCCCGCTGGATGAAGGAGACCTACGGCGCGAGGACCGACAAGGCGCAGTGGCTCCGCTTCCACACCCAGACCGCCGGCGTCTCGCTCACCGCCCAGCAGCCCTACAACAACGTCGTGCGCACCGCCGTGGAGGCGCTGTCCGCCGTCCTCGGAGGCACCAACTCCCTGCACACCAACGCCCTGGACGAGACGCTCGCCCTCCCCTCCGAGCAGGCCGCCGAGATCGCGCTGCGCACCCAGCAGGTCCTCATGGAGGAGACCGGCGTCGCCAACGTCGCCGACCCGCTGGGCGGCTCGTGGTACGTCGAACAGCTCACCGACCGCATCGAGGCCGACGCCGAGAAGATCTTCGAGCAGATCAAGGAGCGAGGCACCCGGGCGCACCCGGACGGCGAGCACCCCATCGGGCCGATGACCTCCGGCATCCTGCGCGGCATCGAGGACGGCTGGTTCACCGGCGAGACCGCCGAATCCGCCTTCCGGTACCAGCAGTCCCTGGAGAAGGGCGAGAAGAAGGTCGTCGGCGTCAACGTCCACCACGGTTCCGTCACCGGCGACCTGGAGATCCTGCGGGTCAGCCACGAGGTCGAACGCGAGCAGGTGCGCGAACTCGCCGGGCGCAAGGAGGGCCGCGAGGACGGAGCGGTCCGTGGCGCACTGGACGCGATGCTGGCCGCGGCCCGCGACGGCTCGAACATGATCGGGCCGATGCTGGAGGCCGTAAGGGCGGAGGCGACCCTCGGTGAGATCTGCGGGGTGCTGCGCGAGGAGTGGGGCGTCTACACGGAGCCGCCGGGCTTCTGAGCGGCGTCCCGGCCACGCGGCCGGCCGGGGCCTCCAGCCCCGGGAGCCTCAGGCCCCGGGGCGGTGCTCCGCCGCCGCTGTGCCCAGCCCGCAGAGCAGCAGCACCGTGAAGCGCCGGGCCCAGTCGGTGTCGACGGGCTCGGCGCTCACCAGCGTCCGGTGCACCACGGCCCCGGCGATCACGTCGAAGATCAGGTCCGCGGTGCGGGCCGCCACCACCGCGTCCGGCTCGGTGGGCAGTTCCCCGCGGCGCTGCGCACGCTCCCGCCCCAGCAGGACGAGGTGTTTCTGCCGGGCCACGATCGAATGGCGTATGCGGTTCCGCAGCGCCTCGTCCCGTGTCGACTCGGCGACCACGGCCATCAGCGCCGTCTTGGTCTCCGGCCGCTCCAGCAGATCCGCGAACTGGAGGACCACGGCCTCCACATCGGCCGCGAGACTGCCGAGGTCGGGCAGCTCCAGCTCGTCGAAGAGGACGGCGACCGCATCGACCACCAGTTCGTTCTTGCCGGCCCAGCGGCGGTAGAGAGTCGTCTTGGCGACCCCCGCCCGCGCCGCCACATCGCCCATCGTCAGCTTCGACCAGCCGAGGTCGACGAGCGACGCACGGGTCGCCTCCAGGATCGCGGCATCGGCCTCAGCACTGCGGGGACGTCCGGGCCGGGTGGGTTCGATGGGGCAGCAGCTCGGCATGCGGCGACCATACCGGCCGGTAAGTAGTGCTGACCGGGCCGGGAGCCCGTGAGACAGATCACCGTGAGCCCTTGCCCGGCAGGGGGGTGGGGCAGTTACGCTACGGGTCGTAGCGTAAGGAGCGACGGTTCGTCCGTCGTGGCGCGACGACCGATCGACAGCCACAGGCGCCGGGTGGGGACCCGGCTCCGAGCACGGGGTTTTCAGGGCCTCGGAACCGCTTCCGTCCACGCGCCGCGCACACCGGCGTGGCCGTGGACGGAGGCGGTTCACGGATCGCTTTCCGGATCAGTGCGCGCAGGGGGGAGGATGTACGTATGCAGCCTAGGAACATGTCCATGAGCGGTGTCGTCGACCTCGCCGCCGTGAAGGCGGCCGGCGACGCGAAGGCGAAGGCGGAGCAGGCCCGCGCGGAGTCTGCCCGGCAGGGAGGCGCCGGTGCCGTGGCACCCGCCGCCCTGGTGATCGACGTCGATGAGGCCGGATTCGAGACCGACGTCCTCCAGCGCTCCACCGAAGTCCCCGTCGTCATCGACTTCTGGGCCGAGTGGTGCGAGCCGTGCAAGCAGCTCGGCCCGCTCCTGGAGCGTCTCGCCACCGAGTACAACGGCCGCTTCGTGCTGGCCAAGGTCGATGTCGACGCCAACCAGATGCTGATGCAGCAGTTCGGGATCCAGGGCATTCCCGCCGTCTTCGCGGTGGTGGCCGGACAGGCCCTCCCGCTCTTCCAGGGGGCGGCCCCCGAGAGCCAGATCCGTCAGACGCTGGACCAGCTGATCCAGGTCGGTGAGGAGCGTTTCGGCCTCACCGGGATCACCGTCGACCCGGGCGCCGGAACCGGGGACGGGGAGAGTGCCCCCGCCGAGGTGCCCGCCGGACCGTACGACGCGCAGCTGGAAGCAGCCGCGCAGGCGCTGGACGCCAACGATTTCACCGGGGCGGTCGCGGCGTACAGGAGCGTCCTGTCCGACGACCCGGTCAACACCGAGGCGAAGCTGGGCCTGGCCCAGGCCGAACTGCTGGGCCGTGTCGCGGGGCTGGATCCGCAGCAGGTCCGCAAGGAGGCCGCGGAGAATCCGGCCGAGCCGGCGGCGCAGATGGCGGCCGCCGATCTGGATCTCGTGGGCGGCCATGTGGAGGACGCCTTCGGACGGCTCGTCGAGACGGTCCGCCGCAACGCCGGCGACGACCGCGACGCCGTGCGGGTGCGGCTCCTCGAACTCTTCGAGGTGATCGGCCCCGACGACCCCCGGGTCGTCGCCGCCCGCACCGCGCTCGCGCGCGTCTTGTTCTGATGTGACAACACGGCCGTGGGGCCCTTCCGGCACCACGGCCGTTTTCGCGGGTGTACGACAACGAACGCTTCCGCTTTACCAAAACTTGATAAAAGTACGTAGTGTTACTCGCAGTAAATCGCCTCTATGGATCTGTCCGGTTTCGGGCGGCAATCCCGTCATTCGCGCGTCCCTTCGGTGCCACCCTGAGTGGCCGGTCGGTGTCGCCCTGTCGCGCGCCGGTTATCTGGTCGTTACTAGTCGGTAACGACCCCCCTTGTGTCACGGCCGTGAATGGACCACGATCGGCCACGCTCGGTCCAATCCCCGCCGGTCCGACGGCCAGTCGGCGCAGGTGGGTCCGTTGGGTCCCCACCGGGTGGTCGGCGGCAGTGACGCCGACCGCGGACAGGGGGGTTCCTGCCTCTGGGCAGGGCCTGTCCGAACCGGCTGCGCAGACGCGCGGCCAGTGGTTGTCGCTCGGGGGTGATCGCCGGTGATTCGGATGCGGTACGCGCCTCCGGTCCGGGCGCTCTCCTTCCCGAGGACGTAGCACTTCTCCCATCCCAGGGCGGGCGCACTGCCCGTACCGGAGATGTACGTCCGAGAAGGAGGAAATATATGAGTTCGCAGGTTCGCGGTGGTACCAGATGGAAGCGTTTCGCTCTGGTCATGGTGCCGAGCGTCGCGGCGACCGCCGCAGTGGGCGTGGGTCTTGCGCAGGGTGCGCTGGCGGCATCGTTCAGCGTGTCGGGTCAGAGCTTCAAGGTCAGGACCGACAGCCTCGTCGGTCAGGACTTCGTCCAGTACGGGAACGTCGCTTCCGGCGCGGGCGCACACCACCCCGTGGCCGTGTCGGGCTTCAGCAGCGCGACGATCACCAACATGTGCCAGTCGGTGGTCACGCCGAATCTGCCGTTCGATCTCGGCAGCGTCACGCTGAGGCTGGAGGCGGGCACCAACCCGAAGAGGCCGGTCCAGGCGACCAACCTGTACCTGGATGTCGCTCAGCTCGACGCGAACGCGTCGTTCAAGAACATCGACATCGGTGTCGCGGCGGGTTCCCTCAAGAACAAGGACAGGCCTGACTCGATCGGCATCCAGCCGGGCACCCAGGCGAATCCGAACGGATTCGCGCAGCGTGCCGAGGAAGCGGTCCTGACCGATGTGGAACAGGTGGCGTGGGCGACGACCGCCGGCACCTTCCAGCTCAGCGACCTGAAGCTGCGGTTGTACAGCGGTACCAAAAAGCAGTGCTTCTGAGGCACGTGACCGGGTGGCCGGAGTGCTCCCTGAGGGCCTCCGGCTGCCCACCCCTTTTCTTCTCACAGCAGTACCGGTTCCAGGGAGCTGTTTTCCATGAGCCCCGAGTCCACAGGGCAGAACGAGCACTACCTCACCGTCTACCGGCGGGGATTCCGCACCTGGCGGGGTAACCGGCCGTTCTGGGCGGGCCTGTTCACCATCCTGGGTGGTGTACCCATCGCGTACTTCCCGTACGCGAACATGCACCTCGGCAACATGACGATCGCGATGTCCACCACCGCCGGAGCCGGGTCGCTGATCATCGGGGTCCTGCTCGTCACGCTGGGCCTCACCATGTGGTTCCACCACATCGTGCGGGTGTTCGCCGGTGTCGCCGCGATCCTGCTCGCGCTCATCTCCATCCCTGTCGCCAACATAGGCGGCTTCATCATCGGCTTCCTGTTCTCGCTCCTCGGCGGAGCCCTCTCCATCGCCTGGGCTCCGGGCGAAGCCGAGGAGGACGTTCCCGAGGCCCGGGAGCACGGCCAGGAGCCCCACGGCACCGCTGAGGCCCCGCGAAAGCAGAGGCTGTTCGGGGTGGCGACGGAGGCCGACGGCGGGGGGCATCGTGCGGGGTGACGACAGCCGGACGAACGACTACGGGCCGGAGAGCTCTCCGGAGCGAAGAGGCCCCCGCCACGCGGCGCCCAGGAAGTCGCTCCTGACGAAGCTGCACATGCCCACGGGCAAGAAGGCCTTCGCGCTCGCGGCGATGCCGACGGCCGTCTTCGTGGGCATGGGGCTCACCCCCAGGCTCGCCATGGCCGACGACAGCACGGACATCCCCTTCGCCCCCGGGCCCTGCGTGACCCGCTCCGACGAGCCGCCCGAGTCGCAGGAACCCGGGACGGAGCCCACGCCGAGCGCCACGCCGTCCGACGGTGCGGGCAAGGACGAGGCCGGTAAGGACGAGACCGGCCAGGAGGACGGTTCCGCAGCGCCCGAGCCCTCGGCGAGTGCGCGCGCGTCCGCGCAGGACACCTCCCCGGAGGCCTCCGGGGAGGAGAAGACCGCCCCGTCGGCCACCCCCACGCCCACCCCCACGCCCACCCCCTCGCCCACCGCGTCGAAGAACCCCCTCGACCCGCTGGGTGTCGGTGACGCGCTCAAGGACCTCTTCGACGGACCGGACAAGGAGACGGCCGCGCCGTCCCCGAGCGCCACCGAGGAGACCCCGGAGCCGTCGGGGAGCGCCACTCCCGAGACGCCGGACAAGCCGGTGGAGAAGGCGACGGACGCGGCGAAGGACGCGGCCGACGAGACCGCCGACGCCATCCGTGAGGCGGCCGGGAAGGCGGGCAAGGCCGTCGAGGAGCTCGACGACGACGTCAAGGGCCTCGACCCCGTGAAGGACGAGGACATCCCGGACGGTGCCAAGGAGCGCTTCCCCTGCCCGACCGCCGACCCCGAGGCGCTCGCCGCGGCCGAACTGGAACAGGGCGTCCCGCTGCTCCCGGACGACCCGTGGACGCTGGAGAGCTCGAAGCTCACGCTCAACGGACTGGACTACGCGGGCATCGTCGAGGTGAAGACGTACAGCGGCAGCGTCAAGAAGGTCCTGAAGTTCACCGCCGCCTCCATCGACATCAGGGACCTGCACCAGCTGACGAAGGGCCCGGCCGGGACGACCGGTCACGTCAAGGCGAGCAGCGGCTCCACGTCGACGATCCGCGACGGCGAAGTGACGATGTACACGGAGAAGCTCGAAGGCAACCTCTTCGGGCTCATCCCGATCACCTTCAGCCCCGAGACCCCTCCGCCGGTGAACATCCCCCTCGTCTTCTTCACCGACGTGACGGTGACCCAGGCCGGCCAGTTCGGCGGTACGCTCACGGTCCCCGGCCTGTCGAACTACTTCACCGGCGGCAACAGCTGACCGGTGCTCCGGACCCGTCCGGGAGCCGCACGAAGACTGTGGCCCGCACCCCCGCTCGTACGGGGGTGCGGGCCACAGTCTTCGTGCGGGCGGCGGAGCGTCAGGCGCGCTCGCCGCTCAGGTGGTGCACCCGGACCATGTTGGTGGTGCCGGGGACGCCGGGGGGCGAGCCGGCCGTGATGACCATCGTGTCGCCGTCGGTGTAGCGGTTCAGCTTCAGCAGCTCCGCGTCCACCAGGTCGACCATGGCGTCCGTGTTGTCCACGTGCGGCACGACGTAGGACTCGACGCCCCAGCTCAGCGCGAGCTGGTTGCGGGTGGCCTCCTCGGTGGTGAAGGCCAGGATCGGCTGCGCGGCGCGGTAGCGGGAGAGACGGCGGGCCGTGTCACCGGACTTGGTGAACGCGACCAGCGCCTTGCCGTCCAGGAAGTCCGCGATCTCGGCGGCCGCGCGGGCGACCGAACCGCCCTGGGTGCGGGGTTTCTTGCCCGGCACCAGCGGCTGGAGGCCCTTGGAGAGGAGCTCCTCCTCGGCGGCGACGACGATCTTGGACATCGTCTTGACCGTCTCGATCGGGTACGCGCCGACGGAGGACTCCGCCGACAGCATGACCGCGTCCGCGCCGTCCAGGATCGCGTTGGCGACGTCGGACGCCTCGGCGCGGGTCGGCCGCGAGTTGGTGATCATCGACTCCATCATCTGCGTCGCCACGATCACCGGCTTGGCGTTGCGGCGGCACAGCTCGATGAGGCGCTTCTGCACCATCGGGACCTTTTCGAGCGGATACTCGACGGCGAGGTCACCGCGGGCGACCATCACACCGTCGAAGGCCGCGACGACGCCCTCCATGTGCTCGACGGCCTGCGGCTTCTCCACCTTGGCGATGACGGGGACCCTGCGGCCCTCCTCGTCCATCACCTTGTGCACGTCCTTGACGTCCTCGGCGTCGCGCACGAAGGACAGCGCGACCAGGTCGCAGCCCATCCGCAGGGCGAACCTGAGGTCCTCGACGTCCTTCTCGGACAGCGCGGGGACGTTGACCGCCGCACCGGGGAGGTTGATCCCCTTGTGGTCGGAGATGACACCGCCCTCGATGACGATGCTGGTGACGCGCGGGCCCTCGACCGAGACGACCTTCAGCTCGACGTTGCCGTCGTTGATGAGGATCGGGTCACCCTTGGCGACGTCACCGGGCAGCCCCTTGTAGGTGGTGCCGCAGATCGACTTGTCGCCGGGGACGTCCTCGGAGGTGATGACGAACTCGTCCCCGCGGACCAGCTCGACAGGACCCTCGGCGAACTTCCCGAGACGGATCTTGGGGCCCTGGAGGTCGGCGAGCACGCCGACCGCGCGGCCGGTCTCGGCGGCGGCCTTGCGGACCCGGTCGTAACGGCCTTGGTGCTCCTCGTGGGTACCGTGACTGAAGTTGAAACGGGCCACGCTCATGCCGGCCTCGATCAGAGCGACGAGCTGCTCGTGGGAGTCGACGGCGGGACCGAGGGTGCAGACGATTTTGGAACGGCGCATGAGGCGGATCCTATCGGTTTGTTTCACTGCGGAATATTCCGTCTGGTGGAAGATACAAAGGGGCGGGGGCCCGCTCAGTTGTGGACCAGGTCGAAGGTCTGGCCGGCGATCTCCAGCTCTTCGTCCGTAGGCACCACGGCGACCGCCACCCGTGCGTCGTCGGGCGAGATCAGCCGCGGTTCGCCGGACCGTACGGCGTTGCGGTCCGCGTCCACGGCCAGGCCGAAACCCTCCAGCCCCGCGAGCGCAGCCTCCCGGACCGGGGCCGAGTTCTCCCCGACCCCCGCCGTGAACGTCACCGCGTCCACCCGGCCGAGGACCGCCGCATAGGCGCCGATGTACTTCTTCAGGCGGTGGATGTAGACGTCGAACGCGAGCGTGGCACGCTCGTCGCCCTCGTCCACCCTGCGCCGGATCTCCCGCATGTCGTTGTCGCCGCAGAGGCCGACCAGGCCGCTCCTCTTGTTCAGCAGGACGTCGATCTCGTCCGTCGACATCCCCGCCACCCGCTTCAGGTGGAAGGTGACGGCCGGATCGATGTCCCCCGAACGCGTGCCCATGACGAGCCCTTCCAGGGGGGTCAGGCCCATGGACGTCTCCACGCACCGGCCCCCCGCCACCGCGGAGGCCGAGGCGCCGTTGCCCAGGTGCAGCACGATCACGTTCACGTCGGCCACCGGCCGGCCCAGCAGTTCGGCCGTCCTGCGCGACACGTACGCGTGCGAGGTGCCGTGGAAGCCGTAGCGGCGGATGCGGTGCGCGTCGGCGGTCCTGACGTCGATCGCGTACCGCGCCGCGTACTCCGGCATCGTCGTGTGGAACGCCGTGTCGAAGACCGCGACCTGCGGCAGGTCCGGCCGCAGCGCCTGCGCCGTGCGGATGCCGGTGATGTTCGCCGGGTTGTGCAGCGGGGCCACCGGGACGAGCCGCTCGATCTCCTCCAGCACCTCGTCGGTGATCACGGTGGGCTCGCTGAACTTCAGCCCGCCGTGCACCACCCGGTGGCCGATCGCCGCCAGCTCGGGGGAGTCCAGTCCGAGCCCGTCGGCCGCCAGCTCGCCGGCCGCGGCCTTCAGCGCCTCCTCGTGGTCGGCGATCCTGCCGGTGCGCTCACGGGGCTCCCCGCCCTTCAGCGGGGTGTGCACCAGCCGGGAGGAGGACTCGCCGATCCGCTCGACCAGACCGGTCGCCAGCCTGGAGCGGTCGCGCATGTCCAGCAGCTGGTACTTCACCGACGAGGAGCCGGAATTGAGCACGAGCACGCGGTGGGCGTCATTCATGGAGCGGAAACCTTCACTGGTCGGGTCGGTGGTCATCGCGGTCATCCCTCGCCCTGCGCCTGGATCGCCGTGATGGCCACCGTGTTGACGATGTCCTGGACCAGCGCGCCGCGGGACAGGTCGTTGACCGGCTTCCGCAACCCCTGCAGGACCGGGCCGACCGCGACCGCGCCCGCCGAACGCTGGACCGCCTTGTAGGTGTTGTTGCCGGTGTTGAGGTCCGGGAAGATCAGCACCGTCGCCCGGCCCGCCACCTCCGACGCCGGCAGTTTGGTCGCGGCGACGGACGGCTCGACCGCCGCGTCGTACTGGATCGGGCCCTCGATCCTCAGGTCCGGCCGTGAGTCGCGTACCCGCTCCGTGGCCTCCCGCACCTTGTCGACGTCGGCGCCGCTGCCGGAGGTGCCCGTCGAGTACGAGAGCATGGCGATCCGGGGATCCACGCCGAAGCGGGACGCGGTGACCGCCGACTGCACCGCGATGTCCGCGAGCTGCTCCGCGTCCGGATCCGGGTTGACCGCGCAGTCGCCGTAGACCAGCACCTTGTCGGCGAGGCACATGAAGAACACCGAGGAGACGATCGAGGCGTCGGGCTTCGTCTTGATGATCTCGAACGCCGGCCGGATCGTGGCCGCCGTGGAGTGCGCCGAGCCGGAGACCATGCCGTCGGCCAGGCCCTCCTGGACCATCAGGGTGCCGAAGTAGTTCACGTCCGAGACGACGTCGTACGCCAGCTCCACCGTCACTCCGCGGTGCGCGCGCAACGCGGCGTACCGCTCGGCGAAGTTCTGGCGCAGCTCGGAGGTCTGCGGGTCGACGATCTGGGTCTCGGCGAGGTCGATCCCCAGGTCGGCGGCCTTCTTGCGGATGACGTCGATGTCCCCGAGGAGGGTCAGGTCGCAGACGTCGCGGCGGAGCAGCACGTCGGCGGCGCGCAGGACGCGCTCCTCGGTGCCCTCGGGCAGGACGACCCGGCGCCGGTCGGAGCGGGCCTGTTCCAGCAGCTCGTGCTCGAACATCATCGGGGTGACCCGGCCGCTGCGGGCCACCGAGATCCGCTCCAGCAGGGCGCCGGTGTCCACATGGCGCTCGAAGAGGCCGAGTGCGGTCTCCGCCTTACGGGGTGTCGCCGCGTTCAGCTTCCCTTCCAGGGCGAAGAGTTCACCCGCCGTGGGGAAGGACCCGCCGGTCACCGCGATGACCGGGGTGCCCGGCGCGAGGCGGGCCGCCAGCCGGAGTATCTCCTCGCCGGGGCGCTCGTTGAGGGTCAGCAGTACGCCCGCGATGGGCGGCGTGCCGGCGCTGTGCGCGGCGAGCGAACCGATGACGAGGTCCGAGCGGTCGCCGGGGGTCACGACCATGCAGCCCGGTGTCAGGGCCTTCAGGAGGTTCGGCAGCATGGCGCCGCCGAACACGAAGTCCAGGGCGTCCCTGGCCAGGCCCGCGTCGTCACCGAGCAGAACCGTTCCGCCCAGTGCGGTGGTGATCTGGGCGACGGTGGGCGCGGAGAGCGCGGGGTCGTCCGGCAGGACGGAACAGGGGACCGGGAGCTGCGCCTTCAGCCGGTCGGCGATGTCCGCGCGGTCCCCGGACGCCACCCGGTTCACGATCATCGCCAGGACGTCGCAGCCGAGACCGGCGTACGCCCGGTAGGCGTTGCGGGTCTCGGCCCGGACGGACCCGGCGTCCTGGTCCTTGCCGCCGACCACCGCGATCACGGATGCGCCGAACTCGTTGGCGAGCCTCGCGTTCAGGGCCAGCTCGTCGGGGAGCTGGGTGGCGGCGAAGTCGCTGCCGAGGACCAGCACCACCTCGTAGTCGCGGGCCACCCGGTGGAAGCGCTCGACCAGCAGGGAGACCAGCTCGTCGGTGCCCTTCTCCGCCTGGACCGCGGCGGCCTCCTGGTAGTCGAGGCCGAAGACCGTCTCCGGGCTCTGCGAGAGCCGGTAGCGGGCCCGCAGCAGCTCGAACAGCCGGTCGGGGCCGTCGTGGACCAGCGGCCGGAAGACGCCGACCCGGTCCACCTGACGCGTCAGTAGCTCCATGACTCCCAGATCGACGACCTGACGGCCGTCTCCCCGGTCGATCCCGGTCACGTACACGCTGCGCGCCACGCGTGGTCTCCCGTCCTCTTTGGCTGGCATTGTCCCTTTGACGATACCTACCGGGGCAGGTGGGCCGCCCGCCGGGCACCGTGACCGGGGGCGGGCCCTCCCGGGCCCCGGCAGGCTCCGCCGGTGAAGCCGGAAGCGCGAGGGCCTGGCTTCACGTGGGACAATCGTCGTGGCTCACGGTACGGGGCTTTCTCGACGGGACCCCGGAACGCATGGCACTAGCGAGCAGGAGACAGAGCAGGATGCGCATCGGAATTCTCACCGCAGGCGGCGACTGTCCAGGCCTGAACGCTGTGATCCGTTCGGTCGTGCACCGCGCCGTGGTGGGGCACGGGGATGAGGTCATCGGTTTCGAGGACGGCTTCAAGGGGCTGCTCGACGGCCACTTCCGGCCCCTCGACCTGAACGCCGTCAGCGGCATCCTGGCCCGGGGCGGCACGATCCTCGGCTCGGCGCGGCTCGAACGCGACCGGCTGCGTGAGGCCGCCGAGAACTGCGCGGAACTCTCCCACCGCTACGGCATCGACGCGCTGATCCCGATCGGCGGCGAGGGCACGCTCACCGCGGCCCGCATGCTGTCCGACGCCGGGATGCCCGTCGTCGGCGTCCCGAAGACCATCGACAACGACATCTCCGCCACCGACCGGACCTTCGGCTTCGACACCGCCGTGGGAGTCGCGACCGAGGCCATAGACCGTCTCAAGACCACCGCCGAGTCCCACCAGCGGGTCATGGTCGTCGAGGTCATGGGCCGCCACGCGGGCTGGATCGCGCTGGAGTCCGGCATGGCCGGCGGTGCCCACGGCATCTGTCTGCCGGAGCGGCCCTTCCAGGTCGACGACCTGGTCAAGATGGTCGAGGAACGCTTCGCGCGCGGCAAGAAGTTCGCCGTCATCTGTGTCGCCGAGGGGGCGCACCCGGCCGAGGGCTCGATGACGTATGCCAAGGGCGAGATCGACCAGTTCGGCCACGAGCGCTTCCAGGGCATCGGCAACCGGCTGGCGGCCGAGCTGGAGCGGCGGCTCGGCAAGGAGGCGCGGCCGGTCATCCTCGGCCACGTGCAGCGCGGCGGTACGCCGACCGCGTACGACCGGGTGCTCGCGACCCGCTTCGGGTGGAACGCCGTCGAGGCCGTGCACCGCGGTGACTTCGGGAGGATGACGGCGCTGCGCGGGACCGAGATCGTGATGGTTCCGCTCGCGGACGCCGTGGCCCGCCTGAAGACGGTCCCCGGTGACCGGATGTACGAGGCCGAGTCGGTCTTCTAGGGTCTTCCGTCCGAGCCGGACCTGTCCGGATCAGGCCGGGCCAGGGAGCGGGGCCGCTGCCGTGCCCCTTCGGTCCCGGATGCCCGCCGTCCGCCAGAACTCCTCGGCCACGCGGTGCGCACCACAGGACACCGGCCAGCGCCCTCGGTTCGCGTGCGCCGGGCAGTGCGGCGCCGCGTTCCCGGGCCGTCACGGTCCCGGCCGTGATCCGCAGCCCGTACGCAACATGCCCGGGAGCCGTTCCCAGCGCCTCGCGGGGGCGGCGCGGGGCGGGGGCGTCGAAGGGCGGGGTGGGGTGTACGGCCCCGCCGTAGGAGCCCGGAAGGGGCCTGGCTACAGGCTGTTCCCACCACTTCGCCGTTCGTACGATCGTCCTGGGGCGGTCTCGGGAGGGGCCCGGCCTCTCAGCGGGTTTCAGCCACCCAGTGATAGTGCAGCTCAGGCCGGCCGACCTGACCGTAGCTCGGCCGCCGCACGGCCCGGCCCGCCGTCACCAGATGCTCCAGGTAGCGGCGGGCGGTGATCCGGGAGATCCCCAGCCCCTCCCCGGCCGCCGCCGCGGTCACCCCGTCCGGGGCCGCCCGCAGGGCCCGGGTCACCGCCTCCAGCGTCGGGCCGCTCAGGCCCTTGGGCAGCGTGGCGGGGTCGGCGACCCGCAGTGCGCCCAGTGCCCGGTCCACCTCCTCCTGGCCGCTCGCCTCACCGGCCGCCGCCCGGAATTCGGCGTACCGCACGAGCCGGTCCCGGAGCGTGGGATACGTGAACGGCTTCAGCACGTACTGCACGACACCGAGCGACACGCCCTCCCGCACCACCGCCAGATCGCGCGCCGACGTCACCGCGATGACGTCCGCGCCGTGCCCCGCGGCCCGCAGCGAGCGCAGCAGCTGCAATCCGTGCCCGTCGGGCAGATAGAGGTCGAGCAGCAACAGGTCCACCTCCGTGCGGTCCAGCGCCCGCACGGCCTGGGCCCGGGAGTGCGCGACGGCCGCGACCTCGAAACCCGGCACCCGGCCCACATAGAGCTGATGGGCGTCCGCGGCCACCGGATCGTCCTCCACCACCAGCACACGGATCACGGCGCGGCCACCTCCGCCCCCGCCGCACGGCCGGCGAGCGGCAGCCGCACGGTGAACTCCGCGCCGCCGCCCGGAGCCCGGCCCAGCGTCACCGTCCCGCCGTTGCGGTGGGCCGCCTGCCGTACGAGCGCCAGGCCCAGGCCGCGGCCCGTCCCGTGGGTCGTCCAGCCGCGCCGGAACACCTCGTCCGCGTCGTCCGGGCCGATCCCGGCGCCGGTGTCCGCCACCCGCAGCAGCAGCTCGCCCGGCTCCGTACGCGCGGTCACGGTGACCAGGGCACGCGTCGCGGTGCGCTGTGCGGGGACGGACGCGCCGGCGCCGCCCGTGGCCGTCTCCGACGCGGCGTCCACCGCGTTGTCGATCAGATTGCCGAGGACCGTCACCAGGTCCCGCGGCGCCAGTGAGCGCGGCAGGGCCCCGTCGTCGATCAGACTGTCCTCGGTGAGCACCAGCTCCACACCGCGCTCGTTGGCCTGCGCCGCCTTGCCGAGCAGCAGAGCGGCGAGCACCGGTTCGGCGACCGCGCCCACGACCCGGTCGGTGAGGACCTGGGCCAGCTCCAACTCCGCCGTCGCGAAGTCCACCGCCTCCTCGACCCGGCCGAGCTCGATCAGCGACACCACGGTGTGCAGCCGGTTCGCCGCCTCGTGCGCCTGGGAGCGCAGCGCCTGGGTGAAGCCGCGCTCCGAGTCGAGCTCGCCCGACAGCGCCTGCAGCTCCGTGTGGTCCCGCAGCGTCACGACCGTCCCGCGCCGCTCGCCGCCGACCACCGGGCTCGTGTTGACGACGATCACCCGCTCCGCCGTCAGGTGGACCTCGTCCACCCGCGGCTCCGACGCCAGGAGCGCCCCGGTCAGCGACGCGGGCAGCGCCAGCTCGTCGACCCCGCGCCCGACCGACCCCGGCTCCAGTCCCAGCAGCTCCCGGCCGGCGTCGTTGATCAGGGCGACCCGGCGCTGCCCGTCCAGCATGAGCAGCCCCTCGCGCACGGCGTGCAGCGTGGCCTCGTGGTAGGTGTGCATCCGGCTCAGTTCCCGGGCGTTCATCCCGTGCGTGTGCCGCCGCAGCCGGGCGTTGATCACGTACGTGCCGAGCGCCCCCAGCGCCAGCGCGGCGCCGGCCGCCGTCCCCAGGGCCCCGAGCTGCTCACGCACCTGCGTGGACACCCGCTCGACGGTGATCCCCGCGCTGACCAGGCCGACGATCCTGCCCCCGTCGTACACCGGCGTGACGACCCGTATCGAGGGGCCGAGCGTGCCGGTGTAGGTCTCCTCGAACGTCTCGCCGAGCAGCGCGCGCTCGGTGTGGCCGATGAAGCTCCTGCCGATCTGGGAGCGGTCGGGGTGGGTCCAGCGGACCCCCTCCGGATCCATGATCGTGACGAAGGTGATCCCGGTGTCCTCGCGCACCTGCTCCGCGTACGGCTGGAGTACGGCGGACGGATCCGGGGTACGGATCGCCTCCCGCACGGACGGCGATCCGGCCATGGCGAGGGCGGCGGCCCGCACCTGGCGGGCCGCGGTCTCCTCCGCCCGGTCCCGGCCGGAGGCGTACGCGTAGAAGGCGCACCCCGCCACGACCGCCGCCACGAGCAGGGCCTGCATCGCGAACAGCTGGCCGGCCAGGCTGCGGGGGAGGGTTCGGGGCAGGCGCATGGCACCCAGTCTGCCTGGCAGGGGCACCCGGCCCAAGGTGGCTCGAAAGCATCTGTGAACGATATGAACGCAACGGTGACGGCCGTCACAGGGAAGTGAATAGTCACCGGGGCCCCCAGGGACGGGGAGCAGCCGCATACCCGAGGAGATCCCCGTGGCAGAGAAAGCCGTACGACGGGACCGCACCCACTACCTCTACATCGCCGTGATCGCCGCCGTGGTGCTGGGCGTCACGGTGGGCCTGGTGGTCCCGGACTTCGCCGTCGAGCTCAAGCCGATCGGCACAGGCTTCGTCAACCTCATCAAGATGATGATCTCCCCGATCATCTTCTGCACGATCGTGCTGGGCGTCGGCTCCGTGCGGAAGGCCGCCAAGGTCGGCGCCGTCGGCGGCCTGGCCCTCGGATACTTCCTGGTGATGTCGACCGTCGCCCTGGCCATCGGCCTGGTCGTCGGCAACCTCCTGGAGCCCGGCTCCAGCCTCCACCTCACCGAGGCGGCCCGCGCCGCAGGTGAGAAGCAGGCCTCGGGGGCCAGCGAGTCCACCGTGGACTTCCTGCTCGGCATCATCCCCACCACCATGGTCTCGGCCTTCACCGAGGGCGAGGTCCTGCAGACCCTGCTCATCGCCCTGCTCGCGGGCTTCGCGCTCCAGGCGATGGGCTCGGCCGGCGAACCCGTCCTGCGCGGCATCGGCCACATCCAGCGCCTCGTCTTCCGCATCCTCGCCATGATCATGTGGGCAGCCCCGGTCGGCGCGTTCGGCGCGATGGCGGCGGTGGTCGGCGAGACCGGCGTGGACGCGCTGAAGTCGCTCGCGATCATCATGATCGGCTTCTACGTCACCTGCGCGCTCTTCGTGTTCCTCATCCTGGGCGCGATCCTGCGCCTGGTGGCCGGGGTCAACATCTTCACCCTGCTGAAGTACCTGGGCCGCGAGTTCCTGCTGATCCTCTCGACCTCCTCGTCCGAGTCGGCCCTGCCGAGGCTCATCGCGAAGATGGAGCACATGGGCATCAGCAAGCCCGTCGTCGGCATCACCGTGCCGACCGGCTACTCCTTCAACCTCGACGGCACCGCGATCTACCTCACGATGGCCTCGCTCTTCATCGCCAACGCGACGGGCGACCCGCTGACCATCGGCGAGCAGATCTCACTGCTGGTCTTCATGGTGATCGCCTCGAAGGGCGCGGCAGGCGTCACCGGCGCCGGTCTGGCCACGCTCGCGGGCGGCCTCCAGTCGCACCGCCCCGAACTGGTCGACGGCGTCGGGCTGATCGTCGGCATCGACCGCTTCATGAGCGAGGCCCGCGCCCTGACGAACTTCGCCGGCAACGCGGTGGCCACGGTGCTCGTCGGCACCTGGACCAAGGAGATCGACCGGGAGCGGGCGGCCCAGGTCCTCTCCGGTGCCCTCCCGTTCGACGAGAAGACGATGACGGACGACGTGCACAGCGGGGAGCCGCACGTCCCGGACACCCGGGACGGCGACGAGCAGCAGCAGTCCTCGCTCGTGAAGGCGTGACGCGCGGGGAGTGACGGGTGCGGCCGGTACGGGACTTCCCGTGCCGGCCGCACCCGTCGTGGCAGACTGCGGTCCCACTGCGCCCGGACGAGCCGGATACGCGGTCGCTACGCGTGCAGCCGGGGAGCGGGATGGACAGGAATCTGGCGGAGACGGCCCGGGCCGCTCTGGGAGCCGCGTGTGCACCGGGCACCGAAGGGCGCGCGGCCGTACCGGCGCCCCGCCTCGACGGCACCACCACCACCGTCGTCGCCGACACGTGCGTACGGGGCGACCTCGGCTTCGTCCTGCTCCTCCACCGGCGCAGGGACGGTCTCGTCGCTGAGGAGCTCTTCTTCGCGACGCGCGAGGACACGGGGGAGTGGGGCACCGCGGAACACCTCTCGGGCAGCGGGGGGTTCCCGGACCTGACTGATCCCGAAGAAGCCGCAGCCGTTCTGCGGGGCCGGCCGATGATGCTGCTCGGCGAATCCGGGACGCTTCTGCACACCGGGCGGCCCCAGGCCGACGAGGGGTACGAACTGCTGCGGTTCCACGTGCTGCTGGTGGACGAGGGCGTCGGTCACCTCCATGTCGAGGACGGCTCCGGGGGAGTCCCGCCGTCGTCCGGCCGCGTCCTCAAACCGCTCATGTCCCGGCTGGCTCTTCTCGCCCTGTTCCCCGAGGAGCGCGTCACCGTGCACCCGGGGCCGGACGCGGGCGCCGGAGAGCGGTCCCTGGGTGAGCCGTTCGAACTGGCCGGAAGCGATGCCGTGTCGGGGCCTTCCTGAGCTTCGGTACCGGTACCGGCGCAGGGCGACGGCGACCGGTGACTGCACCTGTTGTCTCAGATCCTCCTCCTGACCGCGTCCCGGCCGTGGGGGAGGTGGATGACCGCCCGGTTGCCGTACCCCGCGGTGCTCGCACCGTTCGCCGATGGCGAGGCAGCCGGCCGTCCCCCTGCCGTCCCGGGTCCCGTCTCCCGCACGGTCGTCACTCACCCGCCTCCGGTGCTTGCGGCGGCTGTACTTCCCGGGGCGTCAGGACGCCTTGCCTTGACGTGGGCGTCAAGGATTACGGTCGCGGTATGCGAATCGGGGAACTGGCCGAACGCGCCGGGACGACGACACGGACGCTGCGGTACTACGAGTCGCGGGGCCTGCTGCACGCAGGCCGCGCGGAGAACGGCTACCGCACCTACGACGAGAGCGACCTGCGGCTGATCCGGCAGATCCGGACCCTTCAGGACTTCGGTTTCGACCTGGAGGAGACCCGCCCCTTCGTCGACTGTCTGCGCGCCGGCCACCCGGCGGGTGACGCCTGCCCGGCCTCGCTGGCGGTCTACCGGCGCAAGCTCGGTGAGCTGGACGTCCTCATCGGCCGACTGCAATCGGTCCGTGCGGAGGTGGGGGCCCAGCTGGCCCGCGCCGAACTGGAGGCGTCGGCCGAAGTGCCGGGCGGCCCCGAACCCCGATGTGAACTGAACTGGGAGGACGAGTCATGATCCACGCAGAAGGTGCCACAGAGGTCACCGACGCGACGTTCGACGCGGAGGTCCTGGGGGCCGGCCTGCCGGTCCTGGTCGAATTCACCGCCGACTGGTGCGGCCCCTGCCGCCAGCTCGTCCCGGTGCTCGGCGCGATCGCCAGGGAGGAGGCGGGCCGCGTCAAGATCGTCCAGCTCGACGTGGACCACAACCCGGAGACCACGAGTCGTTACGCGGTGCTGTCGACGCCGACCCTGATGGTCTTCCAGGACGGCGAACCGGTGAAGTCCATGGTGGGCGCCCGCCCGAAGCGCCGCCTGCTCCAGGAACTGGAGGAGGTCCTCCCGGCGGCGGTCTGACCGCCCGGCGCCTCACCCCGGCCGATCAGGCCTTACGGGCGAGCAGTTGAATCTCCTGGAACTGCCGCCGGTCGGTGGGCTGGGGCTCGCGCACCATACGGGCCACCTCGGCCAGCCCGCACGCGCGCAGCATCGCGGAGAGGTGGTCGGGCGACCACCGGTAGGCCGGGGCGACCGCGTGGTCGTAGACCTGCGCCGGGTGGGACGGGCCGTCGCTTGCGGGGAAGCCGATCAGGAGGTGGCCACCGGGGGCCAGTACACGGTGGAACTCGGCCAGGACGGCGGGGAGTTCCTGTGGCGGCGTGTGGATGACGGACCAACGGGAGAGTACGCCGCCCAGCGCGCCGTCGGCGATGTCCAGCGCGGCCATCGAGCCCACGTCGAACCGCAGGCCCGGACAGGCCTGCCGGGCCAGCTCGATCATCGCGGGAGAGGCGTCGACACCGAACGCGGCCAGCCCCAGCTCGTCCAGATGAGCGGTGATATGACCAGGCCCGCACCCCAGGTCCGCGACCTGCCCGTTTCCGCTCGCGCGTACGACCTCGGCGAAGGCGCCCAGGATCGCGCGGTCCAGGGGACTGTCACGCAGGGTGTCGCGGAAGAGGTGCGCGTAGGTGGCGGCGGCAGCGTCGTACCCCTCGCGGGTGGTACGGAAGGCATCGTGTTCGACCATGCTCGTGACAGTAGTTCCCGGCCCCGAGGCGATCCGGGAAAATCTCGATCCACTCTCCCGGCCGCTCGATCTCCGACCGGCCGACCGGTCGTCGCTCACGGGAGGTCGCCGCCTTCATACCCGGGAGGCACCCCGTCCCAGGCCGTCGGCGCCGCCGGCCGATCCGGCGGCCTCCCGGGCCCGGGACCGGTCAGTCCTTGCGTCCCGTGACGGCGACGGTGACCCCCAGGCCGACCATCGTGAGGCCGCCGACCCCTCCGACCAGGGAGAGCCGCCGGGGTGAGCGGGCGAACCAGTCCCGGCCGGCCGCCGCGACCAGACCCCACAGGCTGTCGGAGGCCACGGCGATGAGGGTGAAGACCAGCCCGAGCAGGAGCATCTGCACGACGACGTGTCCCTGGGCGCGGTCGACGAACTGCGGCAGCACGGCAGCGAAGAACACGAGGGTCTTGGGGTTGGCCACACCGACGGCGAACCCCTCCCACAACGTGCGCAGGCCGCTGCCTGCGCCTTTGTCGGCAGTGAACGAGGCATGGAGCACACCGCGTTGCCGCCACGCCCTGACGCCCAGATACACCAAGTAGGCGGCACCGGTCAGCTTCAGCGCCGTGAAGACGAGGACGGAACGTTCCACGACCGTCCCGACCCCGAGAGCCACGGCCACGATGAGCACATAGGCGCCCAGCGTGTTACCCAGGACCGTCGTCAGCGCGGCGCGCCGTCCCTGGGCCAACGCGCGTCCGATCACGAACAGCACACTGGGGCCGGGGACCACGATGAGAAGGAACGACATCGCCGCGAAGGCGAGTAAGCGCTCGGCAGACACCATGACTCCGATGTAAGCACGGACGAGTTCACCTCTCAGCCCCTTTTCCCCTTCACTCCCGCCCGGGCGGGACTGCTCCTGCCGCCGCTCTCACCGGGCCGTGCAGGCCGGCGGCCACCGCGACGTACACGCACCTCCAGCAGCACCCGGCGGGCAAGCGGGAGGCACACTGCCCGCTCGTATCGCGGGTGTATCGAAAACCGCATACGCCACCGCAACGGCACTCCATGTCCTATGGGGGGCATGAACCACAGCGCACCTCCGCCCGGCCGTACGCGCAGGATCGTGCTTCTCGGCCTGGCGGTCCTCGGCATGGTGGGCGCCGCGTTCGTCGTGCGGGGGCCGCTCCTGATGGCCGCTCCGATGTGCATGGCCGGGCGGTGGCACGGCTGCTTCGGTACGTTCAACGGGGTGGTGTTCGTCATGTTGGCCGCGCTGGCGTCGCGCCGCTGGTGGCGCACCACGGCGGAAGCGCCGACGGACCGGCCTCGGCCCGCGTTCGCACCGGTGGGCCCCGTCGGCCCGCTTGCCGTGCTGTGCGGCCCGGACGCGACCGGGCAGCGAAAGGTATGCGGCTCATTACACGCTGTTGGTGATCGCGCGCTCCGCGATAGCCTGGCGTCGGCCATGACGGTAGGGCCGGTGACGACCAGGCGTGGTACGAGGACTTCGCGGGTGACGCTGTGCGCAGGGCATGGGTGACACCGGCGTCCGACCGGCCCGGCAACCTTTCTCCGGCCGGTATCGCGGACATGGTGGGCAACTGTTGGGAATGGACCTCCACCAGTCTGGGTGATCCAGGTGAGGCCGTCATCTGTGGTGGCAGCTACGACAATCCGATGCGTGCGGTGCAGGCGAGCAGCAAGGGGATCTACCGGAAGCGCGGTGGGAGCAACGCGGTGGGCTTCCGATGTGTGGAAGACGTCATGGACACCGAGGAGACGACTGTATGAGCGGCGAGCCCCGCCACGGGACGGTCATCGACCGGCGGTCGAGCGGCGGGGGAGTGAACGGCACCCTCGGGTCCTACATCGTTCAGGACGACGAGGACCAGCGGTACTACGGCTTCGACTACCGGCAGATCGTGACCGAGGGATTCCGGACCATCCGTACGGGCGAACGTGTTCGCTTCCATGTTTCGGGTGTCAGCCCTGACCGGGCGGAGTTCGTCATCCGTCTCGACCGGCCCGACCCGTCCGAGTACTACGGATGACCGCACCACCCCCGCCGCTCGAAACGGTCACCGGCGCCCGCCAGGAGCTGACGGTCGTCGTGCCCGTGTGCCTGCTGCGGGCCCCGGACTGGGAGCAGGGGCCGTTTCCGTTCGAGCTGGGCAGCCGGCGCACCGACACCGGGACGAGGGCGACGTACTTCGCCCCCGCTTCCGCCCGCGTCCTGTACGGCACACCTGACAGGCCTCGCCGTTGGCACCGGCCGGTCTCGATCACGCACGACGGTCTGCATCTCATCGGCATGGAGCTCCTCCGCACCGCCACCGCCCGCAATCCCGAACACGCCCTCGCCGTCCTGCATTTCACGGTGACCAGGCCCCTCCTGCCTGTGGTGCGTGCGATAGCCGGCCGGGAGGCCGTCCACGGTGAGGACACGGCGCTCACAGGGCCGCTGGATCCTGGAGCGCTCCTCGCGGGGCTGGCCGAAGTCACCAGCGGGGCCGGGACGTTCGCCCTCGCCCGGCCCTATACCGTCGCTTTCCTCACCCCCGAGGCCGATCACGGACCCGCGCTCCGCGCAGGCCATGAAGGGGAACTGCCGGACAGTGCCGATCGCTGGCTCTGGCAGCTGGCGTCGCGTTCGACCCCGGCCGACTTCCCGCTCGCCCCGGAGACCGCCGCCGTGGAGCTCGGTAACGCCGTACGCATCTCGGCGGACTGGAGTGCCCTGGTGCTGCGGCAGGGAGCTGCCTTCCTCGGTCACCGTGCCGACACGGGGGAGGAGGACTTCTACGCGTTCGGCGCCCTGCACTCGCGCACCGTCTACCTGGATGCGCTGCTGCTCGGGTCGCTCCAGCGTGACCACATCGACGAGCTCACCGACGAACTCTCGGACGTCTTCGACACCGGACGGCTGGCGCGGAGAGTGGCCACGCTGGAGCGCAACATCGCGGCCTTCCGGAGCACCTACTGGCGTCAGCACCTGACCGCCCACGGTCCGGCCAACGCACTGCTTCTCGCCTTCCAGAACCAGCACCGGCTGCCCGAACGGTTCGGGGAGATCCTGGCGGAGGCCGCTGACTACAGCCGTTTGGTGCAGACGCAGGAGAGCCAGCAGATCAGCGGCGCGCTGGGAACGCTCACGATCCTGGGCCTGCCGCTCGGGACCTCGCTCGGCGTCCTTCAGGTCCTCGGTGACGAATCCGTCAGCCACCTGCTCGTCGCGCTCGGAATCTCCGTGGTCGTGACCGCGGGCGCTCTCGCGACGCGGTACGGCCGGCTGGTGCTCTCATCGCTGCGCGGAGGGGGGAAGCCGTGACCCGCAGGTCTCCCGGCGCCCGTACGGTCCGGACGCCACCCCGAAGCTCAAGTCCCGGAACTCGGGTCTCGGGGTCCGGGGTTCGAGCGCCGGAGGGGGACGGGTCACTCTTTCGAGGGTACGGGCGGGGCTCCGGGCCCGGCGCTTGAGTTTCGGGATCCGGGGGCCGGAATCCGGGAGCCGGGATCCGAGCGATGGTGTACATCCGGGGGAAAAGAAAAGGGGGTCGGGAAAACCGCCCCACCCTCCCCACCCCGCCACGGCCAGCAAGTATGACTAATCGTGACCAGCTTGCGACGCAGGGTCGCGGATGCTTACGGTGCCCTCAACGAAACGACCCCGGCGTGGTGTTAACAGCACCAACCGGGGTCTCACCCCAAGATCGAAGGACCGATCTCGTGGCTACCCAGCACCCTAACGCCGCCCCTTGCGCGCCCGCACCCTCGCGCCCGTACCGACAGGCCCGTACGGGTTACGGCAAGCGCTCCGTGCCGGGTCAACCCCCCTCCCAGGCATCCGACTTCGCCTTCCTCCCCGAGCGGGAGCGGTACGTCGCCGGGTACGTCGACCATCTCCCCGACGGTGCGGCGATGGACATCAAATCGCTGGCGAAGGACCTCCCCCTCTACGGGCAGATGGCCATCGGCACCGCGCTGCGCACGCTTGCGGTCGCCGGTCACCTCCGCCACGTACGCTGCCGCGTCGAAACGCTCGGCCAGAGCCGCTGGGTGACGCGCACCTACTGGTCCCGGACCGCCCACGACAACGAGTGGTGGGCCGACCACCTCGCGGGGGAGGCGACCGGAGGAGACGGCCCGCCCGTGCAGGAAGCGCCCGCACCGCCGCCGCCCCGGGGGCCCGCCGGGGAGCCGGTCTCCGTGCCGCAGCAGAGGCCGACGGCCGGCCCGGCCCCGGACGACGCCGCTCCCTCGCCCGCGTATGTCGCTCTGGCCCGGATCGGGCGCCTGGAGCCCCGGCTGGCCCTCTCCGCCGGGGACTGCGCCGCGCTGGAGCGGCTCGCCGCGGAGTGGTTCGCCCGGGGAGTGGACGCCGGCTACCTCACCCAGGCCCTGACCTCCGGCATCCCCGCCCGGATCGGCTCGCCCGTCGGTTTCGTACGCCGTCGGCTCACCGACAAGCTCCCGCCCCGGCTGCCCGCCGCCCCCGCCCCGGGACCGGTCGCCCCCGACGTACGTCCGCTGCTGGTGGAGTGCGCGGAGTGCGGCCGCCCCGGCCCGGCCGCCGCGCTCCCGGACGGCCTCTGCCGCCCCTGCCGCGTCACGGTGCAGGCGGGGGCCGGGGCTTCCACGGGAGCCGGGGCCTCCGAGGGGGCCACACCCGAACTGCCCGCCGGACGCGATGTGAAGGCGCTGGTGGGCAGTATGCGCAACCTGATGCGAGCGCCCTGAGGGTGCAGACTCAGTACAGGTCCTGGATCGCCTCATCGTTTTCCTGCGGCTCCTCCGAAAGGGAGCGGTACGCGCCGTATCACCACCGTTCCTTCGAGGCTTCAGAGGCGGGGCGTGCGGGCACGGACCGGGTGGTTCGCGCCCGCACGTGTTCTGATGAGCGCGAGTCGTACTGAGCAGTCCTCGTGGACCGTTCTTCTGGACGGCCTCGAACCGGACCGACAGGAAGAGGACGCTGTTGCCGGTGTCACCCGGCTCGATCGGGTTGCCGAACAGCGTGCCGATTCACTCGCTGCACGGCCGGTTCGGCGACGTGGGCGTCTACGGGCCCCACGTCCTGGATTCCACCGGCCTGACCGCTGGGACGACCGCCGACAGCATCCTGCAAGGCGTCATGACGGCTCCTGCCTCCTCGGTCCGAACGAATCGATCCACACCTGGGGTGGAGCGCCCCGCTGGTCCGCGCATGACCCGAAAGGGAGCGCGAGAAGGGGACGCACGGGCGCCGGGGAGGGGCGGTGCACCCGAGTCCCTGGTGCACCGCCCCTCCCGCGCAGGTCAGGCCGGCCGCAGCCAGACCGTCGCCAGTGGCGGGAGCGTCAGCGTGATGCTGGTGTCCCTGCCGTGCGCCGGGACCGCCTCCGGCTTCAGCGGCTCCGTGTTGCGCACGTCGCTGCCGCCGTAGCGGGCCGCGTCCGTGTTGATGACCTCCACCCAGGCCTCGGGGCCGTCCGGTACGCCGATGCGGTAGTCGCTCCGCACCACGGGGGAGAAGTGCGAGACGGCGATCAGCGGGGACCCGTCCGCGTCGTACCGTACGAACGCGAACGCGTTGTCCTCCGCGGCGCCGCCGTCGATCCAGCTGAAGCCCTCGGGGGACGTGTCGCGCTGCCAGAGCGCGGGCAGCGCGGTGTACACCGCGTTGAGGTCCGTGACCAGGTTCCGTACGCCCCGGTGGTCGCCGGAGGCCTCGTACGTCTCGTCGAGCAGCCACCAGTCCGGGCCGTGGCCCTCGGACCACTCGGCGCCCTGGGCGAACTCCTGACCCATGAACAGCAGTTGCTTGCCCGGGTGGGCCCACATGTAACCGAGGTACGCGCGGTGGTTCGCCCGCCGCTGCCACCAGTCGCCGGGCATCTTGCTGACCAGGGCCTGCTTGCCGTGCACCACCTCGTCGTGCGAGATCGGCAGCACGTAGTTCTCGCTGTACGCGTACACCATCGAGAACGTCATCTCGTTGTGGTGGTACTTGCGGTGGATGGGCTCCTTGGACATGTAGACCAGGGAGTCGTGCATCCAGCCCATGTTCCACTTCAGGCCGAAACCCAGGCCGCCGTGGTCCGTGGCGCGGGTGACGCCGTCCCAGGCGGTGGACTCCTCGGCCATCGTGACGACGCCGGGATTGCGCCGGTAGACCGTGGCGTTCATCTCCTGGAGGAAGGCGACCGCGTCCAGGTTCTCCCGGCCCCCGAATTCGTTCGGCGACCACTGGCCGTCCTCACGGGAGTAGTCGAGGTAGAGCATGGAGGCGACCGCGTCGACCCGCAGCCCGTCGATGTGGAACTCCTCGCACCAGTAAGTGGCGTTGGAGACGAGGAAGTTGCGGACCTCCTTGCGGCCGTAGTCGAACTCCAGGGTGCCCCAGTCCGGGTGCGCGGCCCGGTTCGGGTCCGAGTGCTCGTACAGCGGGCGGCCGTCGAATTCCGCGAGCGCCCAGTCGTCGCGGGGGAAGTGCGCCGGCACCCAGTCCATGAGGACGCCGATGCCCGCCGCGTGCAGCGCGTCGACCAGGAAACGGAAGTCGTCCGGCGTGCCCAGGCGCGAGGTCGGGGCGAAGAAGCCGGTGACCTGATAGCCCCAGGAACCGCCGAACGGATGCTCCGAGACCGGCATCAGCTCCACGTGTGTGAAGCCGAGTTCCCGCACGTAGGACGGGAGTTGCGCGGCCAGCTGGCGATAGGTGAGCCCCGGCCGCCAGGAGGGCAGGTGGATCTCGTAGACGGAGAACGGGGATGCGTGGACCGGGCGGTCGCCCCGGTGCGCCATCCAGTCGGCGTCCTGCCACGCGTGGTGCGAGGCCGTGACCACCGAGGCGGTGGCGGGCGGCACCTCCGTGTGGCGGGCCATCGGGTCGGCGCGCTGGGTGTGCGACCCGTCGGGCCGGCAGATGTCGTACTTGTAGACGGCGCCCTCGCCGACGCCGGGGAGGAACAGTTCCCAGACGCCGGTGGAGCCGAGCGAGCGCATGGGGAAGGCGGTGCCGTCCCAGTAGTTGAAGTCGCCCGCGACGCGGACCCCGCGGGCGTTCGGGGCCCAGACCGTGAAGCGGGTGCCGGCCACGCCCTGGTGTTCCATCGGCTGGGCCCCGAGCGCTTTCCAGAGCTCCTCATGCCGGCCCTCGCCGATCAGGTGCAGGTCGAGCTCGCCGATGGCGGGCAGGAAGCGGTACGGGTCGTCCACCTCGATCGTGTTGTCGTCGTAGGCGACCTGCAGGCGGTACCCGTCCTCGGGCACGGCGGGCAACGGCAGGACGCCCGAGAAGAAGCCGTCGCCGTCGCTCTGCAGTTCGGCCCGCTTGCCCCCGGCCAGCACGGTCACCGAGCGGGCGAAGGGGCGCAGCACCCGGAAGAGGACTCCGCCCGAGGCCGGATGCGCACCCAGGACACCGTGCGGATCGTGGTGCTCACCGGCGAGCAGCCGGCCCCGGTCCGCGTCGTCCAGGGTGGTGGCGGGCAGCACGTTCTTGCTGCCTCCGCCCCGGCGCGGGCGGGGCGGGGTGCCGGCGGCCGCGGTCGTCCGCCTGGTCCGGG
>Ga0196960_10000060_pt1 | contig 41659 bp, 34 predicted proteins | sample S3v_5metaG_FD_183187 | JGI IMG/M metagenome (GOLD analysis project Ga0196960, IMG submission 183187) | Soil microbial communities from Anza Borrego desert, Southern California, United States - S3+v_5 | ecosystem: Environmental > Terrestrial > Soil > Desert | place: USA: California | collected...
GTGGCGCCGGCGCGTTCGATGAGGCCGGTCGTGCCGGCGATGTCCGCGGTGAGGACGGCGGCCGCGCGGGCGCCGTCGGCGGTGTCAGCGGTCCCGGCCAGGGCAGCGGCGAATGCCGTATCTGCCGCATTTTCCGTCGTCCGGCCGCGTCGCTGCACAAACCGCCCTGTCTCCAACAGAGTTGCCCTGTCCCCCATAAATACCATCGTCGCACCACCTGTAACCCGCGTACACCTGGTATACCGCGGCCAGTGAGGTCACTTCAGCGTTTTATCGACATGCCCACAGAGAGACAAGTGAAACACGACCGAGTCCAACTCGTGCCCCGTGAACCACACTTCACTCCGACAACTTGAGAAAAGGCCTCACGGCACGACGAAGGCCCGGATCCCTTGGGATCCGGGCCTTCGTCTTTCAGTAGCGGGGACAGGATTTGAACCTGCGACCTCTGGGTTATGAGCCCAGCGAGCTACCGAGCTGCTCCACCCCGCGTCGTTGTGTTCAAACAGTACCACGACGCGGGGTGGAGATTTCTCAGCTGCCCTGGTCGCCGCCGCCCTCCGGCTTTTCGGCGCCTTCGGCGCCCCCGGGCTCGGGCTGCGCCGCCGCGGCCCTCCGAAGGGCGTCCTCCAGAGCCGTCTGGGCCTTGCCGTAGGCCTCCCAGTCCTGCTCCTTGAGAGCCGTCTCGCCCGCCGTGTACGCCTTCTGGGCATCGGCGATGGCCTGCTTCAGAGCAGCCTCCCCGGTGGCCGGAGGTTTCGTCGGCTCCCCCGGCTCGGTCGGCTCCGCCGGCGGAGTGGTCGTATCGGACTCCTCGACCCCGAAGACCGCGTTGAGTGCCTCACCGAGGCTGTTCTCGAAGACGATCTTCGACCCGTACGAGGCGGCCACCTTGCGCAGCAGCGGATAGTTCTGCGTGCCACCGCGCGTGTAGACCGGTTCGATGTAGAGGAAACCTCCGTCGAGCGGCACGGTCAGCAGATTGCCGTACTCGATGTCCGAGTCGGTGCCCTTGAGGTTCCTCACGAACTCGGCGACGTCGTCGTTGCCGTTGAGCTCGCTCTGCACCTGGCCGGGGCCCTTCACGGTGGTGGTGACTCTCAACAGCCTTATCGTGCCGTAGTCCTTGCTGGCCGCGTCCGCGTCGACCGCCATGAACGCCCCGAGGTCGGGCCGCCCTCTCGGTGTGAACGTCGTGGTCAGCGAGAACTTCTGGGCGTCCTGGCCCGGCATCTTCATGCTCAGGTAGTACGGCGGGACGGCCCCGGGTTCCTTGTTGGTCGGGTCGTCCGGCACCTGCCAGGCGTCACTGCCGCTGTAGAACTGGGCGGGGTCCTCGACGTGGTAGCGCGTGAGCAGCTCCCGCTGGACCTTGAACAGATCCTGCGGGTAACGCAGGTGGTCCATCAGGTCCTGCGGGATGTCACCGCGTGACTTCACCGTCCCGGGGAACGCCTTGCGCCACGTCTTGAGCACCGGGTCCTCGGTGTCCCACTCGTAGAGGGTGACCTTGCCGGTGTACGCGTCGACGGTGGCCTTCACCGAGTTGCGGATGTAGTTGACCTGGTTCTGCTGGGCGACGACCGCACGCTGGTTGGTGGTCAGCGAGTCGGCCGTGGTGGAGCCGAGCGTCGTACGCGAGGCGTACGGATAGCCGTTGGTCGTGGTGTAGGCGTCCACGACCCACTGGATGCGCTTGCCCACCACCGCCGGATAGGCGTCGCCGTCGATCGTCAGCCAGGGAGCGACCGCCTCCACACGCTCCTTGGGCGTCCGGTTGTACAGGATGCGCGAACCGTCTCCGATGGCTCCGGAGTACAGGATCTGCGGCTCGCTGAAGGACACCGCGTAGGCGGCGCGGTTGAAGGCGTTGGAGAGACTGACCCCGCTCCTGCCCTTGTAACTGGTGGTCTTCTCGCCGTCCTCCTCGTAGTCGAGCTCCTTCTGGGGCCCGCCGACGATGGAGTACTGCTCGGTCTTCTCACCGTAGTAGATCCGCTGCTCGTACTCCCCCAGCTCGCCGGTGGTCGGCAGGCCCGACTCCGTGAAGTCCGGGGAACCCGCCGGGTTGGTGCCCGTCGTGGTGCCGCGGGCCGCGATGGCGCCGTAGCCGTGGGTGTACGTGAAGTGGTCGTTGATCCAGTTCCGCTTGGGGAGACCGCCGAGGTTGAGCTCGCGCAGGCCGATGACGGTGTCCTGCTCCTTGCCGTCCTCACCCTTGTAGCGGTCGACGTCCAGCGTCTTGGGGAACTGGTAGTAGTTCCTCTTCTGCTGGAGCTGCTGGAAGGCCGGCGAGACGACGTTCGGGTCCATCACCCGGTAGCTCGCCGCTTCGCCCGCGGAGGCGCGGAGCTTGGCCTCGTCCGTCGTCGTGCCCTTGCCGGAGTAGTCGTCCACCTGCGCGTCGTCGATATCGTAGGCATCACGTGTCGCGTCGATGTTCTTCCGGATGAACGGCGCTTCCTTGGCCTGTTCGTTGGGCTGGACCTGGAACTTCTGCACGATCGCCGGGTAGAGCCCGCCGATCAGGACCGCCGAGAGGACCATCAGGCCGAAGCCGATCACCGGCAGCTGCCAGGTGCGCCGCCAGAGGGTCGCGAAGAAGAGCAGCGCACAGATCACGGCGATGCAGAACAGGATCGTCTTCGCCGGCAGATAGGCGTTGGCGTCGACGTACCGCAGGCCCGTCCAGTTGTCCGTGGCCTTGAAGTCACTGGACTTCACGGCCAGGCCGTACCGGTCGAGCCAGTACGCCACGGCCTTCAGCGCGACGAAGACGCCGAGCAGCACGGAGAGATGGCCCGTGGCCGCACCCGTGGCCCGCGCGCCGGGACTCGTGATGCGCAGCCCGCCGTAGAGGTAGTGGGTCAGCGCCGCCGCGATCAGCGACAGCACCACCGCGGCGAAGCCGAACCCGAGCATGAAGCGGTACCACGGCAGGTCGAAGGCGAAGAAGGCGACGTCCAGCTTGAACTGGGGGTCCTTCTGCCCGAACGGCACACCGTTGACGTACAGCAGCCATGTACGCCACTGGCCGGACGCGGAGGCGCCGGCGATCAGCCCGACGAGGGCGGTGACCGCGAGCAGCACCCACTTCTTGTACGGGGCGACGCTCATCCGGTAGCGGTCCAGGCTCTGCTGCTCCAGCGACATCGCGCTCAGCGGCGGCCGGAGCCGGTGCGCGAGCCAGATGTTCACACCGATGGCGAGGGCCATCAGCAGTCCGAAGACGAGGAACAGTCCGATCTTGGTCCACAGAGTGGTGGTGAAGACAGACGAAAAAGCGACCGACCTGTACCAGAGCCAGTCCGTCCAGAACCCGGCGAACATGACGAAGGCCATGGCGAGAACCGCCAGGACACCCAATGTCATGAGCAGGGTACGGACGCGCCGGGACGGGCGGCCGACTCTGATCCGTGGCCCGGTCGGGCCTCCGCCGCGGTCCGGCATCTGGAAAGCCAACGTGCGCACCTCGAAGTTCGCGGTCGTGTGAAGCAGGCCCAGCGATCGTAGAGCCCACCTATGCAACTTACTGAGGCTTTACCTAGTTCCCGTTCCCGGGGCACAAGGAGGCAGGATGTTGTCCATGCCCAATGTTTCCCCCTCAGGCCCTCCGATGGCCGCCAGCCCGCTCACCGTCGCCGTCCTCGAGATCGACGCCTATGCCTCAGGTCTCGGCTGGGACCAGCCGGCCCGGCTGTTCGCCCTGGTCGACACGGCCCGGCTGCGCGCCCACGAGCCGGGGCTCGCCGCCCAGCTCGGCCTCGACGACACCGCTTCCACGACCGCCGCCCTCACCCCTGTCGAGCAGGAGGAGCTCCCCGAAGGCACCGCCCTGGACGAATTCCTGGCCACGATCGCCTGGCCCGACGCCGTGGTCGGCTGCGCCATGACCGTGGAGCGCATGATGCTGCCGCCTTCCGCGGAGGCGTCCGTACCGGACGGGCTGACGGACGCCCAGCTGACCGAGTGGGTCGCCGGGCACCCTGACCGGCAGGAGGTGCGGATGACCGTGGCGGTGCTGCGGGACGGGGCCCGGGAATCCGCCGTGCGACTGCGGGAGAAGGATTCCCCGACCGAGGTCCTGACCGGCGCGGGGCTGGTCCCGGGCCTGGCCGAGGCTCTCGCGGCCACCTTCGAGTCCTGACCTCTGCGGCGGGGGCCGGCCTCAGCCCGTCGAGCAGCTCGGCAGGCCGGCCGTGTCCCCCGCGCGGATCTTCTCCAGGGACTTCTTGGCGTCGTGGAGCGTCTTCACCCTCACCAGGGTGAGGCCGCTCGGGGTGTCGGACGCCGCGGCGGCGCAGTTGTCGTCCGGGGTCAGGAAGTACCGGGCGCCCGCGTCGCGCGCGCCCACCAGTTTCATGCTGATCCCGCCGATGGGGCCGACCTCGCCCCCGTCGTCGATGGTGCCGGTGCCGGCGACGAACTCGCCGCCCGTGAGCTTTCCGGGCGTCAGCTTGTCGATGATGCCCAGGGAGAACATCAGACCGGCGCTCGGGCCCCCCACGTCGGCCAGCTTGATGTCGATCTCGAACGGGAACGTGTGGTCCGTCCCGGCCTGGATCCCGACGATCGCCCGGTCCTCCGAGGGGTTCGCGGGGTCCTCGGGGGCCTTTCGCGTGGTGAGGGTGATGTCGTGTGCGCCCTTGGGCTCCTTGCCCGCCTTCTCGGCGGCGGCCGCGGCCTTGGCCGGGATGACCGTGAAGACGACGTCCTCGCCCGGCTCGTGCTCCGTGACGAGCTTCGCGACGTCCGCCGGCTTCTCGACCGCCGTGCCGTCGACGGCCTCGATCACATCGCCCGCGTGCAGCACGCCCTCGGCGGCGCCGTCCTTGACGACCGTGGAGACCACCACCCGGGAGGTGACGGGGATCTTCAGCTCCTCCAGGGCGGCGACCTTGGCGCTCTCCTGGGACTGACTGAACTCCTCGGCGTTCTCCTGCGTCGACTCCTCCTCGGTCTTGCCGTCCGGGTAGAGGGTGTCGTGGGGCACGATCACGCTGTCGTGGGCCAGCCAGCCGTAGACGGCCTCGACGATGTTCATGTCGTAGTCCGCGCCGGTGACGCGAACCGTCGTCATGTTGAGGTTCCCGGAGGTCGGATACGTCTTGTGCCCGCTGATGTGCAGAACCGGCTCGCCACGTGCGTCGCCGAGCGTGTTCACGGTCGGACCGGGAGACATCTCCGAATACGGCACGCGAATCAGCACGCCTGCGCAGAGCAGCGCGATCAGGATGAGGGTGGAGGCGAGCATCGTCGCGGTGCGGCGTGGCATGGAACGACAGTACGGGAACGGCCTGTCAGTGCACCGTCGGGGCCGGTCCGTACGGGGCGCACGGCCGGGCGGGCCGGAGGCCCGGGGCACCGCGGTTCGCTCGCTGCGCGGACTGCGCCTGCGGGAAGCGGGGCGGAGCGGGCGACTGCGTACGGTCGCGGAGTCTCAGGCGGCCTCGGAACCGGAGTGCGACTTCTCCATCACTTCACGGAACCTGGCGTAACCGGCGAGTTCGTTGACATCGCCGCTGGTCCGGTTGCGGGCTGCCCACCCGCCCCATATCGCTGCGCCAAGAGCAGCTATGAGTGGAATCAACAGCCAAGCGAGTGCTGCCATCACGACCTCCCTACCCCGTGAGCGACCGCAATTGACGATCAGAAGATTAACCACCTGCAGAACCAACGCTCACGGCAGGGGTGCGGTTACGCAAATCGGGGCTGATGCCCCCCGGGGCGGTTTGCGCTCAGCAGGCGCCGACCCACTCCTCCGTGCCGTCGGAGAAACGCTGGTGCTTCCAGATCGGGACCTCGTGCTTGAGGTCGTCGATCAGCTTGCGGCAGGCGTCGAAGGCCTCACCCCGATGGGCGCAGGACACGGCGACCACCACCGCCAGATCGCCGACGTCCAGTTCACCCACCCGGTGGACGGCGGCCAGGGCCCGCACCGGGAACTCCGCCACCACCTTCTCGGCCACTCGGCGGAGCTCGTCGCCCGCCGTCGGGTGACAGGAGTATCCGAGGGAGCCGACGTCCTGGCCGTCGTCATGATTGCGCACCGTGCCGACGAAGAGCGCCGTGCCGCCGGCCGCGTCGTCCCCGACGGCGCGGAAGATCTCGTCGACGGAGAGCGGTGTGTCACGGATGTCCAGAAGCCGGATGGGGTCCTGGGCGGTCTGCTCGCCGGGGTGGTCGTGGGTACGTGCCATGGGGCCATCGTGCCGCACGGCACCGACATCCCGGAATAGCCCTTTCGACCGGTGGCGTGCCTGCCCGCTTGGAGTCTCCTACCAGGCGGGGAGAGCGGGCACCGTCCGCCTAGAACCGACGGCGGGCCTTGCGGGCCCGCCGGACCAGCGCCGCGGTGCCGAGCAGCGCGACCGTGGCCCCCGCCGCACCGGCTGCGGTCGCGTCCTTGCGGCCGAGCCGCCGGCCGGCGACCGTGTGGCGCCCCTCCACCTCTTCCAGGAGCGCTGCCAGGACCTCTTCGTTGGTCCACCGGGGACGCCATCCCGCGTCGTGGAGCCGGCTCACGCTGACCACCCAGGGGTGCATGGTGTAGGCGAGATCGCCGACCGGTGACGGAGTGAGACCGATCCGGTGCAGCCGGGCCGCGGCGCCGAGAGCGACGGCGGACGGGAGCTCCATGCGCCGCACTCCGGACAGCTCCTCCACCTCCTCCTGTTCGAGCCAGCCGTCACAGCCGACCGCGAACTCGCCCTCGATCTTTTCGAGGGCCGCGTACTCCAGGGCGCTCACCAGGTCGTCGACGTGGCAGAACTGCCAGGCCGGGCGCGAACCGGCGACGACCAGGAGCCTGGGGGACTCGAAGTACCGGGTGAGCGCCGTGTCCGTGCCGCCGACCAGAACCGTGGGGCGCACCACCGTGACGTTGAGGCCGGGGTGGGCGCGAGGGGCGCGGCGGCCGAGCCTTTCGATCTCCAGCAGGTCGCCGACGCCGGTGGCCTCCGCCGTGGCGCGCAGTTCCGCGTCCTCGGCGAGCGGGATGTCGTTGTCGGGCAGAGCGCCGTAGACCATCGCCGAGGTGCACAGCACCACCCGGTGGACGCCCACGGCCGCCGCCGCCGTCAGCACGGTCTGGGTACCGCGCACGTTGTACGCGGTACGGGCGGCGGGGTCGGTCTCCAGGTCGAGGTCGAGCGCCATGTGCACGACGACGTCCGCGCCACGCAGTTTCTCGGCGATGGCGGGGTCCCGGACGTCCAGGATGTGCCAGGTCGCCTCGGAGACGTCCCCCCGGCGCTCGTCGATGGCGATGACCTGCTTGACCTCCTCGGATGCGGCGAGGTGGGCGGTGAGCAGTTCACCGACGCCGCTCGCGGCACCGGTGACCGCGACGACGGGGCCGCGGCTTCGGGAAAGATTTTTCGTGGGCTTGCTTTCGGGCGAGGGGTCGGCCAGGTTTCGCGCTGCGCGAACCTGCGGATCTGGGGAACTCACCGGGCGTCTCCAGCGGTTGTCTTCAGTACGTACCCGAATGACGTGTGCGTACCAGGTGGCGTCCATCCTGCCGCAGGCCCGGAGCCGGCGGAGCACTGAGGCCCCGAGCGGTCTTCGGTGTCTACGCTGGATGGTGATGTCGGGCAGTCGCCGTCGGTTCGAGCCGGCGGCCCTACGAGCCGAGGAAACCCGTGAGTGACACCCCATTCGGATTCGGCCTTCCGCCGGAGGAGCCGGAAGACGGCGACGAAGGCAAGAAGAAGGACCCCACCGGTGGTGGGCAGGGCCCGGGCGGGCCGGCGAACCCGTTCGGCTTCGGGCCCGGCGCGGGCGGGGACAACCCGTTCGCCGCGATGTTCGGCTCGATGAACCCGAACGACCTGGGCGCCGCCTTCCAGCAGCTCGGCCAGATGCTGAGCTACGAGGGCGGTCCGGTCAACTGGGACATGGCCAAGCAGATCGCCCGCCAGACGGTGTCGCAGGGCACCACGGACGGCAGCAAGGACGCGAGCGTCGGCCCCGCGGAGCGGTCCTCCGTCGACGAGGCGCTGCGTCTCGCCGACCTCTGGCTGGACGGCGTGACCTCGCTGCCCTCGGGTTCCGTCTCGACGGTCGCGTGGAGCCGTGCCGAATGGGTCGAGGCGTCGCTGCCGGCCTGGCAGCAGCTGGTCGACCCGGTGGCCGAGCGCGTCGGCCTGGCCATGGGCGATGTCCTGCCGGAGGAGATGCAGGCCATGGCCGGCCCGTTGATCGGCATGATGCGGTCCATGGGCGGTGCCATGTTCGGCCAGCAGATCGGGCAGGCCGTGGGCGTGCTCGCCGGCGAGGTCGTGGGCTCGACCGACATCGGCCTCCCGCTGGCGCCGGCCGGCAAGGCCGCGCTCCTTCCGCTGAACGTCGAGCGGTTCGGCAAGGACCTGAGCGTGCCGCAGGACGAGGTGCGGCTGTATCTGGCGCTGCGCGAGGCGGCCCACCAGCGGCTCTTCGCCCACGTTCCGTGGCTGCGCTCGCATCTGTTCGGCGCGGTGGAGGCCTACGCCCGCGGTATCAAGGTCGACACCAGCAAGCTGGAGGACGTCGTCGGGCAGTTCGACCCCTCGCAGCCCGAGCAGTTGCAGGACGCTCTTCAGCAGGGCATGTTCCAGCCGGAGGACACCCCGGAGCAGAAGGCGTCGCTGGCCCGGCTGGAGACCGCCCTCGCCCTCGTCGAGGGCTGGGTGGACGCGGTGGTGCATGAGGCCGCGAAGTCCCGGCTGACCTCGGCGGACGCACTGCGGGAGACGATGCGCAGGCGCCGGGCCTCCGGTGGTCCCGCCGAGCAGACCTTCGCCACGCTGATCGGGCTCCAGCTGCGGCCGCGCAGGCTGCGGGACGCTTCGCGGCTGTGGGCGTCGCTCACGGACGCCCGGGGCGTCGACGGCCGTGACGGCCTGTGGGAGCACCCTGACATGCTGCCGACGGCCCAGGACCTGGACGACCCGGACGGTTTCGTCCATCACGAGCAGCTGGACTTCTCCGAGCTGGACAAGATGCTCGGCGAAGCCGCGAGGGGCCCGCAGAAGCCTGCCGCCGAAGACCAGGGCGAGGACCAGGGCAAGGGCGGGCCCGGGGACGGCCCGAAGAGCGACGACGAGGACGACACCGGCCGGTGAGCCTGCACGACGACGCCGTTTCGGTCCTCGACGGCTACGACGGGGGTGACGCTCAGCAGGCCGAGCTGCGCCTGGCATATCTGGACCACCTCGCCGGACACCCCGACGGCATGTGGAAGGCGTGCGGAGCCGGGCATCTGACGGCCAGCGCGCTGGTGATCGACCCGCAGCGCGGCCGGGTCCTGCTGACGCTGCACAAGAAGCTGCGGATGTGGCTGCAGATGGGCGGGCACTGCGAGCCCCAGGACACCACCCTCGCGGCGGCTGCCCTGCGCGAGGCCACGGAGGAGTCGGGGATCGCCGGGCTCACCCTGCTGCCCGGCGGGCCGGTGCGGCTGGACCGGCATCCCATCCCGGCGCCCTGTCACCGGCACCTCGATGTGCAGTACGCGGCGACGGCGTCGCCCGGGGCGGTGGAGCAGATCAGCGACGAGTCCCTCGATCTGCGCTGGTTCCCGTACGACGAGGTGACGGGGGTGGCGGACGCCTCGGTCGAGCGGCTGCTGGAGGACACCCGCGCACGGCTGGGCCAAGGCCGCTAGGGCCGCGGCAGGCGACGTCCGCCCCGTCACCGGACGCCGGTGAGGGGGCGGTTCGGTGAGGGGCGGTTTCCGCGGGAAACCGCCCCTCACCGCCCATGCTCCACCGGAGCGGGGCGGCTCAGTTCCAGGCGTTGTTCTGGTTCTGGCTGTGCGCGCCGTGCTGGCCCACACCGAACTGGGCCGCGGCCCCCTGGCCGATCTGGGCGTTCTGCGGCGGCAGCACCTCACTCGGCTGGACCAGGGCGAAACCCTGGCCCAGGAAGCTCAGTTCCCAGCCCTCCCCCGTGTTGCCCCGGCGCCGGAGGACGCCCGTGGAGTGGGTCTGGGCCTGCATCTGCACCCTCAGCCCGCTCGACCAGGCGACGATCGCGTCGGCGTCGGCATTGACGTACTTGTCGGGGGTGACCTGCATCATCAGCGGCTGGCCGGAGGTCATCAGCGCGACCTTGCCGTTCCCGGAGATGTTGAGCTGGTACTTGCCGGTGCCCGAGATCCCGTAGTGGCTGTCCACCGCGATGACCTCGGTGTGCAGCGAGGAGTCCAGCGCGAGGACGTAGGCGCTGTCGACCGTCATGCCCTCGGGGTCGATGTCGACCACATGGATGTACTGGGCGAGGTTGGCCAGGTAGACCGTGCCTTGACCCGAACAGCGCATGAGGTCGAGGCCCTCGCCCGTGTTCCTGCGGGCGCGGCGCTGGCCCTGCGACTGGTACTCCCCGTCGAACTCCATGAGCCCCTGGTAGGCGACCATGGCGCCCTTGCGGGCGAGGACATCGTCGTGACCGGTCAGCGAGACCCGCAGGAGCTGTGGGTTCTGGACGGTGTAGCGGTCCTGCGACTGCTGTTCGGTGTGGCTGAAAAGCGGACTCTGCATGGTGTGTTCCTCCCCCGCTCAGTTCCGGATCCGGAGGCGGTCGGTACTGTCCTCGCTCGGCTGGACGACGACGATGCCCTGGCCCGAGAAGGCCATCTGGTACGCCTCTCCGCTGCCCCGCCCGATGAGCGAGCCCGCCTTGAAGCTGCGCTTGCCCTTCACCTTGAGGTTCGGGGACCACGCGACGAGGGCGTCGGGGTCGACGTACGTCTCGTCCTCACCACGGCCGCAGTCGACGACGATCGGGGTGCCGCGCGAGGTGATGGCGACCCACCCGGTGCCCTGGATCCTGACGTTCCACAGACCCTGACCTGCGAACTTGGCCAGTCCCTTGACCCGTTCCACCCCCCAGGCGAGGTGACCGTCGAAGGCCAGGAGATTGGTGCCGTTGACCGAGATCGAGTCGTTGTCGAGATTGATGACGACCACGTCGGCGCCGTAGTCGGCGAGGTAGAGCAGTCCGTCACCGGCACATTTCATCAGGGGCGCGCCCTCGCCGCTGATCCACTGGGACGCGATCTGACGGACGGCGGGCGGGTTGGGTTCGTACTGGATGAAGCCCTCGTAGGCCACCATCGAGCCGGTGCGCGCGTAGAGGTCCTGGCCGGTGGCCATGGCGACCTTGAGCATCGTGCGGCCGTGGTTCTCCATCCGGGCCGTGACGGGGGTCGGGGCGTAGCCCGCGAGCTGCTGGTTCATGACGGGCTCCCTCAGACCTCGTAGGGCTGGACGACGACGAAGTTTCCGGGTGCCCCCCGGAACTGGAGGTTCACGGTCTCCCCGCTGTGCCCCGGGTACGCGTTGCGGCGCAGCCGGACCTGGCTGGAGATGATCACCTGGGACGCGGACGACCAGGCCACCACGGCGTTGCAGTCGGCGAAGGTGGTCGGCGTGACCGGCAGCACGACCGGCACACCGTGGGTCTTGACGACGACGGTGCCGGTGCCCTGGAACTGCATGGTGAACAGGGCGCCACCGGGAATCCCGTGCCCTTCGATCCTGCGGACCTCGTACTGCAGGGACTCGTCGAAGGCGAGGACGCTCTCCGCGGAGACACAGATGCCGTCGCCCTGCAGCTCGATGGGATGCAGATGCGCCCCCTTTTCGGCGAGGAAGACCTGGCCACGGCCGGTACAGCGCATCAGCTGCATTTCCTGGCCCGTGGCGTTGCCGACCATGCGGCCGGCGAAACCGGCGCCCTTGTAACCGAAGTCGACCTTGCCCTGGTACATCACCATGCTGCCCTGACGGGCCAGCACCGGTGCACCGCCCATGGTGAGGTCGACGCGCATGAGCTGCTGGTTCTGCGAGGTCCAGCGCTGCCCGGTGGCCGCTTCCTTGTAGGGCCGCAGGGCGGCCTGCAGGCCCGCGCCGCCCGCCGGGACACCCTGGGGCACCCCCTGCGGCATACCGGACTGCATGCCCGGCGGCTGCTGACCGAACGGGGCCGGGGGCTGCTGACCGAACTGGCCCGACGTGTCCTGGCCGAACGGCGGGGCGGCCGGGGGCTGCTGACCGTAGGGCGGGGTGGCGGGCGGTGCTCCCTGCCCCGGGACCTGCCCGAACTGCGGCTGCTGGGGCGGCTGTCCGTACGGAGCAGGCGCCTGCGGTGCCGGCGTCACAGGTGCCGCGAGGGTCGGTGCGGCGTGCACCGGCTGCTGCGGGGCGGGGGCGGACTCCGCCGGAGCACCGAAGGCCGGTGCGGGCTGCGGGGCCTGGGGGGCGGCCGGGGCGCCGAAGGCAGGAGGCGCGGAGGCCTGGGCGGGCGGTGCGAACGAAGGAGCGGCTCCCTGGGGCGGCGCGGCGGGAACTTCCTCCGCGACCTCCCCGCCGAAGTTCTTCAGCAGTGCGTCGAGTCCGCCGTCGAAACCCTGGCCGACCGCGGCGAAACGCCAGACGTCCTTCAGATAGAAGTCGCCGAGCATGACCGCACGCTCGGTGGTGAACTCCGAGCCGGTGAAGGCGTACCTCACCACCTCTTCGCCGCCCGCGACGATCCGGATGTATCCCGGGCCGGCCTGCGACATCTGCCCGGCACCGTCGAGAGTCGCGGTGAAGGACAGTTTGTGGATGTTCGCCGGAATGCGGTCGAGGGTGACGCGGAACGACTCGGTGTCACCGGCCTGGGCGCCGAGAAGCTGAATGGACTCCTCCGGCGATTTCGGCTGGTTGAAGAAGATGAAATACCGGTCGTCGGAGAGCTGCTCATCGGCATCGAGACCGAAGCAGCTGATGTCGAACGTCAGGCCCGGGCCGGCGATCTGCACACCTACGTACAGATCCGTCCCTGCCGTGAGATCACTGATCTTGGCCTTGTGGCCGCGTTGGAATTCCCTGGCCATGCGTAACGACCGTCCCCCATCCGGAAGGTGAATGCGTCGCGTCAGGCTAACCGCAAACCACGAGATCGAGCCAAGCCGGTACAGACCCGGTACAGAATCGGCGACGTCACTCCTCGCGGGCGGCAGGCAGATGCGGAAGCCGGGGGGCCGCCACGACTCCTTCGAGGTAGCCGCGCGCACGCTCGGTACGGGGATACGCCTCCAGCAGCTGCCAGAACCGCGGCCCGTGGCCCGGAACCAGCAGATGGGCCAGCTCGTGGAGAAGGACGTAGTCGAGGACGTACTCCGGCATGCCCTGCAGCCGGTGCGAAAGACGGATGCTGCCCTCGGCCGGGGTGCAGGAGCCCCAGCGGGTGTTCTGGTTGGTCACCCACCGCACGGTGGCCGGCCGTGCCCGGCCACCGAGGTACTGGCCGGAAAGCCGCTCGGCGCGGTCGCCCAGCTCGCTGTCACCGATGACGCGCTTGCTCTCCTGCGCAGCGAGCTTGTCGAGCATCACACCGACCCAGCGCCGCTCCTCGGCCTCCGACATCCGGGCCGGGATGAGCACGATCGTGCGATCGCCTTCCCGGTAGGCGGAGACCGTTCTGCTGCGCCGGGTGCTCCGGCGGACCTCGACCGCACTCGTCACCGCTGCGCGGGGCTGCTGGGCGGCTGCGCCGCGCTGCCGGCGTCCGGCGCTGCGCGCGGGGGTCTCCCCGGCGAGATCGGGAGGGGAGTCTGCGGGCACGCCACGACGTTACCCGCCGGCGGTGGGGGAAGTCCCGCCCCCTCGACGGTTCGCTGTTGATCCACTTCTCGGCTCGCACCATTTGAACGACTAACGCCCCGGCCTGTGGATAACTTTCGGCCCGTTTCGCCGCCGCGCTGCATTCTGGCAACAGACCTCGACACACCGAGCTGGAGAAGTCATGCACCCGATGTTGAAGCCCGCACTCCGCCGGGCTTGGCGTGGACGGAACACCGTGCAATTCGGTGTCACGCCCGCACACGCGGTAACGCTGGGCCCGATGGATATCGCCACCGGCAGCTTTCTGGAACTCCTCGACGGAACACGCGGACTTCCTCTGCTCCGTGAAGAGGCCAGGGCCCTGGACCTTTCGGACCGTCACGTGGACATTCTGGTATCGCGCCTGGCGGAGGCCGGTCTGCTGGACGATCCGGACGCGGGCGGCCCGGAGGCCGACGCCTTACGCCGGCGGGCCGAGACCCTGGAGCGGCAGCGACCCGACGCGGCGGCCCTGTCCGTGGTGCATCCGGCGCCCGGCAGCGGGCTGCGCAGGCTCGCGGCCCGGCGCGCGATGCGGGTGCAGGTGCGCGGTGCGGGGAGGGTCGGTGCGTCGATCGCCGCGGTGCTCTCCGGGTCGGGAGTGGGTCACGTCGAGGTGCTCGACGGGGGCCGTGCCGAGCCCTGGGACGTGGCACCGGGCGGGCTCCCGGCTTCCTCGGTCGGTGAGCGCCGGGACACCGCGGCCCGGCAGCTGGTGCGCAGGTCCGCGGTCGGCGGGCCTCCGCGCCCGGGCGGAGCCGGCGCGGCTCCGGGAAGCGGTGAACCCGCACTGTCCCTGATCGTGGTGGCCCCCAGGGACGGCCTCTCCGTCTACGCCCCCGACCCGGACACCGCCGCACCCTGGATCGCTGCGGGTACACCGCATCTCTATGCCGGAGTGATCGAAGCCACCGGAGTGGTGGGGCCGTTGGTGCTGCCCGGTGGCACCGGCTGCGCGGGCTGCCTGGCGCTGTGCCGTGCGGAGGCGGACCCCCAGTGGCCACGGATGCTCGCACAATGGAAGTCAGGACGGCGCACATGCGTGCAGGCGTGCGATCTGGGACTGGCGACAGCGGTGGCCGGTCTCGCGGCAGCCCACGCGCTGTCCTTTCTCGACGGAGAGCTCCCTGCCAGCACCGGGACGCGGTGGGAGGCCGCCATGCCATTGCTGGACTGGCGGTCGGAGCGGCTGGGGCCGCACCTCGACTGCGCCTGCGGTGCGGCGGGGCACACTGAGGTGGAGCTCACCCCCGCGGCCGGTGCCTCGCAGGACACAATGGCCGGGTGACCGCCGACGGAGCGGAGCCGGATTTTCACGTGGCACGGCAGTCTGGGAACTGGAGGGGCACATGTCTGATCTTCCCCGGAAGGCGGTCACCCGTACCGCGAAGCTGGCAGCGCTGCCGCTCGGCTTCGCCGGCCGTGCCACATGGGGTCTGGGCAAGCGGATCGGCGGGAGATCCGCCGAGATAGTGGCACGCGAGGTCCAGCAGCGCACGGCCGATCAGCTCTTCAAAGTGCTCGGCGAACTGAAGGGCGGTGCGATGAAGCTCGGGCAGGCGCTGTCCGTCTTCGAATCGGCGCTGCCCGAAGACGTCGCGGGCCCCTACCGGGCGGCACTGACCAAACTGCAGGAGGCAGCCCCGCCCATGCCGGCCCGCACCGTCCACGCGGTACTGGCGGAGCGGCTCGGCGAGGACTGGCGGGAGCTCTTCAACGAGTTCGAGGACCGGCCCTCCGCCGCGGCCTCGATCGGGCAGGTCCACCGCGCCGTGTGGCACGACGGACGCGACGTCGCCGTGAAGGTGCAGTACCCCGGCGCCGGGGAGGCGCTGCTGTCCGATCTCACCCAGCTCAGCCGCTTCGCGCGGCTGCTCGGCCCGCTGGTTCCCGGAATGGACATCAAGCCGCTCATCACGGAGCTGCGCGACCGGGTGTCCGAGGAGCTGGACTACGAACTCGAGGCCCGGGCCCAGCAGGAGCACGCGGCGGAGTTCGAGGACGATCCGGATGTGGTGGTCCCGGGAGTGGTGCATCAGTCCGAACAGGTTCTGGTGACGGAGTGGATCGAGGGAATTCCGCTGTCGGAGGTGATCGCTGACGGCACGACGGAACAGCGCGACCGGGCGGGCCAGCTGCTGGCGCGTTTCCTCTTCTCGGGGCCCGCGCGCACCGGTCTGCTGCACGCCGACCCCCATCCGGGAAACTTCCGGCTGCTCCCCCCGGCAGCTGTGCCCGCTCCGGATGTGCCTGCCGGTGAGATGGACGAGCAGGAGGGGGGTTCGGGCCTCTGGCGTCTGGGAGTGCTGGACTTCGGTACGGTGGACCGGCTTCCGGACGGTCTGCCGCAAACCATCGGCAACGCCCTGCGGATGACGTTGGACGGGGACGCCGACGCCGTCTACGCCATGCTTCGTGAGGCCGGCTTCGTCAGGGAGTCGGTCGATCTCGAACCGGACGCCGTGCTCGACTACCTGCTCCCCATCATCGAGCCGGCGCAGGCGGACGAATTCACCTTCACCCGCTCCTGGCTGCGCGGCCAGGCCGCCCGGATCGCCGACCCCCGCTCCCCGGCACATCAGTTGGGCAAGCAGCTGAATCTGCCTCCGTCCTATCTGCTGATTCACCGTGTGACGCTGAGCACGATCGGCGTTCTGTGCCAGCTGGGCGCCACCGTCCGTCTCCGGGACGAACTGGAGTGCTGGCTGCCGGGATTCCTGGAGTACGAACCGGACGAGGACAGCGCCGAGGAGGGTGCGGCGGTCGAGGTGTAGGAGGCGGCCCGCCCTCTCATACGCCCGACGGCCGCCACCAGGCGGAGTCGAGCCGGCTCTCGATCGCCCTGATGCGGGTGTGTGCAGTCGTCACAGATGTACTGACGGCTGCCGTTCTCCATCGAGCACAGCCAGGCCTCAGGCGAGGAGCCCGGCCCTGCGACGGCGGCGCTGCGGGCACACGCCCGGGGGCGGCCTCGACCCCGTTGCCCAGGGCTGCACAGTGCCGGCCGACAGCCACCACTGCGGCTCATTCCGAATGATCCACGACTCGGGCGAAGGGCGGTGTGGACGCGGACCACCGGGCTGACGGGAGGGGCCTGGACCCGCCCAGGCACGTGACGTCCTCAGCGGCGGACCGGGCCCTGCCGGGCCCTACGGACGTGGATTGATGCGCTGCCAGGGGGGCCGGGCGTCAGGGCCTCGGCGCCCCACGGCAGCGCCGCAGCGGGGGCAGACGCGCTGCACGCGGTCCGCGGCGCCTCCGGACTCAGGGAATGTCTCGTGCCAGACGATGTGCGGGAAACGTACGAGTTCGGAACGGCTCAGGGACAGCCCGCACACAGTCCCGTTCCTCCCCTGCTCCCATGCGTGCACCTCACCCGAAGGAATCCGCTGGTTGCTCTCCTCGTCCCACCACTGCCCGGAGGCAGCCACGGCGTAGCGCTTCGTCGACATGATGTGTGCTGACCTCCTCGTGCACCGGGGCGACTTTGACCGGCATGTCGTTCCGGCGCTCTTCCTGCCCCGGACGAAGGTGACCCATCCGGTCGAGGAAGTGCCGGGAGCGGCTGGTCATCCCAAGGACGCGTCTCTCGGAGGACAGTGGCCAGGTCCACGGGATGAGCAGCGTCCGCCCCTCCCCCGGTGCGGCAGGCCGTTCGGCCACGGGCAGATCCGGCCCTCGCCCCGGGCCGGGAGACTCGTGGATCAGCCGCTCGGAGCCCCACTGCGGGAGCCCGGGACGGCGGGCCGTACGGCATCGGGGTGCCGCTTGCGCATACAGCGGCGAATCGACGGCGTGCGGGGCTCGCGCAGCGGTCAGCTGCTCGACGGTGTGGTCACGGATGGCCGGGCTGCTGCTCGGGCGGAGTACCGCCGCCGCGGCCGCCGCCCTTCGCCCCTTCCTTGTCCGAGCCGTGTGCCCGGCCGCCGCCCCCGGGCGTCCCCGGTTGCTTCGCCTTCAGCTCGGCACTGTCCTGAGGCGTGGCCCCGCCCTTGTCACTGCGCCTCTGCTCGGGCTGCTGCGGTTTCGACATGGTGATCGCTCCCTCGCTCCGTACGGAGGAATCAGGTCAGCTTGCCGGGAATCCGGCTTCCCGGCCGAACGCCCTCGAAATCCTCTTCCTCCAGCTTCGGCCTCAATCGTCCTTCACGCAGCGGGAACGCTCGCGACAGCCAGGCCTTCGTCCCTCCCCCAGGCGGGCCGGCGGCGTACGGGATCTATTTCTCGGGGTCGCAACCCCAGTTCATCAGCGAGTAGCGCCACGGGGTGTCGGCGGTGTCCCCCTCGGGGCGCTGTTCCTTGTGCCTGTGCACATAGCCGACGACCTTGCGCATATGCGCGAGGTCGTCGTCACTCAGGTCGGCCTTCTTGGTGCGCAGCAGTTCCACGATCCGGCGACCGGAAGCGTGGCCGGTGGACTCTTCGCCGCCGTTCTTCTGCCCCACCGCCTGCGACTGCTCCGTCTCCAGCCACTTCTCCAGCTCGCCGGGGGACATGTTGACGGCTTCACCGAAGCGGTCGAGGGTCTCCTGCCGCTCTTCGTCCCGTGCGCCGCTCACGAGCCGCCGCCCTTCTTGCGCAGCGACCCGGGCTTGTGGACCGCGGTCCTGCCTGTCTTGTCGCTCTCCACCTCGTACTGCGGCTCGTCCGGGGACGCGTCCACGGTCCGGCCGGCGGCCTCGGTCCGCTCGGCGACCTTCCGGGTGACGGTGCCGTCGACCTCCTGGCCGTGACTCCTCCACGTGACATCGTCCCCACGGGACAGCTTCTTGTCCTTGTTCTTGTCCTTGTCCGCCATCGGACGTCCTCTCTCTCGTCAGGCACAGGGTTCAGCCCCACCGAACAGCGCCCGGTTCCCGTCAGCATCACGGGTGATCGGCGTTCTCGCATGTGGGGCGCTTCCTCCGGTCCGTCGCGGGCCGGCAGGCCACCCGGCCGACTGTGATCGGAGCAGCAGCGTCAACAGACCATGAGAGTGCCGCGCCGGCTCCCCGGATGTCTTCACGGCCGGATCTCACGTGGTCGCCGCGCGGTGCTTCGCGCCGACACCCCCGGCCCGCGACTGCGAGGCCTTCCCCGCCCACTCCGAAGCCACGTTCCGCATGGCCGTGACCGACCGCATGGCCCGCCGCTCCACCAGCGAGCACACCCTTGCGTGACGCGACCCGGCCTCACGGGTGAACCAGCCGATATCGCGATGAAACACCGGGGCGAAGCGACCTCTGAGTCTCCTCGGCCGCGTCGGGGCCGTACCTCCGTGGACCGGGCGGCTCACGCGGGCGACGCACTGCGGGGCCGGCCCGACCGGGCCGGCCCCGCAGCAGGGGAGAGTGGCTGCCTGAGAGGCCGAGCGGTGGCCCGGCAGCCGTACTGCTGGTGGATCTGTCAGTGCATGACGGCCATGGCGAGCGCACGGCGGGCGCGCATCGAGGCACGCTCCGCACGGCGCTGCATCCGCCGGGCGGCCATCAGGCGGACTGCCTGACGTCCCTCCTCGGCCTCCCTCAGGCGGTCGTGCATATGCGCACGGGCCAGGGCTTCTGGGATGAGTTGCATTTCGCGGGTCCTGTTCTGACGCGAGTCGTTCGCGCCGATGATGGTGGCGTCCGGGGTCGCGGAGCCGACGGGCTCCCTCGTGGTGGTGGTCATTGGTGCCTGATTCCGGGGGTCATGAGTCTGGGGACGGTCGATGGTTCCGATGCGCTTGCTTCCTGCGGGGGCCGTGACCCCCAGGCCGGCGGTCACGCCGCGACCGGGTTCTTGCGCGGACGGCCACGCGGACGCTTGCGGGCGACGACGACACCCTGGACGAAGAGCTCGCCGCCCCAGACACCCCACGGTTCGCGCCGCTCCTTGGCTCCGGCCAGGCAGGCCTCGACCAACGGGCAGGTCCGGCAGAGGGACTTGGCGTACTCGACGTCGGCCGGCGACTCGGCGAAGAAGACCTCCGGGTCGTAGGAACGGCAGGGCACGGGCACGCCGAGGTTCTCGATGGCGTCGTCGAGCGCGGTGAGCGCGGTGAGGGGGAGCAAGGTGGAGTCCTCCGTGAGGCCGGGCGGGGAGATCGTGTCGGAAGGCGGTACGGACGGGGCGTGCGTCTCGAGTTGCACGGTGGCGTTGTCCTCGTCTGGTCGTGCCGGCCTGTTGGCCGGTTGGCGGCTGGTACCAGGTCCTGCTGTCCCGAGGCTCCTTCGTCTCGTCTCGTCCGTTCGGACAAAACAAAAGGGCCGCGGATCCCGAGTGGGGTTCCGCGGCCCTGAAGGCGCCGGCCTGATCGGATCAGGCTGGATCACTCCAGGGTTCAGGCCCACGGAAGGCCCACATCGTGTGGTGGTGCTGCGTCGTCTGCTTCTTGGCTCCGGCACCGGCTGCCGCAAAGGCATAGGCCGAGGCCTGTCCCTTCACTACTGCTGCTTCCGGTGCCTCGGTCGGTCGCTCATTGCGCTCCCGCACGGGCAGGCTCGCCAGGGACAGCGGGCTGACGGCGGAGACGCCGGACACACGGATGCCACGAAGCGAGAGCTCCGAAGAGCGGACGAGGCCGAGCGAGCAGGCGGAGACGACCGACGGATCGGTCATTTTGATGGTGTTGATGATGCTGATCACGACAATCGCCTCCTCTCGGCGTCTCAAGGGACCGGCCGGGGCCGATCCTGCGGTATTCGGATAAGTACAGCACGGAGTCAGGGCTTCAGAGAAGTCGCTGTTCCCGTGGTTAAGAACCTATGGTGCTTGCCGCTGCGGGCGCAAACTATTTTTTCGACGAGTTCTTCTCACACATCGACGCCACCTTCCTCCGGCTCCTGACCCACCGTCCGGCCTGCGCAGATGGCCAGCACGTCGGCCCCGAACCTGGTCAGTTTCCGGTTGCCGACACCGGGGATGACGACGAGCTCGCCCTCGCTCCCCGGCGCCGCCTCGGCGATCGCCATGAGTGTCTTGTCGGTGAAGACGCAGTAGGCGGGCTGGCTGATCTCCTTCGCCCGGTCGGCCCGCCACTCACGCAGCCGCTCGTACAGCGCCTCGTCCATGTCCGAGGGGCAGTCCTCGCAGCGCATCAGCTTCATCTCACCGGCCTCGGTGAGCGTCCTGCCGCAGACCCGGCACCGCACCGGGCCCCTCCGGCCGGGCCGGGCCGGCGCCTCCGTGCCCGCGCCGCCCGCACCCGCACGGGAACCGCGGTCGATGCCGCCGGCCCCCCCGGCGCCCCCCCGCGTGCCGAGGGCGGTCGAGCCCGGCCGCAGCCCGTTGAGGAAACGGGTCGCGCGGCGGTTCCCGCGGCCACCCGGCGACCGGGACAGGGCCCAGGACAGCGAGAGGTGGAAACGGGCCCTGGTGACACCGACGTACAGCAGCCGGCGTTCCTCCTCGACCTGTTCGTCCGTCCTGGCGTAGGCGATCGGCATCATGCCCTCGGTGAGGCCGACGAGGAACGCGGCATCCCACTCCAGCCCCTTCGCCGAGTGCAGCGACGCCAGGGTGACGCCCTGCACCGTGGGAGCGTGCTGGGCGGCCGCCCGCTCGTCCAGCTCGGCCACGAGATCGGAGAGCGTCGCGCCCGGCCTGGCCTGTTCGAAGTCCTCGGCCAGTCGCACCAGCGCGGCGAGGGATTCCCAGCGGTCCCGCACCGCTCCCGAGCCGGCGGGCGGCTTGGAGGCCCAGCCCTTGGTGGAGAGCACCGCCCGCACCTCGGAAGGCAGATCGTCGGCTCCGTCGAGCAACGAGTCGTTGCCTCCCGCGCGGGCGGCACCCCGCAGGGCGACGCCCGCTTCCCGCACCTCCGGACGGTCGAAGAAACGCTCGGCGCCGCGCAGCTGGTAAGGCACGCCTGCGTCCGCGAGGGCCTGCTCGTAGACCTCGGACTGGGAATTGACCCGGTACAGCACGGCGATCTCACCGGCCGGGACCCCGGCGGCGATCAGATCACGGATCCGGCGCGCGGTGCCCTCCGCCTCCGCGGGCTCGTCGGCGTACTCCGTGCAGACGGGCTCGGGGCCCTTGTCACGCTGCGAGACCAGCTCCAGCCGGTGCTCGGCGGCCTTGCCCCGGGCCTGGCTCAGCAAGCCGTTGGCCAGGTGGACGACCTGGGGCGTGGAGCGATAGTCCCGCACCAGCTTGACCACCGTCGCGTCCGGATGACGGGTGCGGAAATTCAGCAGGTGGTCCGGGGTGGCGCCGGTGAAGGAGTAGATCGTCTGGCCGGCATCGCCGACGACGCAGAGATTGTCCCGGTCGCCCAGCCACAGGTCGAGGAGCCGCTGCTGGAGCGGGCTGACGTCCTGGTACTCGTCGACGACGAAGTGCTGGTACTGGCGGCGCACATGATCGGCGATGTCGTGGCGGTCCTGGAGGATGCCGACGGTGAGCAGCAGCACGTCCTCGAAGTCGATCACCGACCGGTCGCGCTTCAGCTGCTCGTACATCGCGTAGATCTGCGAGAGCTCGGCCGGATCGCGCGGCGCGTCCCGCTGGGTCTTCACCACCGCGGCCGGGTAGTCGGCGGGGACGGTCTGGGTGACCTTGGCCCATTCGATCTCACTGGTGGCGTCCCGCAGCTCGTTGCGGTCGAGCCGGATCCCGCAGCGGGCCGCGGCCTCGGCGACCAGCTGGACCTTGCGCTCCACCAGACGCGGAAGCTCACCACCGACTGCTTTCGGCCAGAAGTACTGGAGCTGACGCAGTGCTGCGGAGTGGAACGTCCGGGCCTGGACACCGGTCGCGCCGAGCTGGCGGAGCCGGCCCCGCATCTCCCCGGCCGCCCGGTTGGTGAAGGTGACGGCGAGCACGGTCGCCGGCTGGAGGATCCCCGCGCGCACCCCGTAGGCGATGCGGTGCGTGATCGCCCGCGTCTTGCCCGTACCGGCTCCGGCCAGCACGCACACGGGTCCGTCGAGGGCCAGCGCGACCTCGCGCTGCTCCGGGTCGAGCCCGTCGAGTACGGCGTCCGCGGAGTCGGGGACCTGTGGGAAGAGGGTGGAGTGCGTTGCTGCTGTCACCCCGCCATGCTGCCAGGTCGCGAGGGGCCGCTGCGGCGGTTGTCCACAGGGGGTGCCGTTCGTCGTACCGGCGGGAGGCCGCGGGGAATGGTGGTCCGTTCCCGTGCGTTCCCTCCATGCGGGAACGTACGCGTGCGTGCGCCCCGCGTTCAGCGGGACGGACCAGACAGAAGGAGCGCCGACGACATGCCGGGCACTGTGACGATGTACAGCACCACGTGGTGCGGCTACTGCCGCCGGCTCAAGGGACAGATGGATCGCGAAGGCATCGCGTACACCGAGGTCAACATCGAGCACGACCCGGCTTCGGCAGCTTTCGTCGAGAAGGCGAATGGCGGAAACCAGACGGTTCCGACCGTTCAGGTGGTTCCCTCCGGCGGTGGCACCGAGATCGTGATGACGAACCCGAGCCTCGCCCAGGTGAAGCAGGCGCTCGGCGTCTGACCGCGCTCCCTGTGACGAAGGCCCCCGCCGTGGCGGGGGCCTTCGCGTCGCACACCGGCGGCCGCTCAGGCCGCGTTGCCCGGCCTGGGGAGCGGCTTGCCGTACCAGAGCTCGATCAGACGCGCCGCGATCGAGACTCCGAACGGGGGCAGCACCTCGCCCGAGTCGAAGGCGGCCGTGAGGTCCTCGCGGGAGAACCAGCGGGCCTCCTCGATCTCCTCACCGTCCACGGTGATCTCCGACGACACGGCGCGTGCCATGAAGCCGAGCATGAGGCTGGAGGGGAACGGCCAGGGCTGGCTGGCGATGTACTCGACCTCGCCGACGGTGACCCCTGCCTCCTCGAACACCTCGCGGGCCACGGACTGCTCGATCGACTCCCCGGGCTCGACGAAGCCGGCGAGGGTCGAGAAGCGGCCCTCGGGCCAGTGGACCTGGCGTCCGAGCAGGGCGCGGTCCTGCTCGTCCGTGACCAGCATGATCACCGCGGGGTCGGTCCGCGGGTAGTGCTCCGCCCCGCAGGCCTGGCAGCGACGGATGTGCCCGGCCGCCGCGATGACGGTGCGCTCGCCGCAGCGTGAGCAGAAGCGGTGCAGCCGCTGCCAGTTCTCCAGTGCCACCGCGTGCACCATCAGCCCGGCGTCGCGCGGGCCGAGGAGCATCCCGGCCTCACGCAGACCGGCGGGCCGTGCGGACTGGTCCATGCGGCCCGGGAGGGAGTCCTTCTGGAGCGCGAAGTAGCGTACGCCGTCCTCGTCGGTGCCCAGGAAGTAGCGGTGGGTCTCGGTGACCGGCGCCTCGAAGGCGGGCGTCATGACGAGCTCGGTGCCACCGTCAGGGGTGTCGTCGATGAGCGCCTGGCCTCCGGAGACGACGAAGACCCTGGTCGTCGGGTGGCTCCAGGCCGCGGCGAGCCAGGCCTCGTCGAGCCGGTGGTGCGCGGCGCGGTCGATGCCGCTGGGCGCGGTGAGACCGATCGGGCGGTCTGCGGTGGCGTTGTCGAAGGTGCTCACAGGTGCTTCCTACTCCCCCGGGGGCGGATCGGGCGTTCAGAGATTCAGCGGAGTGCGTCGGCCAGCTCGCTCCACAGGTGGGCGGTGGTCTCCACGCCCTTGAGGAGGAGGTCGAGCTCGACCTTCTCGTCGGGGCCGTGCCAGCCGTCGGACGGTACGGAGATGCCCAGGAAGAGGACGGGTGCGCCGAGTACGTCCTGCAGGTCGGCGGCGGGGCCCGAGCCTCCCTCGCGGGTGAAGAGGATCTTCTTCCCGAAGGCCCGGCCCATCGCGCGGGCCACCGCCTGGAGGGCGGGGTGGTCCAGGGGTGTCAGACAGGGGCGGGTGGCGGGGGCGAAGGCGATCCGGTGGCGGACTCCGGCCGGGATCCGGGCCTCGGCCCAGGCGCGGACCGCTTCCTGGACGCGCTCCGGGTCCTGCCCGGCGACCAGCCGGAAGCTCAGCTTCACCAGGGCGGACGAGGGAATGACGGTCTTGCTGCCCGCCCCCTGGTAACCGCCGCCGATGCCGTTGACCTCCGCGGTGGGGCGGGCCCAGACGCGCTCCAGGGTGGAGTAGCCCGCCTCGCCCGCGGTGGCGTGCGAGGCGGCCGTACGCAGCCAGGTGTCCTCGTCGAAGGGCAGCTCGGCGAAGAGGGCGCGCTCGGTGCCGGTGAGTTCGGCGACCCCGTCGTAGAAACCGGGGACCGCGACCCTGCCCTCCGTGTCGTGGAGAGCGGCGACGAGCCGGGCGAGCGCGGTCGCGGGGTTGGGGACGGCGCCGCCGAAGGACCCGGAGTGGATGTCCTGGCCGGGGCCGAACAGTTCGATCTCGCATTCGGCGAGGCCACGCATGCCGGTGCAGACGGTCGGGGTGTTCTCGTCCCACATGCCGGTGTCGGAGACGATCACGACGTCGGCCGCGAGGCGGGCGGCCCGCTCCTCGGCCAGCGCGCGGAAGTGCGGCGAGCCGGACTCCTCCTCGCCCTCGACCAGGAGCTTGAGATGCACCGCGGGGCTCGTGCGGCCGGTGGCGGCGAGGTGGGCCCGGACGCCGAGTGTGTGGAAGAACACCTGGCCCTTGTCGTCGGCCGCGCCTCGTCCGTACATCCTGCCGTCGCGGATCACCGGGTCGAAGGGGTCGCTGTTCCAGCCGTCCTCGCGGGCCGCGGGCTGCACGTCGTGGTGGCCGTAGACGAGGACGACGGGCGCGTCCGGATCCTGTGACGGCCACTCGGCGAAGACCGCAGGGGCGCCGGCCGTCTCCCAGATCTCGGAGACCGGGAACCCGGTCTCCTTGAGCTTGTCCGACAGCCACTCGGCGCTGCGCCGTACGTCCGCCTCGTGCTCCGGCTGGGCGGAGACGGACGGGATGCGCAGCCACTCGGCGAGGTCGTCGAGGAAGGCCGTGCGGTGCTGCTCGGTGTACGTACGGACGGCGCTGTCCGGGGTGTCGCTCATGCTCATGAGCCTATCGGCCCTGCGGAGGTGGCTCGTCCAGCAGGAGCTTCTCCAGCTCCTCCCGGCCCGGCAGGCCGGCGGGGCGGGACGTCTCCCCGGTGCGTACGTACAGGAAGGTCGCGGTGACCGCCTCCAGCGGCAGGCCGTGCAGTTCGGCCCAGGCCAGGCGGTAGACGGCCAGCTGGAGCGGGTCGGCCGCGCGGTGCCGGCCGGTCTTCCAGTCGACGATCTCGTAGGTGTCGCCCGTGCGGTAGACCGCGTCGATCCGGCCGCGGATCACCCGGCCCCCGAGCGTGATCTGGAACGGTGTCTCGACGCGGTACGGGGTGCGCCGGGCGTACGCGGTGCGCCCGAAGGCTTCCTTGAGTTCGGCGAGGTCGCGCTCGTCGGCGATCTCCGCGTCGCTCCCGTCGCCGCCGGGGAGTTCGTCGGGGCCCAGCATGGGCAGCGGCAGTTCCTCGAACCGGGACTCCACCCAGGCGTGGAAGCGGGTCCCCCGGCGGGCGGCGGGCTGCGGGGGGCGGGGCATGGGCCGGGCGAGCTCCCGTGCGAAGCCCTCGGGGTCGTCGGCGAGGTGCAGGAGCTGGGTGGCGGAGAGTACGGCGGGCACGACGACGTCCCGTACGGCCGCACGGGCACGGCGCAGCTCCCCGGCGAGGGCGTCGAGATCGCGGTCCCAGGAGGCGAGCGTGCGCGACTCCTCCGGGGTGAGGCCCGCGTCCTCCTGGGTGATACCCGCGTCCGCCGGGGGGAGGAGCGCGTCCGCCGGGGCGCGGGCGGCCGGGACGTACGGCGCGGGGGCCGCTGGGCGCGGGCCGGGCCGGGGACCGTCCGCGGCCTGCTCGGCGTCGCGGTACGGGGCGCCGTCCGGTGACGGCCCCTCCTCGGTGGACGTGGCGGGCTCACCGTCCGGGAACGGGTCGTCGTACGGAGCGTCCACCTCGTCGTACGGCGGCACCTCTTCCTCGTACGGGGGCTCGTCCTCGTGCGGGGGCTCTTCCTCGTACGGGGGCTCGTCCTCGTCCGGCGGCTCCTGGGCGTACCGGAGGTCCCCGGTGTGCGCCGGCTCCTCGTACGCCTCCGGTACGGGCGTGGCCGCCAGGGCCTCCAGGTGGGCCAGCACCGTGTCCCGGGCGGCGCGGCGGCGGGCCGTCGCCGTGGCGTCGAGCGGGAGCGGCCAGGCCTGGTCGGCGTCCTTCTCCTGGAGCGCCGGGTTCTCCTCGTCCTCGCCGGGCTCGTCCGCCCAGGCCTCGATCTCGCCGTACCCGGCCGCGCAGTGCTCGTACAGTGCGTCCAGGAAGGCGGACGGGCCGCGGGGCTCCTTCTGGGAGGGCCCCCACCAGTGGCCGGAGCCGAGCAGCAGGCTGCGGGGGCGGGTGAAGGTGACGTAGCCGAGGCGGAGCTCCTCGGTGTGCTGATGCGCCTTCATCTCCTCCTTGAACGCCTTGAGGCCCTTGGCGTCGAAGGAGTGGAGATCGGGGAGCGTGGCCGCGTCGCCGCGCAGGGCGTGCGGGAGCACCTGGGGCTGCGAGGTCCACGCGTCCCGGGACTGTGTGCTGGGGAACTGTCCGCCGACGAGGCCGGGGACGGCCACGACGTCCCATTCCAGGCCCTTGGACTTGTGGGCGGTGAGGACCTTGACGGTGTTCTCGCCGCCGGGCAGGGCGTTGTCCAGGCCCTTCTCGTACTGCGCGGCGGTGCGCAGGAAACCGAGGAAGGCGAGCAGGGTCGCTTCCCCGTCCACCGCGGCGAAGCCGGCCGCGACGTCCAGGAAATTGGCGAGGGTCTCGCGGCGGCGTGCGGCCAGGGCGTGCGGTGACGCGGAGAGTTCCACTTCGAGGCCGGTGGTCGCGAGGACGCGGTGCAGTACGTCCATGAGGGGGTCGGCCAGGGAGCGGCGCAGGTCACGGAGTTCGGCGGCGAGGCGGGCGAAGCGGATGCGTGCCTGCGCCGAGAACGGCAGCTGGTCGTCCTCGGCCCCGCCGGACTCCAGGAAGGTGTCGAGGGCGTCGGCGAGCGAGATCACCTCGGCGGGGTCGATGCCCTCGACGGCCTCGGCGAGACGCCGGTCGGGGTCGGCGCCGTCACCGGAGGCGGCGCGGTGGACGAGGAGGCGGGCGCGGCGTCCCAGGAGGGCGAGGTCCCGCGGCCCGATGCGCCAGCGCGGTCCGGTGAGCAGCCGGACCAGGGAGGCGTTGGCCCCGGGGTCCTGGAGGACCTCGCAGACGGCGACGAGGTCGGCGACCTCGGGGAGGTGCAGCAGTCCGGACAGGCCGACGACCTCGACGGGGATGTCCCGGGCGACGAGGGCGGCCTGGATGCGGGGGAAGTCTCCCGCGGTCCGGCACAGGACCGCGATCTCTCCCGGTGCCGTGCCTGTCCGTACGAGGTGGGCGAGCGAGTCGCCGAGCCAGTCGATCTCCTCGGCGTGGGTGCGCAGGAGGGCGCACCGGACCGTGCCGTCCCTCTCCGCTCCGGGGGCGGGGCGCAGTGCTTCGACTCCCTCGTGCATGGCGCGCAGGGGTTCGGCGAGGCCGTTGGCGAGGTGGAGGAGGCGGCCTCCGCTGCGGCGGTTCTCGCTGAGGGAGTAGCGGGTGGCCGGGGTGCCGTCGGCGTGCGGGAAGTGGTGCGGGAAGTCGTCGAGGTTGGCCACGGAGGCGCCGCGCCAGCCGTAGATGGCCTGGCAGGGGTCGCCGACGGCGGTGACGGCGTGGCCTGCCGTGCCGCTCTCGCCTCCCCCTCCGAACAGCGCGGCCAGGAGCAGGCGCTGGGCCACCGAGGTGTCCTGGTACTCGTCGAGCAGGACGACCCGGAATTCGTCGCGGAGGATGGCGCCGACCTCGGGCCGGGTGAGGGCCAGCTCGGCGGAGAGGGCGATCTGGTCGCCGAAGTCGAGGAGGTCGCGGCTGCGCTTGGCGGCCCGGTAGCGGCGGGTCAGTTCGAGGAGCTCGCGGCGCGCCCCGGACGTCTCGGGGATCTTGCGCAGTTCGGCGTTGGTGAGCCGTGCCGTCTCCAGGGCCTGGAGGAGCCCGGTCTCGTGCTCCGCGAGCTGCTCGGGGCGGACCAGGTGTTCGGCGAGCTCGGCGTCCAGGGCCAGCAGATCGCTGACGAGGGTGGGGAAGGAGCGGGTCAGCGCGGGGTAGGGGCCGGGTGCCTCGCGCAGCACGCGGGCCGCGAGCTGGTGGCGGGTGGCGTCGGCCAGGAGGCGGGTGGTGGGTTCAAGGCCGATCCGCAGGCCGTGGTCGGTGAGGAGGCGGCCTGCGAAGGCGTGGTACGTGGAGATGCTGGGCTCGCCCGGGGGGCTGTCCGGGTCGATGACGTCCGGGTCGGTGACCCCGGCCGCGACGAGGGCCTTGCGGACCCGCTCGGCGAGCTCACCGGCGGCCTTGTTCGTGAAGGTGAGGCCGAGGACCTGTTCCGGGGCGACCTGCCCGGTCCCGACCAGCCACACCACCCGGGCGGCCATCACGGTGGTCTTCCCGGAGCCGGCTCCGGCCACGATCACCTGCGGGGCGGGCGGCGCGGTGATGCAGGCCGTCTGCTCGGGGGTGAAGGGGATCCCGAGGAGCTCCTTGAGCTGCTCGGGATCACTGATACGGGAGGACATCCCGAAGAGGCTATCCGGACTCACCGACAAGGCGGTCCCGCGCGGTCCGCGCCGGGGCGGTCATTCGATGATCTGCCGGCCTTCGGGCTGTGCGCTGCACGAGGCCTTGAAGGCGCAGTGCGTGCAGTGCCGGCCGGTCGTGGGGGTGAACCGTTCGTCCAGGACCCGGCCGGCGGCCGTGGCCAGCAGGCCGGAGACCCATTCCCCGGAGAGGGGTTCCTGCGCCTGCACCTTCGGAAGGGCGTCGCCGCCCTCCTTCTTGGGGGCGGGCTGGCGCAGCTGGACGAGTTCGGCGCCTCCTGGTTCCGGGCGGCGGCCGTCGAAGACCTCGTCGACGGCGCCCTCCCTGACGGCCAGCTGGTACACGGCGAGCTGGGGGTGGGAGGCCACCTCGTCCTTGGTGGGCGCTCCTTTGCCGGTCTTGAAGTCGACGACGTAGGCCCGGCCCTCGGCGTCCTGTTCGACGCGGTCCATGGAGCCGCGGATGCGTACCGCGTACTCGCCCGCTTCGAGGGTGACGTCGAAGTCGTGCTCGCTGGCGGCGGGGGTGCGGCCGGCCCGGTCCATGACGTGCCAGCGCAGGAAGCGTTCCAGTGCGGCGCGTGCCTGGTCCTTCTCCTGCTGCGACTTCCAGGGGGCGTCGAAGACCAGGCCGTCCCACACGGAGTCCAGGCGTTCCATCAGGACGTCCAGGTCCGCGGCGGTACGTCCGGAGGCCACCTCGTCGGCGAGGACGTGGACCACGTTGCCGAAGCCCTGCGCCGCCGTCGCCGGGGCGTCGGCCTTCACCTCCCGGCCCAGGAACCACTGGAGGGCGCAGGTGTTGGCGAGCTGGTCGAGCGCGCTGCCGGAGAGCGCGACGGGACGGTCCCGGTCGCGCAGCGGGACCTCGGAGCGGGTCGGTTCGTCCAGCCCCCACCAGCGGTACGGGTGCGCCGCGGGCACGAGCGGCTGGCCCTCGTCGTCGGTGAGCGCCGCGAGCCGGGCGAGCCGGCGGGCGGCTGCGTCACGCAGGGCTTCCGAGGCGGCGGGGTCGACGGTCGTCGCCCGGAGTTCGGCGACGAGCGAGGCCACCGCGAGCGGACGCCGGGGGCGCCCGGTGACGTCCCGGGGCTCGACGCCGAGCTCGGTGAGGAAGCGCGAGGGCTGGTCGCCGTCGTCGGCGGGCGCCTTGACCGCGGTGACGACGAGGCGTTCACGGGCCCGGGTGGCGGCGACGTAGAACAGCCGGCGCTCCTCGGCCAGGAGGGCCCCGGGGGTGAGGGGCTCGGCGAGACCGTCGCGTCCGATCCGGTCCGCCTCCAGGAGTGAGCCCCGGCGGCGCAGGTCGGGCCAGAGCCCCTCCTGCACCCCGGCGACGACGACCAGGCGCCACTCCAGGCCCTTGGAGCGGTGCGCGGTCATCAGGCGTACGGCGTCGGGGCGTACGGCACGCCGGGACAGGGTGTCGGCGGCGATGTCCTGGGCGTCGATCTCCTCCAGGAAGTTGAGCGCGCCGCGCCCCCCGGTGCGCTCCTCGGCACGTGCGGCGGTCTCGAAGAGGGCGCACACGGCGTCGAGGTCCCGGTCGGCGTTCCGGCCGCCCGCACCGCCGCGCAGTGCGGCCCGCTCCAGGCGGCCGGGCCAGGGGGTGCCGTTCCACAGGGTCCACAGGGCCTCTTCGGCGGTGCCGCCGCCCTCGAGGAGCTCCCGGGCCTTGCGCAGGAGCGCCCCCAGCCGCTGGGCTCCGCGGGCGTACGCCGGGTCGTGCGTGACGAGGCGTTCGGGCTCGGCGAGCGCCCGGGCGAGGAGTTCCCCGGACGGTGGCGGCAGACGGTTCCCGCCGGCTCTCTCCTCGTCGCGCAGGGCGCGGCCGAGCCGGCGCAGGTCGGCGGCGTCCATGGAGCCGAGGGGCGAGGTGAGGAGGGCGAGGGCGGTCTCGGTGTCGAGCCGGCCGGGTGCCGCCCGGTCGCCGTCGGTTCCGGCCCCGTCCTGCGGGTCTCCGGGCTCGGTGGGGTGCAGCGCCGCCGTGGCGACGGTGCGCAGGGCGGTCAGGAGCGGGGCGACGGCCGGCTCGTGGCGCAGGGGGAGGTCGTCGCCGTCGACCTCCAGCGGGACCCCGGCCGAGGTGAGCGCCCGGCGCACGGCGGGCACCGAGCGGCCGCCGGCGCGTACGAGGACCGCCATGTCCCTCCAGGGCACGCCCTCTTCCAGGTGTGCGCGCCGGAGCAGATCCGCGATGTTCTCCAGCTCGGTGGAGGGCGTCGGATAGGTGTACGTCTCGATGCGGCCGCCCCCGCGCACGGCGGACAGCTCGCGGTGGGCGCGGACCTTGTCCGAGGGCAGGCGGGTGAGCGGCATCCGGCGGGTGAGCAGCCGGGTGGCCTCGATCAGCTTCGCGCCGGAGCGGCGCGAGGTGGTGAGGACCCCGACGGGGGCGGGCGCCCCGTCGGCGCGGCGGAAGGCGTCCGGGAATTCCAGGATGCCGTTCACATCGGCGCCCCGGAAGGCGTAGATCGACTGGTCGGGGTCGCCGAAGGCGATGAGCGTCCGGCCTCCGCCGGCGCCCGGCGCGGTGCTTCCCCGGTTCCCGGCCAGCGCGTGCAGCAGCCGGACCTGGGCGGGGTCCGTGTCCTGGTATTCGTCGACGAGGACCGCGTCGTAACTGCGGGCCAGTGCCGCCGCCACCTCCGGGCGTTCGGCGAGCAGGACCGCCCGGTGGACCAGTTCCGCGTAGTCGAGGACGCCCTGGGCGTCGAGGACGTCCAGGTACTCGGCGAGGAACTGGGCGGCGGCGCTCCAGTCGGGGCGGCCGGTGCGGCGGGCGAAGGCTGCCAGCGCGTCCGGGCCGAGGCCCAGTTCACGGCTGCGGGCCAGCACCGCGCGCACCTCGTCGGCGAAGCCCCGGGTGGTCAGGCAGGCCCGCAGCTCGTCGGGCCAGCGGACATGGGCCAGCCCTGCCTGTTCCAGGCCGAGCTGGCCGGCGAGGAGTTCGCGGACGGTGACGTCCTGCTCGGGCCCGGAGAGCAGGCGCAGCGGCTCGGCGAACAGGTCGGCGTCCTGGTGCGCGCGGACCAGGGCGTAGCAGTACGAGTGGAAGGTGGTGGCCTGCGGGCCCCGGGTGCCGCCGAGCCGGGCCGCCATCCTGTCGCGCAGTTCGACCGCCGCCTTGCGGCTGAAGGTGAGGACGAGGATGCGGGCGGGGTCGGCCCCCCGCGCCACACGCCGGGCGACCGCCTCGACCAGCGTCGTGGTCTTGCCGGTGCCGGGTCCGGCGAGGACCAGCAGCGGGCCGTCCCGGTGATCAACCACGGCGCGCTGCGGTGCGTCCAGGAGAGGGGGGTCCACGGAGCCCGGCGGTGTGCGCACCAGCCGGTACGCGCCCGGGGCCCGCCGTCGTGCCTGACGGTGCGGGCTGTTCCGGGTGGTGGAGGAGGAGCTCACGTGGATCGCCGGTCCTGGTGGGTGTACTGGGTCTGCGCGGTCACCGGCCGTGGGGTGACGGGCCGGGTGCGATGGTTGCTGGACGGTGCTGAGCCGGGGGCCTGGTGGAGACGGTCCGAGGGTGAGGGGGACGGATGAGGGAGCGGAGCGTGCCGCGTGTGGACGACGCTACGCCAGCGGGGAGGCGGAAATCAGGCGGCGGGACGCGTCCCGCGTCACATCGCCCCCCGCCCCGCGTGGAGTCCGCCGCGGCGGTGCGTCCCGTTCACCGGCCCGGCGCCCGTCCGGACGCGGCACGGGGGCGGACGCTGTCAGGCGTGGGCTTCCCCGCCCGGGCGCCCGGTCACGCCGTCCCATCGCGCGCGCTTCATGTCGAGGCGCGGAACGTGCCCGTCCGTGTCGCGCGGCGACGCGCGCAGCGGGGTGCCCTCCTCGCGGTAGTGGGCGAGTGCCCGCAGTTCATGGCCCGGCAGCAGGAGCCCGTCGGCGCGCACCACACGCCACCAGGGCACCGCGGAGCCGTACAGGGCCATCACCCGGCCGACCTGTCTCGGCCCGCCGTCACCGAGCCATTCCGCGACGTCGCCGTACGTCATGACGCGGCCGGGCGGAACGAGGTCCGCCACGTCCAGGACCCGCTCGGCGTAGACGGGCAGCTCGGCGGTCACGGGGGCGGCGGGCGCGGCCCCGGTCCGGCTGCCGCTGGTCCGGTCTTCGCTCATCCGGCCCATCCTGCCGTATGCCACCGACAACCGGCCGTATCCGGTCCACCGGCCGTGCCCGGTCAACCGGCCGTGCCCGGTCGACCGGCCCTGCCCGGTCAACCGGCCGTATCCGGCCGACCGGCCCTGCCCGGTGCCGTGCCGGTCACACGCCGTGCGCGTGTCGGCGAAGCTGCGTATGTTGCGCATCGCGCCCGTGCAATGCACCCTGATGCCCCCCTCTGTCTGCAGGCCGTGCCACCATCATGCGGGCGGTGACCGGTGATACGAGAACACGAAGATTCATCAGAGGCTAAGGAGCAGGGCGTGCAGCCACCGAAGGCGGCGGACGCCTCTGACGCCGAGCCGCGCCCGGACGCGCCCGGTGTCCCGGACACCCGGACCGCAGGCGCTCCGGAGGCCGAGGGCGCTCCGGAGCACTCCCAGGAACACCTCTCGGGTTCGACCCTCGCGTCGGACGGTGCCGGTCTGACCGACCGGGTCTCGGGCGACGAGCCCCTGCTGCCTGCCCGGGTCCACCGCCCCTCCGATCTGCTGCGGCTCCTCGTCGGAGTCCTGGCGATCGCTCTGCTGTTCTTCCTCGCCGCGTTCGCCCAGGGAACCACCACCGGCCTCGAGGACGACATCTCCAAGGGCACCGACCAGGCCCCGGATCTGCTGATCAAGATCGCGGGCCTGGTGTCCAGCATCGCCGTGCTCCTCGTGCCGGTCGCCTTCGCGATCGAGCGTCTGGTGAAACGCGACGGGCTGCGGATCGCGGACGGGGTGCTGGCCGCCGTGCTGGCCCACGGGGTGACCCTGGCCACCGACCTCTGGGTCGCCCGGTCGGCTCCCGGGACGATCCGGGAGGCCCTGACCCAGCCCCAGCCGGGTGACGCGCTCACCGATCCCGTGCACGGGTATCTCGCGCCCGTCATCGCCTACATGACGGCGGTCGGGATGGCCCGCAGACCGCGCTGGCGGGTCGTGCTGTGGGTGGTGCTGCTCCTGGACGCCTTCGCCATGCTGGTCGGCGGCTACACCACCCCGTTCTCGATCGTCCTCACGGTGCTGATCGGCTGGACCGTGGCCTACGGCACGCTGTACGCGGTCGGCTCACCGAACGTCCGCCCGACCGGCCAGCACCTGATGGCCGGTCTGCGCCACGTCGGTTTCCGTCCGGTCGCCGCGATGCGCACCGAGGACGGCCCCGACCACGTCGAGCAGAGCGACCGGGGCCGCCGATATCTGGTCACCCTGGAGGAAGGGCCACCGCTGGACGTCACGGTCGTCGACCGTGAACAGCAGGCCCAGGGCTTCTTCTACCGGGTGTGGCGCAGGCTCACCCTCCGCAGCATCACCCAGCGCCGCTCCATCCAGTCGCTGCGCCAGGCCCTGGAGCAGGAGGCGCTCCTCGCGTACGCGGCGATCGCCGCCGGTGCCAACGCGCCCAAGCTGATCGCCACGTCCGAGCTCGGACCCGACGCCGTGATGCTCGTGTACGAGCACATCGGCGGGCGCTCGCTGGACGCGATGGAGGACGAGGAGATCACCGACGACCTGGTGCGGGGTGCCTGGCGGCAGGTGAAGGCGCTCCAGTCGCGGCGGATCGCGCACCGCAGGCTCACCGGGGACGCCATTCTGGTGGACCGTTCCGGCACGGTGTTCGTCACCGACCTCCGGGGCGGCGAGATCGCGGCCGGTGACCTGATCCTGCGCATGGACGTCGCCCAGCTGCTCACCACCACCGGTCTGCGGGTGGGCGCCGAACGGGCCGTCGCCGGGGCGCTCGCCGTGCTCGGGCCCGATGCCGTCGCCGACTGCCTGCCGCTGCTCCAGCCGATCGCGCTCAGCCGCTCCACCCGGGCGACACTGCGCAGGCTCGCCCGGGAGCGTTCGCAGCGCGAGCGTGAGGCGGTGCTGGAGGCCTCGCAGGCGGCGAAGCAGACCAAGGCCGGGGAGCAGGGCTCGGAGACCGGCGACCGCAAGGCCGTCCGCAAGTCGCTGCGCACGGAGAAGCAGGCCGAGAAACGGGCGATGGACGATGCCCTGGAAGAGGCCCGCGAGGAGGACATGCTGGCCCAGATCCGCCGCGAGGTGCTGCTGATCAGGCCGCAGGCGCCGGTCGAACCGGTCCGGCTGGAGCGCATCAAGCCGCGTACGCTCTTCAGTTTCATCGCGGGTGCGATCGCCGCCTACTTCCTGATCTCGCAGGTCACCGAGGCCGACTTCGGCACGGTCGTGGAGCAGGCCGAGTGGGGCTGGGTGGCTGCGGCGCTGGGCTTCTCGGCCCTGAGCTACGTCGCCGCCGCCATGAGCCTGCTCGGTTTCGTGCCCGAGCGGGTGTCTTTCGGGAAGACCGTGCTGGCGCAGGTGGCCGGGTCGTTCGTGAAGATCGTGGCCCCCGCGGCGGTCGGCGGTGTGGCGCTGAACACGCGCTTCCTGCAACGTGCCGGGGTGCGCCCGGGGCTCGCCGTCGCGAGCGTGGGCGCGTCCCAGCTGTTCGGGCTCGGCTGCCACATCGTGCTGCTCGCCCTCTTCGGATATCTGACCGGTACGGAGAAGACCCCGGACTCGCTCACCCCGTCGAGGACGGTCATCGCGGGCCTGCTCACGGTCGCCGTCCTCGTGCTGGTGGTGACCGCGATCCCGTTCATGCGGAAGTTCGTCGTCACCCGGGTGCGGTCGCTGTTCGCCGGCGTGGTGCCCCGCATGCTCGACGTGGTGCAGCGTCCGCAGAAGCTGGTCACCGGCATCGGCGGCATGCTGCTGCTGACCGGCCTGTTCGTGCTCTGTCTCGACGCGTCGATCCGCGCGTTCAGCGGCCCCGACGTCCCCCAGCTCAGCTATGCCAGCATCGCCGTGGTCTTCCTCGCGGGCAACGCCCTCGGTTCCGCGGCGCCCACCCCGGGCGGTATGGGCGCGGTCGAGGGCGCGCTGACCCTGGGCCTGATCGCGGTGGGCCTCCCGAAGGAGGTCGCGGCTCCGGCGGTGCTGCTGTACCGCGTGATGACGCTGTGGCTGCCGGTGCTCCCCGGCTGGATCTGCTTCAACCAGCTGACCCGTAAGGGAGAGCTCTAGAACACGGGCTCCGGAACACGGCTCCGGAACACGGGCTTCGGAGCACGGCTCCGGAACGCACCTGCGGGGGCGCGCCACTCGCATGGACCGCGCCCCGCGCGTTCCCCCGCGCCCCGCCGCACGATGGGTCCATGAGGACCTCTCCCGCTCTGCGTGCCGCTGCCCTCGCCGCCACCGCCACCGTGCTGCTGCCGCTGGCCGCGTGTTCGGACGACGGCGGCGACGGGGACACGGAGAGGTCCGCCCCGTCGGCCGCGTCGACGGCGGCCCCCACCGCGACGACACGGGAGCTGACCTCCCAGAAGCTCGACTGGAAGCCCTGCCCGGCCCCCAACCAGGCCCAGGGCAGTGGCGCGTCCCCTTCACCGCTGCCGGGCGGGGCCGCCTGGGAGTGCTCCTTCATGGACGTCCCCCTCGACTACGCCGACCCCGGGGGCCGGACCATCGAACTGGCGCTCGTCCGGGCCGCCGCCAGGGACCAGGACCGGCGGATCGGCTCGCTGATCTTCAACTTCGGCGGACCGGGCGCCTCCGGTGTCGCCACGCTGCCGTCCTTCGGTACCGCGTACGACACGCTCCGCACCCGCTACGACCTGGTGAGCTTCGACCCGCGCGGGGTCGGGCGCAGCGAGGGTGTGGAGTGCTCGGACGACAGGACGCTCGACGCCCGGTACGAACAGGACGGCACGCCGGATGACGCCGAGGAGGAAAAAGCGTTCGTCGAGGACCAGAAGTCCTACATCGCCGACTGCGAGGAGAACTCCGGGGACGAGCTGCCCTACCTCGGCACGACGAACGCGGCCCGGGACATGGATCTGATGCGCCAGGTGCTCGGCGACGACAAGCTGTACTACTTCGGGATCTCGTACGGCACCGAACTCGGCGGCGTCTACGCCCATCTGTATCCCGGGAACGTCGGCCGGGCCGTCCTGGACGCCGTGGTCGACCCGGGGGAGGACTCGTTGCAGTCCTCGCTCGGCCAGGCCAAGGGTTTTCAGCTCGCCCTGGACAACTTCACCGCCGACTGCGCCGAACGCGACGACTGCAAGCTCCCCGGCTCCTCCGCGCAGGAGGTCCAGGAGTGGATCGCCGGTCTCCTCGCCCAGCTGGAGAAGAAGCCCGTCCCCGGGCTCGGTGAGCGGAAGCTGACGCAGACCCAGGCCACCACCGGCATCGCGTCGGCCCTCTACTCCGAGGAGACCTGGCCGCTGCTCGAACAGGGCCTGGACGAGGCGGACGGCGACAACGGCGGTCTGCTGCTGGCGCTCGCCGACTCCCTGAACGGCCGCTCCGAGGACGGGCGCTACGACAACTCCAACGCCGCCAACACGGCCATCAACTGCGCGGACTCCGAGCAGCGGTTCACCCTGGAACAGACCAGGAAGGCCCTCCCCGAATTCCGCAAGGCCTCCCCCGTGTTCGGGGACTACCTGGCCTGGGGGCTGATGTCCTGCACCGGCTGGCCCGTCGCGGGCGCCTGGGACACCCCGGACGTCAGCGCACCCGGTTCGGCCCCGGTCCTGGTCATCGGCAACACCGGGGACCCCGCGACGCCGTACGCCGGCGCGAAGGCGATGGCCGCCGAGCTCGGCGAGGGGGTCGGGATCGAGCTCACCTACAAGGGCGAGGGCCACGGGGCGTACAACGGCGGCAACACCTGCGTGCAGCGGGCTGTGGACGGTTATCTGCTCGAAGGGAAGGTCCCGGAGCCGGGAACGGTCTGCGGGTGACCGGCCGCTGGACGGCCGGAGACCGGCGCCACCCGGGACGCTCCGGTGGCGGCCTCCGGGCACGGAGGAGGCGGCGCACCTGCGCGTACGGGGACGGTCCCGGGCCGGCGCCGCGGCCCTGCTGACGGCGTTCCTCGCGGACGACGCGGACTTCGGCGCCGGCTGCCGGCGCCTCTCCCCCGTCCCGCTCCCCCGCCTCGGCACGACGAACGCCGTCAGGGACACGGACGCGATCCGCAGGTCACGGAGGCCGGATGCGCGAAGGGGCCGGCTCCGCGGAGGAACCGGCCCCTTCGTACATCACGCCGCAGGTCTAGTAGACCGGCTTCTCCGGCTCGACCTGGTTGACCCAGCCGATGACGCCGCCGCCGACGTGCACCGCGTCGGCGAAGCCCGCCGACTTGAGGACCGCGAGGACCTCGGCACTGCGGACACCGGTCTTGCAGTTCAGGACGATGCGCCTGTCCTGCGGAAGGTCCTGGAGGGCGCTGCCCATCAGGAACTCGTTCTTCGGGATCAGCCGGGAGCCCGGGATCGAGACGATCTCGTACTCGTTCGGCTCGCGGACGTCGATGATCTCGATCTTCTCGTCGCCGTCGATCCACTCCTTGAGCTGCTTGGGAGTGATCGTGGAACCGGCCGCCGCCTCCTGGGCCTCCTCGGACACGACGCCGCAGAAGGCCTCGTAGTCGATGAGCTCGGTGACGGTGGGGTTCTCGCCGCAGACCGCGCAGTCGGGGTCCTTGCGGACCTTGACCTGGCGGTACTGCATCTCCAGCGCGTCATAGATCATCAGACGGCCGACCAGCGGGTCGCCGATGCCGGCGAGCAGCTTGATGGCCTCGTTGACCTGGATGGAGCCGATCGACGCGCAGAGCACGCCCAGGACACCGCCCTCGGCGCAGGAGGGGACCATGCCGGGGGGCGGCGGCTCCGGGTAGAGGCAGCGGTAGCAGGGACCGTGCTCGGACCAGAAGACGGACGCCTGACCGTCGAAGCGGTAGATCGAGCCCCAGACGTACGGCTTGTTCAGCAGGACCGCGGCGTCGTTGACGAGGTAGCGGGTGGCGAAGTTGTCCGTGCCGTCCACGATCAGGTCGTACTGGGCGAAGATGTCCATCACGTTGTCGGCTTCGAGCCGCTCCTCGTGAAGGACCACGTTCACCAGGGGGTTGATCCCCTGCACGGTCTCCTTGGCCGACTGGGCCTTGGACTTGCCGATGTCGGCCTGGCTGTGGATGACCTGGCGCTGCAGGTTCGACTCGTCGACCTCGTCGAACTCGACGATGCCGAGCGTGCCCACGCCGGCAGCGGCCATGTACATCAGAGCCGGCGAGCCGAGGCCGCCGGCGCCGACACAGAGCACCTTCGCGTTCTTCAGCCGCTTCTGTCCGTCCATCCCGACATCCGGGATGATCAGGTGGCGGGAGTACCTGCGGACCTCGTCGACGGTGAGCTCAGCAGCTGGCTCGACCAAGGGTGGCAGCGACACAGGAACCTCAACAATGCAGGTGGTCGGTTTCTACGTACTTCATCTACGTACGGTTGTTCTCCCGTAACACTGCCACGCCGCTCCTCATTCCGAGATACCGGGTCCGATCCGCGAGACGAATTCGTCCCAGTAGCTGGGCAGTGCCGCGAATGGGTCGGTTTGCCCGTGCGTGCCGTCCCGGTCCGTGAAGAAGATCGTGCCGGCGCCCTGCCAGCGGGCGATGCGCATGGCCTCCTCCAGGTGCGTGCGCGGGAGTCCGTGGACGAAGTGCGCGAAGCGCCCTGGTTCGTACGCCGCGGTCCACTCGGCCACCTGCGACCAGCGGTAGTCGGTCCACGGGCCCCGGAAGGTGACCAGCTGGTCGGCGGCCTCGGCGTAACCCGGGTGCGGGTGGGTGCCGTGGCCCAGGACCATCCGTCCGCCCTCCTCGTCCGCGCTGTCGCTGTCGGCCAGGAGCGCGAAGAGCGTGCTGGTCAGCCGGCGGACCGCCGGGAGCTCGCCGCGTTCGGCCGGGCAGTGCTCCAGGTAGAAGCCGCCGACGCGGTACCGGTCGAGGTAGGACTGGGCCTCGGCGACCAGTTCCCCGAAGGGGCGGCTGCCGAAGGCCAGGTCGATGTGGCCCAGCAGCCTGCCGCCCGAGGCCCGGACGGTGTCCTCGGGCGCGTCTCCGTGCAGAGCCCGTTCGCGGGCGTTGCGGAGCCGGCCGGCCGCCTCCAGGCAGTACGGGTCGGGCCGGGCGCCCGGCCCGTTGTCGATGTTGAGGACGGCCCAGTGCAGCGGGGTGCCCGGCCGGCTGAGCCGGGCCCATGCGGCGGGCGCGAGCAGCGGATGGGCGTAGCCGGGCACCCCGACCCCGAAGTGTTCCGTGCCGCCGGTCCGCAGGGTGGAGCCGGCGCTGGTCAGATGCGGCACGCCGCCTCCATCCAGATGTCCGCGAGGGATTCCTCCAGATTGATGCGGGGACGCCAGCCGAGCCGGTCCCGGGCGGTACGCACATCGGCCTGCTGCCAGGCTCCGCAGCCGTCGGGGTAGGGGGACGGGGTCGCCGCGAGGTGCTCCACGACCGATTCCGTCGACGCACGGGGGGCACCGATGGGCAGCCGTCCGGGGGGCGCGTCGAGCTCGTGGAGTGCGCCCGCGTAGCCGGCGACCCTGGCGAGGACCGCCGCCGCGTCGCGCAGCCGTACGGCCCTGCCGGTGCCGATGTTGACGACGCCCTGGGCCGCGGAGAGCGAGGCGGCGTGCACGGCACGCGCGACATCGCGTACGTCGACGAAGTCGCGCTGCACCCCGAGGCCGCTGAGCCTGAGCTCGGGGTCGCCGGTCTGCATGGCGCGGCGCATCGTCTCGGCCAGCCTGCCGAGCGGGGAGCCGGCCGGGGTCCCGGGCCCCACGGGTGAGAAGACCCGCAGCACGACCGCGTCCAGACCGGAGCCGAGGACCAGCTCGGTGGCGGCGAGCTTGCTGACGCCGTACGGGCCTCCCGGGCGGGGCACCGCGTCCTCGGCCGTGGACGAACCCGGCTGCGAGGGCCCGTATTCGGACGCGCAGCCGACCTGGACGAGCCGTGCGCTGCAACCGCTGCGGCGCATGGCCTCGCAGACGGTGGCCACGGCGACGGTGTTGTGGCGGGTCAGGTCGCGGGCGCCACCGCGGGTGGCGCCCGCGCAGTTGACGACGACCCCGGGGTGGACGGCGTCCAGGAAGCGGGTGAGCGCTCCGGGGCTGCCGCCCGCGAGGTCGAAGCGCACGTCGGCGTCGTCGCCGCGGCCGAGTGCCGTGAGGTGCACGGCGGGGTCGGCGAGCAGGCGGTCGGCGACGAAGCGGCCGAGGAATCCGTTCGCTCCGAGCAGCAGAACCCTCATCGCGCGCCCCCTCGGTGCCGACGGCGGGCTGCCGGTGCGGGGGATCGGGGGATCATGTCCGGTGTCTCCTTGGGTGTGTGCGGTACGGAAGGCCCGCGGCGTCGGCTCCGCGGGGGCGGGGCGGCCCGGCTAGGCCGGGGCGTGGGCGTGGGCGGACGCCCGGGTGAGGGCGACCGATGCGTGGACCAGCAGGCCGAGGGCGGCGACGCCGCAGGCGAGGACGGGCACGCCGCCGGG
>Ga0196960_10000061_pt1 | contig 41346 bp, 45 predicted proteins | sample S3v_5metaG_FD_183187 | JGI IMG/M metagenome (GOLD analysis project Ga0196960, IMG submission 183187) | Soil microbial communities from Anza Borrego desert, Southern California, United States - S3+v_5 | ecosystem: Environmental > Terrestrial > Soil > Desert | place: USA: California | collected...
GGTCGTCCTCGCCCGCACCGCGGGCAGCCCCGCCCGGGCGTCGTGCGTCGCGATCGCGCTCCACCCATCGGCGAACGCCTCCGCGTCGAGGCCGAGCAGCGCCTCGCGCGCGGACGCGACGCCCGCCGGGATGGGCACCGCGGACAACGCTCGCGGCGTGAACCAGCGGTCAAGCGTGTCCGCGAGCACGCCCGCCATCCCAGCCGTTCGTGCGGCGGCGGCTCGGCGGTGCATGACCGTCGGATCAGCGTTAGCCCCGGTGCACGCGACGAGCAGCGACCGCACCCGGTCCGGGTGACGGACTGCGACGTGTTGGGCGACCATGCCACCCATCGAGACGCCGGCGAGGTCGAGCGGCCCTTCGTAGGTCCCGGCGACCTCGTCGGCGAGCGACGCCATCGTCGGCGCCTCTGGCGACCGCGGCCGCGCGCCGAACCCCGGGAAGACGTGCCGGACGACGTCCCCGCCCGGCAGGTCGCAGAGGTCCCAGGTGCCGGCGTCGAGACCCACCGGCGTCAGGAGGACGAGCGTCACGACGCCGCGAGCCTGCGGTCAGGCGTGCGCGGCGTGGTCGGCGATGACCGGCGCGAGGTCACCGACGTTGCGCTGGCGCACGATCGAGCCGGACGGGTCCACCTCGCTGATCGTCACCGCGTTGTGCGCGATCCTGTTCCCCGACCGCTGCATCACGTACGTCACCCGTGCCTCGCAGACGACGGTGGTGCGGTCCTCCGGCCCCTCGGACTCGAAGGACCTGAGGATCTCGTGCTCGACGGAGCTGCCCAGCGTGAGCATCGTCGAGATGCGCTCGCTGATCGCGTCCCGGCCGACGAGCTCAGGGTGGTCGCCGAAGCGGACGACCGCGTCCTCCGCCATCAGCGCGAAGGCGGTCTTGGTGTTGCCGGCGTCGATGCCGGCGTAGTACTGCTTGACCGTCTCGAGCGGCGTGGAGGTGGTCGATGCCATTGGGTGCTCCTCGGTGGACGTGTGCGGTGCATGGTGCCGGGCGGCCCGGGCCTTCGCCAGGGGTGAGGGTGCATGAGGCCCGGGCCGCCCGTCAGTGACCTACGTCCCGGTGCGGCGCGTCAGAGGTCGAGGAGGTCTCCTGCCGCGTCCTCGACGAGTCCGACGACCTCAGACCCGGCGAAGAGCACAGCGAGGCCGATGGAGTCGAGGAGCTGCTCGGTCGTCATGCCGACGGCGCGCCCGAGGAGCACGTGCTCGCGGATCCCGTCGGCGTGCCCGCGCACGACGCTGTGGTTGAGCAGCAGGTACGGGAGCATCTGCTTGGGCAGCGAGTCGCGGATCGCGTGCTCGTACCGGTTGCGGTACGCCTTGAGCAGGTTGGGACGGTGACGGGCGAGGAACCGCGCCGAACGCGGGACCTCGCCGAGCGTGCGCTCGTACCACGTCATGAGCGAGGCGATGTCCTCGGGGCTCGCCACCCGGCTCGAGTAGTCCATCCCCGAGTCGAACGCGCGCGGCTCGAACTCCCAGCCGGGAGGGAACCGCTCGGCCTCGGGCGGGTCCTCGTAGGTGCGAAGCACCTCCGACGCTTCGGCGCGCGCGGCGTACATCCCCGCGTGGCCCGAGTGGATGAACGCGACGGAGAGCACGTCCAGCAGGTCGGAGCGTCGCGCCCCGTTGTGGCGCGCAAGGCGGAACTCGTAGCCGATCCCGCCGTGGAACGCCTCGACCGTGTACTGGTGGATCGCGAGCAACTGGACGGGGAGCGGGAACTGCGCAGCCTCGTCGCCGAAGAAGTGGCGTGAGCGGGCCTTGTGCCGCTTCAGGACGTCCGGCCGGAACTCGATCCAGAACTCGAACGAGTCGAGCCGGCCCTTCTTCGTGCGCTCGTACTCGGCGTGGAACGCGGCGATCTCCTCGGCCGTCGTCACGTCCGGGTTCGAGACGTCGAGGCCGTCTTGGATCTGGCTGATGTGGCTCATCGCCCCTCAGGCGTAGTGCGCGGCGTTACGCGTGGCGTAGTGCTGCCACTCGGCCGGCAGCTGGTCCCCCGCGAAGACCGCGTCGACCGGGCATGCCTCGACGCATGCGTCGCAGTCGATGCACTCGTCGGGGTCGATGAAGAGCTGCTCGGCGTCGTCGTGCCCGGGCTCGCCGGGCGCGGGGTGGATGCAGTCGACAGGACACACCTCCGTGCAGGAGGCGTCCTTCTGCCCGATGCAGGGCTCAGCTATGACGTAGGGCACGTTCCCTCTCAGGGTTCGGGGTTGGACGGTGCACGAGGTCGGCGACGACCCGCTCCGTGGCCGGCCGAGCGGCCTTGTTGACGTACAGGCGGCACGGCCCGTCGACGACGTCCAGGCCGCGGCAGTCGAAGTCCGACGCCACCGGGCCGGTGCCGTCCGTCGCCCAGCGGCCGTGAACGACCGTGAAGTGGACCTGGTACGGCGTCATCTCCCGGCAGCCGAGGCCGGACGGGACCGGGCTCTCGACCGTCGGCAGCGGCCAGCCGTATGCGAACGCCTCGTGGACCTGCCGGCCGCAATGGCAGCTCCGGTGCTCCAGCACGTACCGGTCCCGCTCCTCCGTGATGTGGAGCGCGACGCCAGGGCCGTCGGCCAGGAGCCGCGCCGTCTGCCGCAGCAGCGTCGCAGGGTTGGTCGTGCCCTGCGCGGGCAGCGGGTGGCGCCACGCCACGCCACCGGCGGTACGGCGCATCGCGTCGTCGAGCGCCGACTCGCCGCCACGCTCGTGCAGGTCGGCGAGGACGTGGTTCAGGTGATCGCAGCGCAGGGCGACCGCGTCGGCCATGCACCGCGCGATGCGGCGCCACGTGGTCGCGGCGTCGTCGAGACCGCCGGCGACGAGGTCGCCGCCGAGCTGCGCCCGCAGCGGATGCTCGGCGCCCGTCAGCATCGTCGTGATGTCGCCGAGCCGCTGCTCGTCGAGCTTGCGCCGGGCGGCCAGGGTCGCGACGTGCTCGAGCCGGGTCGCCCCGCCGCCGAACGCGGACCCGGTCATCTCGCGCGCGTGCGCGGCGATCAGGTGCGCCCAGTCCTCGACCATGCCGCAGAAGGCCCGCCACGTCGCCTCCACCTCGAGCTCGAGATCGAGGGCCTCGGCGGCCAGCCCTTCCGCCAGCAGGGGCTGCATCCGGGCCGTGGGCAGCCGCGCGAGCTGGTCGAGCTCGGTACGGGTGAACGTCGCGACGACGTCGTCTTCGCCGGATGGCGCGACACCGGTCATCTGCTGCCCGCGGCCGCGGCCGCGGCCGGGAGCGCGGCGGCGGCGAGGAGCTCGAGCTCGGCAGGGTCCGCGCTCGTGGGGAGGAACGCGAGCTCGTCGGCTCCCGCGGCCGCGAAGGCGTCGATGGTCCCGCGGAGAGCGTCGGCGTCCAGCGGCGCGCCGCGGACCACCCACTCGGCGCCTGGCCCGAGGAAGCCGAAGTAGTCGCGCAGCCACGCCTGGGCCTGCGACCGGCCCGCCTCGGCCAGGCAGAAGTAGCGCTGCGCGGCGAGTGTCGGCGCTTCTGTGCGGCCGTGCTCCGCCCACGCGCGGCGCACCGCGTCAGCACCGCTCGCGAAGTCCGGCGGACCGCCGACGGCCATGGTCCAGCCGGCGCCGTACTTGGCGGCCCGACCCCACGTCGGCTCACCGCTGCCGCCCATCATGAGCGGCAGCGCCCCGCCGGCCGGCCGCGGTCCGATGACCGCGCGGTCCGCCTCGCCCGACCAGACCGCCAGCATCTCGTCCAGCATCTCCTCGAGCCGGCGATGACGTCCACGATGCTCGGAGCCCGCCAGCCGGTAGTCGATCTCGCGGTCGCCCACTCCCACGCCGACGACCAGACGGCCACCCGAGAGCGCGTCGACGGTCGCGAGCTGCTTGGCCAGCTGCGCGGCGCTGCCCCGGTTCGGGACGAGCACGACGCTGAGCCGCAGCCCGATCGTCGACGTGACCGCCGCTGCGGCGGCCAGCGCCGCGACCGGATCGAGCTGGTCCCACGCGAAGCGGTCGGTGGCGACGAGCGACGAGAACCCGGCCTTCTCGGCCCGCGCAGCCCACTCCACCAAGCGCTCGCCGGAGACCCCGGCGATGTTCGACGGCAGTCCGACGGCGATCTTCATCTCACGCCTCCCGCTCATGTTGTGGACGTCCGCGCGAGTCCCGACCCGCGGTCCTCGTCCCCGTCATGGTCACCCCGCACGCCGCGGCGGTCCGTGACCTGGTTCCGTGACCCAGGTCACGGCGCCGCCGCTGTCGGCGTGCGTCTCCCGCGCCGTAACGTCTCAGGCCACGTGGAACTGCACCGGGACGGTCTTGAACCCGGCGAGGAAGGTCGACGTGCTGGTCGAAGTGGGGCCCGCCAGGTCGAACGACCTGGTGCGCGCGAGGAGCTCCTCGAGCGCGATGACGAGCTCCAGCCGCGCCATGGGGGCGCCGACGCACTTGTGGACCCCGTGACCGAAGGCGAGGTGCTTGTTCGGCGAGCGGTCGATGATGCAGGCATCGGCGTGCTCGAACTGCTCCTCGTCGAGGTTCGCCGCTCCGAAGTTCAGCGCTACACGCGCGCCCTTGGGGATCGGGCACCCACCGATCTCGACGTCCTCCGAGACATCGCGTGCGAGTTCGTGGAGCGGTGTCTCGACCCGGAGGAACTCCTCGACCGCGGACGGGATGAGCTCGGGGTGCCGCCGCAGGCGCGCCTGGGTGGCGGGGTTCGTGGCGAGCCGGTAGATCGCCGCGCCGAGCGCCTCTGCCGTGGTCTGGTGGCCTGCGGCTACGACCTGCACGCCGATCTGCACGACCTCGTCGTCGGTCAGCCGCCGACCGTCGATCTCCAGCAGCATCGCCCCGCTGATGAGGTCCACCTCCGGGTCGAGCTCGTTGCCGCGGCGCTCCTCGATGATCCGCGAGACCGTCGACGCGAACATCCCGAAGATCATCTCGTTGACCTTGGCGGGGTCCCAGTTGATTGCGTCGAGCGTGCGCATGTGCTCCATGAACTCGTCGCTCGCGCTCTGCGGCATGTTCATGAGCGCTGCGAGAGCGAGCGCCGGCAGCGGGAAGGAGAACTCCGCCATCATCTCACCCGACCTCCGCTCGAGGATCGGGCCGAGGAGCGTTGAGACCTGCTCGCGGAGGATCGGCTCCAGACGCGCCATCGCATCGGGCTTGAAGTAGCGGTTCAACGCCCGGCGGTACGGCGTGTGCTCCGGCGGGTTGAGCGTGATCGGGATCTGCCCGCTGAAGTCGGGCATGGGGACGAACGGCCGGCCGCTCCGGATGGCGCGGTGGTTCAGCGCCGCCTGCACCACGTCGGCGTACTTCGTGAACGTGTAGTAGCCGCCGAGGTCGGTCGAGTGCGCGACCGGGCACTCCTCGTGCAGGCGCTGGTACTCGCCGGCCCGCTCGGCGCCGCGCAGCCCGCCGACCCGTGCCCCGTGCTCGCCGTCCTCGACAGGGCTCCAGTCAGAGCCCTTGGCCACTCGGTCGGCCGACGTCATGTCAGTCAAGAGGTCTCCTCGTCTTCGGACCGCCCCACACGGGCGTCCGGTTGGCACGTCCGGTGGGACAGTCGACCGTGCTGTGGTCCCGCGCAGCGACCTAGGTCCGCGGTGCGCGCCGCCCTCCGCGTCGACGGTCGGGCTGCGTCAGACCGCGGCGACCGGCGCTCGCGTCCGCCGGACCTTGCCTGACGGCACCGAGATCTCGTGCAGCGCGGCGGGGTCGAGCAGCTCCATGTGCCCGGACGTCCCGCCGACGCGCTGGAGGAGCCCTTCGCGTTCCATCCGCTTGATCTCGCGCGAGACGACCTCACGGACAGAGCCCATCGCCGCGGCGATCGCCTCATGGCGCGCGCGCACCGTGAACGCGTTGCCCTCCCGCTCCGCGAGGTTCAGCAGGTGGGTGGCGACCCGCGAGCGGACCGGGAGGAAGAGCTCGGCGGCGAGCTGCTGCTGGGCCTCGGCGAGCTGTCCGACCATGTGGCGAGCGAGCGTCCACGACGCCGCCGGGTCCTGCTGCACCGCGTGGCGGAACCGCGCCGGGCGCAGGCCCAGCACGGTGGTCGTCCTGATCGCCTCCGCGTCGCGCGAGGCGCCCCCGAGCATCTCCCACTCGTTCGTGCGCCGCTCGTCCGCGGCGCCGGTGCCGGCGAGGATGAGCGAAGGGATGCCGACGACAGCGCCAGGCCCGGCGTAGCGCACGGTGACCTGGCGACCGCTCGGTGCCTTCATGAGGACGCGCACGAGACCTTCGACCACGAGCGAGAGCGCGGCCAGCTCATCGTGGTGGGCGCCGCGGTAGAAGATCTCGCCGGCAGGGATCTCGTGGACTCGAGCGCCCTGGAGGAGCTGCCGCCTCAGCGCCGGCGGGAACTCCGACATGAAGCTCTCGTCCCACGCTTCGCGGACGGCGGACCCGAAGGGCTCCAACCCATCCGTGCTCGGGAATGCTGCAACCGACATCGGTTCTCTCCTCCTTCGACCCAGCTGCATGCGAGCGGCATGCACGGCGCAGTCTACCTCTCGCAACGAGCGGGCGTTCCAGCTCCCACGCGCCGGGACGAGCCCGTGCGGCGCGCCTACTCGACGGCTTGGACCGCCGGAACGTGCGTCGTCTGCGCGCGGTCGGCCACGTGGACGAGCCCGACGAGCGTCCCGCCCGGCGTGCGCACCCATGCCGCGTCCAGCGCGCCGTCGACGCTGGTCGGCGAGATGTCCGGGTAGCCGGCGTCCCTCAGCCGCTCGCAGAGCTGCGCGCGCGCCTCCGGATCCCCGACATCCAGGGCGATGTGGTGCGGGGTCCCGACGGCGTACGCCCATGTCCCAGGCGCGCGATACGGCTCGTGGAGCAGCTCGATCCGATTGCCGGGCCCCCCCGCGCCGAGCTCGTACGAGCCCCAGGCGATGTCCTGCTCGACGTGGCGCGCGTCGAGGAGCTCGACGAGGAAGGCGTCGGTCTCGCGGACGTCCATGAGCGTCAACGTGACGCTGTACAGGCCGCGAACCGCGTGCTCGGGGCCGACGGTCCCGCTGGCGCCCGGGTTGTCCAGCTCGGGCGCCGCGACGAACGCGTACGCCACGCCGCTCGGGGTCTCGAGCTCGAGCCGGTCGGTCCCGAGGCGCTGGACGCGCTCGGTCGGCACGTGAGCGTCGTGCAGCCGCTCCTGCCAGAAGTCGAGCGAGCCCTCCGGGACGGCGAGGTTCGCCGACTTCGGGCCGTTGCTCCCGAGGCGGCCCTTCCGGCCCTCGGCACCGAGGCAGGTCACCTCGAGCTTCCCGCCGCGCGCGTCGGCCGCCGCCGCGAAGGTCAGGCGCGTGGCCTCGCGCCCGTGCGCGACGATCACGTCGCTACGCACGGTGACGAGCCCCAGGACCTCCTCGTGGAACGCGATCTCCACTGTGGGGTCGCCGGCGGTGGACGCGAAGTGGTGAAGGGCTGGAGCGTGTGACATCAGCTGGCACACTCGCGCGCTCCAAGGGGCACGGCAGCGACCACGGTCACAGCGCGACGGGCCCGCCGGGACGTCAGAAGTCGAAGAACACGGTCTCTCGCGGGCCCTGGATCCGGATGTCGAAGCGCAGGACCCGGTCGGACTCCCGCTCGGCGACCAGCAGGGGGCGTCGATCGGCCTCCACGAGGGCGAGCACGGGGTCGTCCGCGTTCCTCGCGGCCTCGTCCGGGAAGTAGAGCCGCGTCTGTGCCTGCTTCATGAGGCCGCGCGCCCACACGGTCACGTTCAGGTGCGGCGCCTGGGCTTTCCCGCCGGGCAGCGGCGGCACCTGCGCCGGCTTGCGCACGAGCACGCTCCACCTTCCGAAGGCATCGGTCCGGCATCGCGCGAACTGCTCCCCTTGCCACACCTCGATCAGCGCGTCGGGGTGCTGGATCGGCTCGCCATCGCCGTCGAGTAGCACGCCGGTGACCGTGACGGCGTGAGGGTCGTCGGGCGCGACCGCACGGTCCATGCCCTCCTCGCACAGGGCGAAGCCGTACATCGGCCCGATGGTCTGCGACGGCGACTGGTCGGAGGTCATCAGTCCTCCATCGGCGTCGCTGAGGCGCCGCGCAGGACGATGTCCCAGGTGTACGCGAGCGCCGACGTGTCGCCGCCCGACATCAGCGGCGTCGTCTGCGCGTCGAACTGCGCGATGAGCCGCTCGCGCCCTTTGGGGTCGGGGATGGCGTTGACGATCGGGTCGTGCTCGATCAACGGGTCGCCGGCGAAGTAGCACTGCGTGATCAGGCGCTCGCTCAACGTGCGCCCGAACAGCGAGAAGTGGATGTGCGCGGGGCGGAACATCGTGCCTTTCGGCCCGGCGTACGCAGCGGGCCGGATCGTGAAGAACCGGTAGTTCCCGTCGTTGTCGGTCAGGCACCGCCCGGCGCCGGTGAAGTTCGGGTCGAGCGGCATGAAGCCCGGATCGGCGGCATCGGTGTAGCGCCCCGCGGAGTTGGCCTGCCAGATCTCGACGAGCGCGTTCGGGACGCCACGCCCGTCGCTGTCGAGCACCCGGCCGGTCAGCGAGAGGCGCTGCCCCTGGGGCGGGCCGGCGTGGCCGATCGTGAGATCGTCGTCGCCCGGCAGCACCGGGATCTGGCCGAAGACCGGCCCCGGGGTCGTGTGGAACCACCCCTTCGGGAGCTCCACGAGCGCCCGTTCCGGGCTGCGCTTCTTCGTGATGAGGTACTCGGGGAACAGGTACGGAGGATTGGCGTCGAGTGCCATGGGCAGCTCACGCTCCTTCGACGTTGACGTACGAGAAGCCGTGCCGCTCGGTGAGCGTGCACGATGTCGAGAAGCCCGCGCGGCGCGACATGCCCTCGACGTACTCAGCGGTGATCTGTGCGCGGTCGTCACCGGGGGCGAGCGGCTCCGTGCTCCCGTCCGCGACCATCTGCGCCGGGAAGAAGCCGACGGACGCCACGCCGTCGACGGTGACGTCGAGCGTCGCGACCATCGTCCGACGCGACGGCTCCGCGAACGGCCAGAGATCGAACTCGACCTCCGGCATGGTGAACGACGAGTACGGGCCGTAGCGACGGTCGCGGTCGGCCCGCATCGCCGGCGTGAGCGCCGGCCCCTGGAAGTGGTGGACCAGCGCGCCGAGGCCGTAGAAGATCGGCCGGCCCTGATGGAACTCGACGGGACGCAGCGCGTGGTGGTGACAGCACAGCACGGCGTCCGCCCCCGCGTCCACCATGTGGCGCGCGAGCTCGAGCTCGTAGTCGTGCAGGAGCTCGAGCCGGCTCGAGTAGCCCCAGTGGGGCGCGACGACCACGACGTCCGCGACGTCGCGCGCCGCGGCGATCGCCTCGTCGACCGCTGCGAGGTCGCCGGGGAAGACGGTGGTCAGGACCGCCGGCTCGATGCCCGGCTCCCAGAAGTTCTCGTCGGGATCCAGGTAGGAGGTCGTCACGCGCAGCGGAGCGATGCCGCCCCGCGACGGACGCGCCTCGTAGCCCTTCGGGAACACGCTGCAGACGCCGATGAACGCGACCCTCACGCCCTCACGCTCGAGCACCGCCGGGCGCAGCGCGGCCGCCAGGTCGTTGCCCGCACCGGTCGTGGCGATGCCCTGCCCGGCGAGCAGCTCCGCGGTGTCGACGAGCCCGACGTACCCGCCGTCGACCATGTGGTTGTTCGCCAGGGACATCACGTCGAAGCCGACGTCGCCGTAGAAGGCGCCGCGCTTGCTGGACGTCCCCATGAAGTGCTTGTGGCTCGGTGACTTCGCGGGGCGGTCGCTGTAGACGCCCTCGCAGTTGCCGAACACGATGTCCCCGGTCGCGAACAGCGGCTCCAGCGGGCGGAACGCGCTGCGCCCGTCATCGGTGTTCGCGAAGACGTCACCGACCACGTAGACCCCCGCGCCACCCTCAGACATGGCCGCGGTCTCCGAGGAGGTCGTCGTCGACCGTGACGAGGGTGTGCTCCGCCACTGCACGAGTTCTCTGCATGCCCCGCAGCCAATCTCGTGGCGGCCGTCGGTGCAGTGATCTCAGTCCAGGTTCGGGGGCATCTCGCGCAGATGCGGGGCGTACGCCGGCTCGACGTCGACGTCGAACGCCTGGACGAGCCGGCCGACCATCGCGTAGAACGCGCAGACCCCGACGAGCTCCACGGACTCGGCCTCCGAGAACGAGCCGCGGACGAGCGCGAAGCCTTCGGCGTCCATCCGGGCGCCGTGCACCGCTTCGGCGCATCCGAGGGCGGCGCGCTCACGGCGGTCGAAGTCGCCGGCGGCACGCCACGTGCCAAGCGCGCGGATCTTCGCGTCCGGGACGCCCGCCGCGCGCGCCATCGGCACGTGATGCGACCACTCATAGTCCGAGCCGGCGAGCTGAGACGTGCGCAGGATGACGAGCTCTCGCAGCGCGCGGGACAGGGTCGCCTCGTGGCGCATCGCCACGGCGAACGCGTTGTAGGCGTCCAGCAGCCACGGCGCGGCGGCGAGAACCCGGTACAGCGCGATGGGCTCGCGGCCCTCTCCCGCGAAGCGCTGGAACACGGCTTGGACCACCGGGTCGGCGTCCTCCAGCGCCCGCTCGGGAATTCGCGGCATCAAGACCCTGCCTCGCCGACCGCGGCCCGCAGACGATCCTTGATGGCCCCACGCAGCACCTTGCCAGTAGCGTTGCGCGGCAGCTGCTCGACGAACATGACGCGCTTGGGCTTCTTGAAGCTCGCCAGGTGCTCCTTGCAGAACCAGATGAGGTCCCGCTCGGACGGCGGCTCGCCGGGACCGGCCACGACGACCGCGGTGACGCTCTCCCCCCAAAGCTCGTCCGGCTCGCCGAAGACGACGACCTCCGCGACGGCGGGGTGCTTCATGAGCGCCTCCTCCACCTCGCGGGGGTAGATGTTCGTGCCGCCGGAGATGATGACGTCCTTGCTGCGGTCGAGCAGCAGGAGCCGGCCGGCGTCGTCGAAGCGCCCGATGTCGCCGGTGTGCAGCCACCCGCCGCGCAGCGTCTCCGCCGTCGCGCCGGGGTTGCCGCGGTACCCGCGCATGACGGTGTCGCCGCGGACGCAGATCTCCCCCTCGCGCCCGTCCTCGACGAGCTGGTCGTCGGGGCCGAGCAGCCGCACCTCGACGCCCGGGTGCGGGATGCCGGCGGAGCTGAGGACCTCCGCGTCGACCGCCGACTCAGCAGCGAGGTCGAGGAACGTGATGGTCATCGGCGTCTCGCCCTGCCCGTAGATCTGCACGAACCGCGTCCCGAAGCGCTCGACCATCCGCTCGGCGTGCGTGCGGCTGATCGGCGCGCCGCCGTAGACGGCCCGGCGCACCGATGGCAGCGTCGCGTCTGGGTCGGCGTCGAGCAGCATCACGATCATCGTCGGCGCGAGGAAGCCGATCACCGTCACCCGCTCACGCTCGATGAGCCCAATGACGTCGGCCGGGTCGAACGACGCGCGGTCGTAGATCAGGTTCTCGGCCGCGCGCGCGATGGCGCCGAGCATGTACAGGCCGCTGCCGTGTGAGAGCGGCGCGACGTGCAGGACGATGTCGTCCGCGCGGAAGTCGCAGATGTCGCACAGCTCGAGCCACGTCATCGCGAGCAGGTTGCGGTGCGTCAGCTCCGCGCCCTTCGGCCGGCCGGTGGTGCCCGACGTGTAGAAGAGCCAGGCCACCGCGTCGTCGCCGACGTCCGCCGACGCCATGCTCGGGTCGCCCTCGGCGAGCAGCGCCTCGAACGCGTCGCCCGTACGCACGACCACCTCGACCGGCGCCGCGGCGACCGCCTGCGCGGCGGTCTCCGCGGAGCCGGCGTCGTACACGAGCGCGCGCGCTGCGCTGTCGCGGAGGATCACCTCGAGCTCCGCGCCGGCGAGCTTCGCGTTGACGGGGACGATCGTCAGCCCCGCCTTGAACGCGCCGAACATCGCCACGACGTACTCCGCGCGGTTCTTGGCGAACAGCGCGACGGCGTCGCCCGGGCGCAGGCCGCGGGCCAGCAGCGCCGAGCCGAACCGCGACGCCCGCTCGTCGAGTGCCGCGTAGGTCAGCCGCTGCTCGCCGTACCGCACCGCCGGACGGTCGGGATGGCGGCCGGCGGCGCCTTCGAGGAGCGTCGAGACGTTCGGCATCCGCTCAGGTCCGTGAGGCGTTCTTCGCCTCGTCGGGCACCATCCCGACGTGCGTGCCGTAGAGGCTCGTGTAGAGCTTGACCTGGGGGTCGGAGAACCACGCCTTGCGCGCCACCTCGCTCCACCGGAGCTTCGACTTCGTGTCGAAGTTCAGCTTCATCTCGTTCACACGGCGCGGCGGGTTGGGCGGAAAGCCGGCCTCCTTCTTGAGCCCGGGGTGCGGGATGGTCCGCGGCAGGCACCACAGGTCACCGGTGCTCTCGGGCGCGAACTCCGACGCGTGTTGGAACCAGATCTCGTCGTAGTCGTTGAGGTGCACGGGCGCGCCCATACTGCCCGCGGGGGCGGGGGACGACGGGAACCCGGGCGGCCCGAGCACGTTGAAGAACCAGTTGTAGTTCTCGCCGAAGAGAACAGCGTTCGCCGGCGGTGTGAGGAATCCGTTGGCGGTGCCGATCGACGGCATGTCCCACACGTTGAGCTTGTAGACGACCGGGTCGCCCAGCCAGCCGATGACGTCGCTGCACGGGTCGAAGTCGTAGTCGAACCAGTGCCACTGCTCGTCATAGCGCATCCGCACGCGTGTCGGCTCGCCGACGCCGCGAGCGGGAGGCTCGGGCATCTCCATCTGGGAGTACTCGCGGTAGAAGCCGGCGAACCCGACCTTGTCCCACAGCTCCTCGGCGAGCTTGACGGGCTCGTCGACCTCGAAGATGAGGATCGTGCCGGGCGTCCCCGGGTTGAGCGGCAGCTCGCGGTAGATGATCCCGAACGGGATCACCGCGAAGTCGCCAGGGCCGACCTTCAGCGGACCGAACTCGGTCTCGAGCAGGTACTCGCCCTGGTGGTAGAAGCGAATCTGGTGGCGCTCGACGTGGCGGTCGGAGAACGGCGCCGCCTCGGCGCGACGCGAGAGCTTCACCGCGGCGTCCGGGCCTTCCATGATCGTCAGCGGCTCGCCGGCCGGGTCGGTCATGTCGGTGGGCTGGAGCGTCCCCGACGCGATCCCCTGGTAGATGAGCGCCGCGTCGGAAGCGCCGACGGGATGGCCGGTGTTGCGCTGGCGGTAGAGCGAGGCCCAAGGCCCGTAGAAGCCCCGGATCGTGTAGACCTGATCGAGGTACTCGCTCATCCCCGACGGCGGGTGCGGGATGGTCCCGCGGCGGATCACGGAGCTCAATGTTCTTCCTTCGACTTCGGTAGTGGGACGCCAGGCGATCCTAAGCCCGCCGAGCGCTCGAGCAGTGACTTGAATCCGGCTACGCCTGCTCGGCGATGACGCCGGCGAAGAACTCGTCCACGTGGTCGCACATGCGCAGGACGTGGTCGGTCGCCATGAGACCCGGCAGGACGCAGTTCCCGGTGACGCCGTGCGGCCTGCCCTCGTTGGCGAGGCGCGCCGAGGAGGCGAACCCGAGGGGGTTGGCGCCGGCCGTGATGAGCGTCCTGCGTCTGCGCGTCCCCTGCGTCACCGAGCCCCCTCGACCACCAGTCGGTCCGGCGCCCGGGCGAGCCGGAGGACATCGCATGCGCGGCGATGTTCCTCGCCTCCGATGACGCCGCGTTCATCACGGGGAAGAAACCTCGTGGTGGATGGCGGCTACACCTTGGTCTGAGCGGTGCGCGCCCGGCCTCGGCCGGGCGCGCATTCCGCCCGGCCTAGAAAGCTTCGGGGCCGAAGCGCATGACCGCGACGAACACGGCGATCGCGGCGATGAGGAGGTTGACCGGCACCATCTGGTTCTCCTTGCGGCGCAGGTGCGTCGCGGCGGCGCCGAGCATGAGCAGGACCACGCCGACCGCCGCGACGCCGACCAGGACGGGCGCGATGTCCAGCACGGCGGGGAGGATGAGACCGATCGCCGCGAGCACCTCGAGCGTGCCGATGCCCTTGATCTGCGGCTCGGGGAAGTCCTCGACCCAGTCCATGCTGCCGGACGCCTGGAGCTCGGCCTTCGACTTGGAGAGCTTCATCGCGCCGGCGCCGAGCATGGCGACGGCGAGCAGGCCCTGGGCGATCCAGACGACGGTGTTCATGTGGTGGTCTCCTTGGCGGCGAGCGCCTGCTGGAAGGTGGTCTTGACGGGCGTGGACGGGCGGCCGATCAGGCGCTGGAGGTCGCCGGAGCCGGTCGCCAGCTCGCCGCGGCCGATCGCCGCGCTCGCGTCGGCGAGCACCTGCGCGACGGGCTCGGGCAGGCCGGCCTGGACGAGGACGCCGGCGTACTGCTCGGCGGGCATGTCGGTGTTGGCGATGGTCCTACCCGTCACCTCCCCGAGGATCTCGGCGACCTCGTCCATGGTCACGGCCTCGTCGCCGCCCAGCTCGTAGGCGACGTTCGTCGCGTCCGCGTGGTCGGTGAGGACGGCCGCGGCCGCCGCTGCGAAGTCGGCGCGGGCGGCGGGCGTGAAGCGCCCCCCGCCGGTGGCGCCGGCGAACCCGTGCTCGAGCGTCGTCTCGAGCTCCATCAGGGAGTTCTCCGTGTACCAGCCGTTGCGCAGGAACGCGTACGGCAGGCCGGACTCCTTGATGAGCTGCTCGGTGGCCTTGTGGTCGGCGGCCAGCAGCATCGTCGTCGTGTCGGAGTTGAGGATGCCGGTGTACGCGAGCAGCTCGACGCCGACCTCCTTGGCGGCCGCGATGACGTTGCCGTGCTCGACCAGCCGGTTGCCGGGCGTGCCGGAGATGAGCAGCACGCGCTCGGCACCCTGGAGCGCGGGGACGAGCGTGTCCGGCTCGGCGTAGTCGGCGCGGCGGACCTGGACGCCCTGCGCAGCGAGGTCGGCGGCCTTCTCCGGGGAGCGGACGGCGGCGATGATGCTCTCCGCCGCGACGCCGCGGTCGAGCAGGGCGGCGACGACGAGCCGGCCGAGCGGGCCGGTCGCGGCGGTGACGGCGATCGTGGTCATGGCGATCAGGCCGCGCGCAGCGCGATCTTGCCCTGCGTGTGGCCGGCGCCGAGCGCGGCGAGCGCCTCGTGCGCGCGCGTGAGCTCGAAGGTCTGCTGGATCGGCACCTTGACCGTGCCGTCGGCGAGCAGCGCGCCGACGCGCTCGAGCGACGCGCGGTTGAGGATCGCGGCGTGCATGACGTCCGTGCGGCCGGGGCCCTCGCCGGCGGCGTTGGTCGGCGAGGCGACGCGGCCGCCGTCGGCCAGCGCGCCGTCGTACGGGGTGGGCTGCATCGACGTCACCGCGTCGACGAGCGCGTGCACGCCGTCCGGGTGGCGCTCACGCACGGCGGCGACCAGGTCGCCGTCGCGGGGGACCACCTCGTCGACGCCCAGGCCGCGCAGGAACTCCTCGTCCTCCGGCAGCCCGGGGGCGATGACGGTGGCCCCGGCCGCCTTGGCGAGCTGGACGACGATCGAGCCGACGCCGCCGGTGGCGCCGACGACCAGCACGGTCTGGCCGGCCGAGAGCTCCAGCGCGTCGACGGTGGCCAGCGCGGTGAGCGTGACGAGCGGCGCGGCACCGGCCTGCGCGGTGTCGACGCCGGCGGGCTTCTTGGCGAGGGAGTCCTCGCCGACGACGATGCGCTCGGCCCAGGTCCCGGCGTGGACCGGGGGCACGAAGGCGGACAGCTCGCCGAAGACCTCGTCGCCGGCCGCGACCGAGGTCACGCCCTCGCCGACCTGCTCGATGACGCCCGCGAAGTCGCGCCCGAGGGTGACGGGGTACTCGTGCGGCAGCCCCATCTGGCTGAGCATCCCGGCGGCGACGCCGCCGTCGAGCGGGTTGACCGAGGACGCCTGCACGCGGACGAGCACTTCGCCGGCGCCGGGGGCGCGCGCCTCGTCGACGTCCTGCGGCGCGGGGGCGGCGCCTTCCTGGGCAACGGTGATGGCCTGCATGGTGGTGCTCCGATCTTCGAGTTCCTGCGGAAGAACGTGGACGGTACCAAATCGTTGTTCAGGCTCAATGATATTCTGCCGACAACGGTGCAGAGCACCCTCCCCGCCGAACACGAGGTACCCATGAACCAGCCCGCTTCCGCCGACACCGCCGCTGCCATCGCGCCGACTGTCGAGCTCGCCACCTTCGGCGCCGTCCACCTCGACGTGACGGACGCGGCCCGGTCGCTGGCCTTCTGGCGCGACCTGGTCGGACTGCAGGACCTGGGCCAGGACGTCGACGGCGGCCTGCGCCTGGGCACCGAGGAGCAGACGCTCCTCGTCCTGCACCCCGGCGCGATCTCGCCGGCGCGGCGCGGCCACGCCGGCCTCTACCACCTGGCGATCCACCTGCCGACCGAGGCCGAGTTCGCGCGCGTCCTGGCGCGACTGTTCGCGCACCGCACGTTCATGTCGCCCACCGACCACGTCTTCTCCAAGGCGATCTACCTCGACGACCCGGACCATCTGGGGCTCGAGTTCACGCTCGAGACGCCCGAGCGCCTGCGGTCCATGCGGATCACCCCGCGCGGCCCGGAGGTCATCGACGCATCGGGGCGGCGCCGCAGCGGCCGCGACCCCCTCGACGTGCAGGAGGTCCTCGGCCACCTGCCCGACAGCGACATCGAGCGGCCGCTGCCGGCCGGCACGAAGATCGGCCACATGCACCTGCACGTCGGCGAGATCCGCGCGAGCCACGCCTTCTACCGCGACGCGCTCGGGTTCATCGACGCGAACGACTTCGGCAGCGGCGTCGACCTCCACGCGGGCGGCAGCTTCAAGCACCGCATGGCGCTCAACACCTGGCAGGGCGTCGGCGTGTCCCAGCCGCCGGCCGGCACCGCCGGCCTGCGCCACTTCACGATCCGCTTCGACACGCCGGAGCGCCTGGCGGCCGCGCTCGAGCGCGTCGAGGGGGCGACGCCGCACGGCGACGGGCACCTCGTCCGCGACCCGGCCGGCAACGCGATGATCCTCACCCACTAGGCCGTTGCCCTGCGCGCGACGATCGACGGCCGTCAACGATGGGCGCTACGGTGGGATCGTGGCGCCCATCGGCCCCTTCCAGACCGGCTCGGTGCTCGACAGCGCCGGCTCCCGGACGGGCACGATGTTGACGATCCTCGGGGAGAGCTTCTCGCGGCTCATCCGCGACGCGCTCGCCGAGCACGGGCTCAAGCCGCGCCATCTGCGCATCCTCGACCTCCTGGCCGACCGCGGCCCGGTCGGCCAGCGCGAGCTGGCCGAGCTGATGGGCATCGACCACAGCGTCGTCGTGCAGCTGCTTAACCCGCTCGAGGCCGATCGGCTCATCCGGCGCGAGCGCGACAAGGTCGACCGGCGTCGGCACGTCGTCACGATCGCCGCCGCCGGCAAGCGCCGCCTGGCCGAAGCCGACCAGGCGTTCCGCGATGCCGAGGACGCGTTCTTCGGGACGCTGGCCGCCGACGAGCGCGAGCAGCTCCACGCGCTGCTGTCGCGCCTGCGGGAGGCCGCCCCGGCACCCGCGGACGACGACTGCTGACACCGCTCTTCGAGATGTCCATGGGTCGGCCCAGGTCGTCCATTTCGGCCGGCGACCGAACCGCCGATCATCCGGTCATGAGCTTGCCCCGCCCCCAAGGCCCCGTCCAGCCGATGGTCGCCGCCGAGCCGCCGATCGACCCCGAGCTGCGCATCGGCCACGTCCACCTGCGCACCGCCGACATCGACCGCGTCCGCGACTTCTACGCCGGCATCATGGGCTTCGACGTCATCTTCGAGGCGCGCGACGTCCCCGGCTGGGGCGGCACGGGGGACATCCTGTTCCTCAGCGCCGGCGGCTACCACCACCACCTCGGCTTCAACACCTGGCTGTCCAAGGACGGCGCGCCGCAGGAGCGCGGGCACACCGGCCTGCACCACGTCGCGCTCAACTTCTCCAGCCGCGCGCGACTCGCCGACGTCGTCGGCCGCCTCGTCGACGCCGGCGTGCCGCTGCGGCAGCTGACCGACCACGGCACACACCAGGCCGTGTACGTGAGCGACCCCGACGGCAACGACCTCGAGCTCGCCTGGGACCGGCCGCCCGCCGAGTGGCCGGCGTTCGGCGGCGACGCGACCTACCTGGACAAGCCCCTCGAGCTGGACGACCTGCTCGCCGCCCGGGCCTGACCGACGCCTGCCGTCAGCGCCGCTCGTGCGCGGCGGCGATGACCTGGTCGACGACCTCGAGCGAGACGGTCGGCGGGAGCGGCTCACGCTCCCGCCCCTCCGGCCGCAGCCCGTCGAGGACGAGCGCCAGGTACCGGCGCCACAGGTCCGGCGCGTGGTCGTGCGCGGCATCCAGGAGCGCGCCGAGCGTCAGCAGCGTCAGCGGCAGGTCCTGCGGCGTCGCGTCCGGGCGGATCGCGCCCGCGGCCCGCGCGCGCTCGACGACCTCCACGACGAGCGGCTCGAGCCGGCTGCGGGCGCGGCTCACGCGCTCGGCGCCGTGCCGGCTGCCGGTGATGAGCTGCCGCAGCCCGACGTTGCCGGCCGCCAGCTCGATCGACCCCTCCAGAAGACGCACGACTCCGTCCCACGGGTCGTCCATCGTGCGCGCCTGCTCGGCCACGGCGACCACCGCGTCGAGCTCCTGCTCGAACAGCGAGTCGATCAGCTGCTCCTTGTCGGGGAACCGCCGGTAGACCGTCCCGATGCTGACGTCCGCCTCACGAGCGATCACCTCGTGCGAGGCGTCGAGGCCGACGTCGCGGTAGACCGCGGACGCGGCGGCGAGGATCCGCTCGATGTTGCGCTGCGCGTCACGCCGCAGCGGACGGTCCGGATGCTCTGCCTGCGTCGCCATCAAGCGCGAGCATACAGCGAAGTTGAGCCTCCTAACCGAAATGACAACAGGTCCTCAAGTTCTGCGCTACCGTTGCCGATCAAGAAGTTGAGGACCTGTTTCCACTTTGGCGGCGAAAGGCACGATGACCAGTTCAACCAACCCCCACCACGAGCGCCGTTGGCTCGTGCTCGCTGTGCTCGGGATGGCACAGCTGATGGTCGTGCTCGACGCGACGATCGTGAACGTCGCGCTGCCCAGCGCGCAGGAGGCGCTCGGCTTCTCGGATGAGAACCGCCAGTGGATCGTCACCGCCTACGCGCTGGCGTTCGGCTCCCTGCTCCTGCTCGGTGGCCGCCTGGGCGACCTCATCGGTCGCAAGCGCGTCTTCATGGTCGGGCTCGGCGGGTTCGCCGTGGCCTCGGCCATCGGTGGTGCCGCGCAGTCGTTCGAGGTCCTCGTGGCGTCGCGCGCGCTCCAGGGCGTCTTCGGCGCGCTGCTCGCCCCCGCCGCGCTCTCGCTGCTCACCACGACGTTCACCGACCCCGCCGAGCGCGGGAAGGCCTTCGGCGTCTTCGGCGCCATCGCCGGTTCCGGCGCCGCCGTCGGCCTCCTGCTCGGCGGCGTGCTGACCGAGTACCTGTCCTGGCGCTGGGTGATGTTCGTCAACCTCGCGTTCGCCGCGCCCGCGATCTTCGGCGCGCTGTCGCTGCTGCACGCCGACACCTCGACGCACCGCCCGCGGATCGACGTCCCGGGCACGATCACCGCGACGCTCGGCCTGTTCGCGATCGTCTACGGCTTCTCCGAGGCCGAGCGCTCGAGCTGGACCTCCGGCACCACCATCGCCTTCCTCGCCGCCGGCGTGATTCTCCTCATCGTCTTCACGACGCTGCAGCGCCGGGTGTCGCACCCGCTCCTGCCGCTCCGCGTGGTGCTCGACCGCGACCGCGGCGGCTCCTACCTGGCCGTCGGCATCTCCGGCGCGGGCATGTTCGGCGTCTTCCTGTTCCTCACGTTCTTCATGCAGCAGAACCTCGGCTACACGCCGGTCAAGACCGGCCTGGCGTTCCTGCCGATGTGCGCGGCGATCATGACCGTCGCCACCGTCGTCACGACGAACATCCTCGGCCGCACCGGGCCCAAGCCGCTCATCGCGCTGGGCATGGTCGTCTCGGCCGCGGGCATGATCCTGCTGACCGGGATCGGCGTCGACGCCACCTACGCCGCCGACATCCTCCCCGGCCTGCTGCTCGTCGGCGCCGGCGGCGGGCTCGTGATCGCCCCGGGCATGGCGAGCGCCACCTACGGCGTGCGGCCCGACGACGCGGGCGTCGCGTCCGCGATGGTCAACACCGCGCAGCAGATCGGCGGCTCGATCGGCACCGCGCTCCTCAGCACCGTGGTGACCGACGCGATCACCGGCCGGCTCGACGGCGTGCAGCCCTCGCCGCAGGCCGTCGAGGCCGCGACGATCCACGGCTACACCACCGCGTTCTGGTGGGCCGCCGCGATCTTCGGCATCGGCGCCGTGGTCTGCGGCCTGCTGCTCAAGCCGGGCGTCCAGGAGCTGGACCCCAGCGCCGCGCCCGCGATGGCGCACTGAGCCGACCGGAAGCCGACCGAGATGTCCGTCGCCCCGATCACCGATGGTCCCGACGGACTCGACGTCCGCCAGGCCGCACGCCGCGGCCTGGCGCTCGTCGCGCTGGTCCTGCTGCTCGTCGTCGCGCTGCGCGCGCTGCCCGGCCTCGACGAGGTCGGCGACCGCCTGGCGAGCGCGGCGCCGGCCTGGCTCGCGCTCGCGATCGCGTGCGAGCTCGGCTCGGTGCTGTCGTTCCCGCTCGCGCTCCACGGCGCGTTCTCGCGCGTCATGCCCCTCCGGGTCGCGGTCTCGCTCGGCCTCGCGGAGCAGGGCGCCAACGTCCTGGTCCCGGCGGGAGGCACCGGCGGGCTGGCGTTCGGCGCCCTGTGGCTCCGGCGCCGCGGCGTTCCGACGGCCGCCGCCGCCACGCGCACGGTCGTGCTGTTCCTCGCGACCAGCCTCATGACCTTCCTCGCCGTCATCGCCGCCGGCCTGGCGATCGGGTTCGGCGCCGAGAGCGGCGACGTGCCCGGGTACGTCGGCCTCCTGCTCGCCGCGGGTGCGGCGTCCGTCATCGGCGCGCTCGTCTTCGTCGCTCGCATGCCCGCCTCGGGCACGACCCGCGCCAACCGGCTCGCGACCCTCGTCGCGCGCCTCGGTGCGTCGGTGCGGGAAGGCGCGCAGGTCACCATCGCGCTCCTGCGCCGCCGCGACGCGCTGCTCATCGGCGGCGCGATCGGCTACCTCGCGTTCGACATCGCCGCGCTCGCCGCGGTCGCGCACGCGCTCGGCGGCGACTTCCCGCCGCTCGCCGCCTTCGTTCTGGCCTACACCGTCGGCCAGGCCGGCGCCATGATCCCGTCCCCGGGTGGCGTCGGCGGAACCGAAGGCGGCCTGGTCGCCATGTTCGTCCTCTGCGGCACGTCGCTCAGCGCCGCCACCGCCGCCGTCTTCGCCTACCGGATCCTCCAGGTGGGCCTCCCCGCCGCGCTGGGGATGCTCGCCTCGCTCGACCTGCGCCGGCTCGCCCGCACCGGGCCGACCCCGCAGGAGGTCGCCGAGTCGCAGCTCACCGCGAAGCTCGCGCTCGGGCTCGACCGCGCCACGTGAGCAACTCGCACGCGCGCGTGCGCGCGCGGCGCCTGCGGCCGGTGCGCGACTCAAGCGTCCCAGGTCGCGAACAGCTGCTTGGGGGCGCGGAAGGCCCAGCCCCGGACGACCGGTTCGCGGGCCGGGTCCTGACGCAGACCGGGGAGCGCCGCGAGCAGCTCCTCGAGCGCGATCCGCTCGAGCTGGCGGGAGAAGAAGTGGCCGGAGCAGAAGTGGTCGCCGTTGCCGAACGCCATGTGCGACTGCCGCGGCCGGTCGATGTCGTACTCGTCCGGGCGCTCGTAGCGCCGCTCGTCGCGGTTGGCCGACGCCAGGATCACCTCGACGATGTCCCCGGCCGCGATCTCCTGCCCGGCGATGACGACATCGCGCGTGGCCTGCCGTTCGACCGCGCCGATCGGCGCGATCCACCGCAGGCCCTCGGTGACCGCGGTGGCGACGAGCTTCGGGTCGGCCGCCACCCGCGCCAGCTGCTCCGGGCGCGTGAGCAGGCCGAGCAGCGTCGAGCCGGCGGCGTGCCCGGGCTCCTGCATCCCGCCGAGCAGGATGACCTTGAGCGAGGGAAGGACGAGGGAGGCAGGGCGTGGCTCGCCGTCCCGGCCGCCGTGCAGCATGTGCGAGAGCATGCTGCCGTCCGGCTCCCGCGCCAGGCGCTCGAGCAGCGGGTCGAGCCGCTCCTCGATCGCGGCGGTGATCGCGTCGGCCGTCGCGAACTTCGCGGGGTCGCTCTCGACGTTCGCGACGCCGACGTTCAGCCCGTGGAACCACTGCCGTAGCGTCGCGGCGTCGACCCCGAGCCCGAGCAGCTCGCCCAGCGCCTCGACGCTGACCGGTTCGAAGAAGTCCCCCATCAGCTCCCCGGCCCCGCGGCCCCGCAGCGCGTCGACGTGGCGCCGGACGATCGGCCGCGCGAGGTCGTCGATGTAGCCGTTCACGGCGCGCGGGCGCAGCAGCGGGTCGACCGCGTCGCGCAGGTCGCGGTGCTCGGGGTCGACCGCGGTGAGGACGTTGGGCGCGCCGAAGACGCGCTCGAGCGTCGGATGGTCCTTCGCCCCGCGGAACGCCTCCGCGTCCGCTCCCACCGCCAGGCAGTCCTCCCATCGCGTGACGAACCAGAGGTCCGCCCACGGCACCCAGCAGACCGGCGCCTCCGCCCGCAGTCGCGCCCACGTCGGGTACGGGTCGCGATCGAGGTCGTCGGGGGTGACGGCTTCGATCCAGGCGGCGGTCGACATGGCCTCTCCGTTCAGCACAGGAAACGATCGTTCGATACGTTACCTACGTGCGGCGCGAGGCGTCAACGCTGCGCGACCTCCACGGCCGTGAGGAAGATCCAGAGCCGCGCCGGCTCCGGCCCGAGGCCCTCCCACCGGTGAGGGCGGTCGGCGGGGTAGACGGCGTAGTCGCCCGGCCCGAGCTCCGCGAGCTGGTCGATCGGCCCGGCGAGCACGCGGCCGGACAGGACGACCACGTGCTCCCACGAGCCACGGCCGTGCGTCGCCGACACGTCCGCGTGCCCGCCCGGCACCGTGAGGTCGTGCACCTCGACCATCAGCTCTCCGCGGACGAGCACGTGGACGAGCCGCGCCCCGACGTCCGACTCGTCCAGCTGCATCCCCTCGTCGGCACGGACGACGGTGATCCCCGCCCGGGGCGGGCTGAACAGCTCCGGCAGCGGGACGTGCAGCGCGCCCGCGAGCGCGACCAGCGTGTCGAGCGTCGGGTTGGCGTCGCCGGCCTCGAGCTTGGAGAGCGTGCCCTTCGACATCCCCGCACGCGCCGCGAGCTGGCCGAGGCTGATGCCCTGCCGCGCGCGGTGGGACCTGACGTTGGCGGCGACGTCCGTCGCCGCCGCGGGGACCGGCACGCCATCGGACATCGGGTCGGGGCCGCTCACGCGCCGGGAACATAGTGGAGGGGAGGTCCCGGGCGCGATCGCGCGCCGCCGATCGTCTACTCTCCCGATAGTCGGTCAGACCGGACCGATTGACGGAAAGGCTCGAGGAGCACCATGGAGACGACGGCAGCGGCCAAGCCCATCGACCGCGCGATCGCCGCGCTCAGAGCGCGTGAGCCGGTGCTCGTCCTCGACGGCGACGGCGACGTGGGCGGCCTCGGGATGGCGGTCATGGCCGCCGACCACGCGGACGCCGAGACGCTGCTGCGGTTCTCCCGGCTCACCGGCGGTTGGTCGTACCTGGCGCTGACCGACGAGAAGTGCGAGCAGCTCGGCCTCCATCTCACCGCTGCGCGCGACGACGAGCTCGTCCACGCGCCGCTGACCGCCACGATCAAGGCGCGCGACGGCGTCACGACCGGCGTCAGCTTCGCCGAGCGCGCGCAGACCATCCGCGTCGCGACCGACCCGGGCTCCCGGAGCAAGGACATCCGCTTCGGCGGCAACGTCCTCCCGCTGCGGTCGCGGCCCGGCGGGGTGCTTGAGCGCGCCGGCTACACCGAGGCCGCGATCGACCTCGTCCGCTCGGCCGACCTCGGCCCCGCCGCGCTCCTCGGCGAGATGCTGGCCGAGGACGGCACGGAGCTGGGCGGCGACGAGCTCGCCCGGTTCGCCGAGCGCGAGGGGGTGGCCGCCATCACCATCGCCGAGATCATCGCCCACCGCCGCCGGATCGAGCCGCTCGTGCGCCGGGTGGTCTCGACCTCGCTGGCGACCCAGCGCGGGCAGTACACCGCCTTCGGCTACCTGGGGGCGCTCGACAACGCCGAGCACATGGCGCTCGTGCGCGGCGAGATCGACGACGACGTGCTCGTCTACATCCACCTCGCCTGCTGGGAGGGCGACGTCTTCCGCAGCAGGCGCTGCCAGTGCCGCGCACGGCTCGACGCCGCGGAGGCCGCGATCGCCGAGGCCGGCAGCGGCGTGATCGTCCACCTCGCGCACGCCGGGCACCTGCACCACGCCGAGCGCGACCCGGACGCGCAGATCCGCGACTTCGGCGTCGGCGCGCAGGTGCTCGCCGACCTCGGCATCACGCGCATCCGCGTGCTGACCGACCGCGCGCGCCCGCTCGTGGGCCTCGAGGGCTACGGCCTCGAGGTCACGGGCAACGCACCGCTGCTCGGCTGACCGACCGTCGCCGAGGTCCGCTCCCGCGCCGGGTCGGTTGCGGGATGCGGTGCGCCGCCCTATGGTGGCTGATTATCGGTCGCAGTAGATCGATATACGAACGAAAGGTGTCTGCGTGACAACATCGAGCAGCGTCGCTGTCCGCGACCCGGGCGCGATCTCGCATTGGTTCAAGCAGCTCTACGGCAGCGGACGGCCGTTGGTGCCGCGGCCCGCGCTGGAGCAGTCGACCGAAGCCGACGTCTGCATCGTCGGCGCCGGCTACACCGGCCTGTGGACGGCCTACGCGCTCCTGCGCGAGGATCCGTCGCTGTGCGTCGTGCTGCTCGACGCCGAGGTCGCCGGCTACGGCGCGTCGGGCCGCAACGGCGGCGCGGTCATCGCGCAGTTCAACGGCTCGCGCGCGTACTGGTCCAAGCGCGGAGGGCGCGAGGGGGCGATCGCGATGGAGCGCGCCGTCCAGGGCGCCGTGCGCGAGATCGGCGCCGCCGTCGAGCGTGAGGGCATCGACTGCTCGTACTCGCGCAACGGCGTCGTGATGGTCGCCCGGACCCCGCTCGAGGCCGAGCGCTTCCGCGCGTCGGTCGAGGAGGATCGCGCGTGGGGCCTGACGGACGAGGACACCCGCTTCCTCTCGGCCGACGAGGTGCTGGCCCGCATCAACGTCGACGGCGCGCTGGGCGCCCGCTACAACGCGCACTGCGCGTCGATCCACGCGGGTGCGCTGGTCCGCGGCCTGGCGGACGCGGTCGAGCGCCACGGCGGCGTCATCCACGAGGGCACGCGGGTCACCGCGATCGAGGCCGGCCGGGCTCGCACGCAGAGCGGCCACGAGGTCCGTGCGAAGATCGTCGTCCGCGCGACCGAGGCGTACACGGAGAGCCTCGAGACCCACAAGCGGTACATCGTCCCGGTGCACACCTCGATGCTGGTCACCGAGCCGCTCGACGAGGCGACGTTCGAGCAGATCGGCTGGCACGGGCGCGAGGCGCTGCTCGCCGAGCACCCGTTCCTGCATCTCCAGCACACCGCCGACCACCGCATCACCATCGGCGGCGACGACAACCGGATCCCGTACCTCTACGGCTCCAGGCCGAGCCCCGACGCGGTCGCGCCGGCGCACGTGGCCGAGATGTACCGCAGCGAGCTGGTCAAGCTGTTCCCCGCCCTGAGGGACGTCCGCATCGACCACTCGTGGCAGGGCGTCTTCGGCGCGCCGCGCAACTGGGCGCCGGGCGTCGGCCTCAACCGCAAGACCGGGATCGCCTGGGCCGGCGGCTACGTCGGTGAGGGCGTCTCCACCTCGAACCTGGCCGGCCGCACCGTTGCCGACCTCATCCTCGGCCGGGACACCGAGCTGACGCGGCTGCCGTTCGTCGGCCCGCCGGCGCGCCGTTGGGAGCCCGAGCCCCTGCGCTTCGTCGGCTCCGCCGCCATCGGCAAGATGCGCGCCGCCGGCGACCACGCCGAGGCGCGTACCGGCAAGCCGTCCAAGCTCATGGATCTCGGCAACAAGATCGCCGGCTACACCGGCCACATCGGCTGAGAGACGACACGAGCGCCGCGGGCCGTCGGGCTCGCGGCGCTCGCGCGTCTACGTGTGGGTGCGGCGCACCCAGGCGTCCGCGCCGACGGCCACGAGGATGATCGTGCCGTTGACGATCTGCTGGTAGAGCGGGTCGACCCCGAGCAGGTTGAACCCGTTCGAGATCAAGGCGAGGATGAAGACGCCGATGATCGTCCGCCAGATCGCGCCCTCGCCGCCGAGCACGCTGTTGCCGCCGATCAGGATCGCGGCCAGCGCGTCGAAGACGATGTTCGCGCCGGTGGTCGCGCTCACCGAGAGGCTGCGCGCGGCGACGATAAGGCCGGCGGTCGCGGCGACGCCGCCCGAGAGCACGTAGGTCGCGATCAGCGTGCGGTTGACCGGGACGCCGGACAGCCGCGCCGCCACGAGGTTGCCGCCGGTGCCGAACGTGTGCCGCCCGAACGTCGTCCGGTTGAGCAGGAACGCGCAGAAGAGCGCGACCGCCACGAGGATCCAGGTCGACAGGTTGAAGCCGAGCACCTGGGTGTTGGCGACGTTCGCGAACGACGGGTCCTCGATGAGCAGCAGTCCGGAGCCGCTGATCGCGGTCGCCATGCCGCCGTAGGCGATCGAGGTGCCGAGCGTGCCGACGAAGTGGTTGATGCGGCCGACCGTGCAGAGCAGGCCGTTGATCAGGCCGAGCACGCAGCCGACGAGGATGCCGACGGCGATGCCGGCGACGGGCGACACGGAGTTGCTGACCTCGACGCCGATGATCGCCGACACGGCGAAGATGGCCCCGGCCGAGAGGTCGAAGCCGCCCGCGATGATGACCAGCGTGCCCGCGCACGCGAGGAGCCCCATCGCCACCGCGCCGTCGACGACGTTCTTGAGGTTCGAGCTCGTCAGGAAGGTGTCGGTCCCGAGCGAGAGCCCGACGAAGAGCGCGAGGAAGAAGACGACGATGCCGTAGTCGCGGAGCGTCGACATCCTCAGTCCGCGGGCGCTGGGTCGCGCTGGGGTCGGCGGATCCGTGGTCGGCGAGACGGGGTGGGCGGTCATCGGGAGACGGTCCTTCTGGTTCGTTCGACGGGGTGGTGGGAGCGGGTCACGCCGCGACGGCGGTCCCGAAGGCGTGGGCGAGGACGGTCTCCTCGTCGGCCTCTGAGGCGTCCAGCTCGGCGACCATGCGGCCGCGGCGCATCACGAGCACGCGGTGCGCCAGCCCGAGCACCTCCTCGAGCTCGCTGGAGACGACGACGATCGCCATCCCCTTCGCCGCGAGGCCGACGATGAGCTCGTAGATCGCGCGCTTGGCGCCGACGTCGACGCCGCGCGTCGGCTCGTCGATCAGCAGCACCTTCGGCTCGCCCATGAGGCACTTCGCGAAGAGCACCTTCTGCTGGTTGCCGCCCGAGAGGCTGCTGACCGGCGCGTCCTGGCTGCTCGCGCGGACGTCGAGGTCCTCCATCAGCCGCGTGACCTCCGCGCGCTGGCGGTCGGGGCGCACGATGCCGAACCGGCTGACGCGGTCGAGCTGCGCCATCACCGCGTTCTCCGCGATCGAGCGCATCATGACCAGGCCGTCCTCCTTGCGGCTCTCGGGCAGCAGCACGAGCCCGTCGGCGATCGCCGCACGGGGCGAGCGCCAGCTGACGGGCTTGCCGGCGAAGCGCACCTCGCCCTCGTCGCGTGGGTCCGCGCCGCAGATCGCGCGCAGCACCTCGGTGCGACCGCTGCCGATCAGGCCGGCCATCCCGACGATCTCGCCGGGGCGCAGGTCGAAGGTCACGTCCGCGACCCGGCCGGCGGCGCAGAGCCCCGAGACCTCGAGGATCGGCACCGCGTCGGGCGCGCACCGCTGCGGCTCGGGGAAGTTCAGCTCCAGCGCGCGGCCGAGCATCCCGCGGACGAGCGACGCCTCGGTCTCGTCCGCCGCCGCCGTCGTCGAGACGTGCTGCCCGTCCCGCATCACCGTGACGGTGTCGGAGATCTGCAGCACCTCGTCGAGGAAGTGCGAGATGTAGAGGATCGTCGTGCCGCCGTCGCGGAGCGCGGCGATGATCTCGTAGAGCTGGTCGGACTCCACCTGCGTCAGCGGCGCGGTGGGCTCGTCCATGATCAGGAACTCCGCCTCGCGGGCGATCGCGCGCAGGATCTCGACCTGCTGCTGCGCCGCCACGCGGAGCGTCCGCACCTGAGCGTCGCCGTCGAGGTCGAACCCCGTCCGCTGGATCAGCTCGTCGAACCGCGCGCGCTGCTCGCGCGTCCGCAGGACCCCGCCGCGCGCCGACTCCACGCCCAGGAAGACGTTGTCGATGACCGACCGGCCGGGCACCATGGCCAGCTCCTGGTCGATCATCGCGATGCCGCTGGCGAGCGCTTGCCGCGGCGAGGCGAACTCGACCTCGCTGCCGGCGACGGTGAGCGTGCCGCTCGAGGGCGCCGTGACCCCCGCGATCATCTTGCTGATCGTCGACTTGCCGGCGCCGTTCTCGCCGACCAGCGCGTGGACCGTCCCGCGGACGATCTCCAGGCTCACGTCCCGGACCGCGTGGACTCCTCCGTAGCGCTTGGACACGCCCTGGAGGCCGACGTGCACCTGACCCGGTACCGCTCCGCCCATCTGATCTTCCCTTGTCCCCGCCCGCGGACCGTCCCGCGGGGCTTGCGGCGCCGATGGTACCCAAAAAACGAACGATGTGCCACGATATTCGGACCGTTAGGTGAAGAACTTGGGACACGCCGTCGAGAGGGATGCTGAGATGGAGCCAGGCTGGTACGAGCTCGAGCTCGCGGGATCGCCGGAGCCCGACACGCTCGTCGGCGCGGTGGTGGAGGGGCGCGCGCTCGTGGCCGTGCTCCACGACGGCGGCTGGCGGGTCTTCGCCGACACGTGCACGCACGCCGAGTGCCCGTTCACCGAGCACGGCGAGATCGCCGCGGACGACGGCGTGCTCATCTGCAACTGCCACGGCGCCGAGTTCAGCCTGGCCGACGGCTCGGTGCAGCTGGAGCCGGCCGAGGTGCCGCTCGACCTCCTCCCCGTCCGGGCGGAGCCCGACGGGCGGCTGTTCGTGCAGCTTCCCTAGCCGCGCGACGCCCCCCGTCTGAACACGCGGGTATGGTCTGCGCGTGGCCGAGATCTCGAAGACCGCCGACCAGGCGCTGACCGTCCTGCTCGAGGTCAGCGAGCACGGCCCGATGACCCCCGCGATGGTCGCCCGTTCCCTGGGCATGAACCGCACCGTCGCCCACCGGCTGCTCTCCACCCTGCACTCGCGCGGCTTCATCACCCGCCAGAGCGACGGGTACGTGCCCGGCGCGATGCTCGTCCGCATCGCCGACCACGTGCAGCCCGAGCTTCGCACGCGCGCGCGGGAGACCATGCGCGTGCTCGCGGGCGAGACCGGCGAGACGGTCGTGCTGCACGTCCCGGACGGCGACGACGCGCTCGTGCTCGACCAGGTCGTGTCCGACCGCAACGTCGTACGCGTCCAGCACGAGATCGGCTCCCGCCACCCCATGCCGGTCGCGGCGAGCGGCCGCGCGCTGCTCGCGTTCGCGACGGACACGGCGGCGAAGCGGGTCCTGAAGCGGACCGAGCACGCCGACGGCCTCGCCCGGCAGCTCGAGGGGGTGCGCCAGCTCGGATACGCGCTCTCGCACGACGAGCTGCAGCAGGGCGTGCACGGCCTCGCGGTCCCGGTGCTCGACGCCGACACCGTCGCCGTCGCCAGCCTCGCGATCCTCGTCCCGGTCAACCGGGCGAACAACCTCACCGATCACGCGAGCGCGCTGCTCGACGCCGCCGCGGGGCTGTCCCGCGCGCTCTACGGCGTCCCGGCATAGCGCGCGGTAAACGAACATCCCCTTTCGCATATCGGGCCAGAAGACTAAGGTTGCCCGCCATGGTGTTCCACCCGAGCAGGCGACGGTCACGTGCCTGAGATCTCCAAGACGGCGGATCAGGCCCTCACCGTGCTGCTCGCGGTCGCCGAGCGCGGCCCGCTGACCCCGGCCGAGCTGGCCAGCACGCTCGGCATGAACCGGACGGTCGTGCACCGGCTCCTGTCGACGCTCCACCTCCGCGGGTTCGTCGCGCGCAGCGCGGACGGCTACGTCCCGGGCGCGGTGCTCGTCAGCATCGCCGACCGGGTCCAGCCGGCCCTCCGCTCGACGGGGCGCCAGGTCATGCGCGCGGTGGCCGACAAGGTCGGCGAGACGCTCGTCCTCCACGTGCCCGACGGCGAGCAGGCGGTGGTCCTCGAGCAGGCGGTGCCGGACCGGCACATCGTGCGCGTCGAGCACGAGATCGGCTCCCGCCACCCGCTCGCCGCGGGCGCGAGCGGACGCGCGATCCTCGCGTTCTCCGACACCGCCCTGATCGACCGCGTCCGCCGCCGCCACACGGCATCCGAGGAGACGCTCCAGCAGGTGCGCGAGCTCGGCTACGCGCTCTCGCACGACGAGCTCCAGAACGGCGTGCACGGCCTGGCCGTCCCGGTGCTGGACCCGTCCGGCTTCGCCGTCGCCAGCATGGCGATGCTCGTCCCGGTGTCCCGTGCCGCGGGACTGCACGAGCACACCGAGACGATGCTGCAGGCGTCAGCGCGCGTCGCCCGCGCGCTGCGCACGACCTAGCCCTCGGCGCCCTCCGCCTCGACCTCCGCGAAGACCTCCTTGGCGAGGCGGAAGGCCTCGACCCCGGCGGGGATGCCGGCGTAGATCGCCATCTGGATGAGCGTGTCCTGGATCTCGTCCTTGGTGCACCCGTTGCGCAGCGCGCCGCGCAGGTGCAGCTTGAACTCGGCGTTGCGGCCGAGGATCCCGATCATCGCCAGGTTGAGCAGCGAGCGGTCGCGGCGCGTCAGCGCCTCGCGACCCCAGCCGGCGCCCCAGCAGTACTCGGTGACCAGCCGCTGGAAGTCGCGGGAGAAGTCGTCGGCCTGCGCGAGGGAGCGCTCGACGTACTCGGCGCCGACCACGTCCTTGCGGATCTGCAGGCCCTTCTCGAAGAGCTCGTCGCTCATGCCGCCGTCTCCGCCTCGGCGACGACGGGGTTCGTCAGCGTCCCCAGGCCCTCGACCGTCACGCTGACGGTGTCGCCCGCGCGCAGGAACTCCGGCGGGTTGCGCTTGAAGCCGACGCCCGCGGGCGTGCCCGTCGGGATGACGTCCCCCGGCTCGAGCGTGATCCACTCGCTGATGTGCTCGATGATCGTGGGGATGTCGTAGATCATGTCGCTGGTGTTGCCGGTCTGCTTGAGGACGCCGCCGACCTCGGTGCGGATCTCCAGCGCGTGCGGGTCGGCGACCTCGTCCGCCAGCACGAGGTGCGGTCCGAACGGGCCGGACGCGCTGAAGTTCTTGCCCGAGGTGTACTGCGTGACGCGGAACTGGAAGTCGCGCACCGTGACGTCGTTGAAGATCGAGTAGCCGGCGACGTGGTCCATCGCCTCCTCGCGCTGGATGTGGCGGCCGCCCTTGCCGATGACGATCGCCAGCTCGCCCTCCCAGTCCAGCTGCTCGGAGACGGTGGGACGGACGACCGCACCGCCGTCGGCGACGAGCGTCTCGGCGAAGCGGGCGAAGACGATCGGGATCGGCGAGATCTCGAGCCCGGCCTCCCTCGCGTGCTCGGCGTAGTTGCGCGCGACGCAGATGATCTTCGGCGGGCGGGGGACCGGCGGGAGGAGCGTGACCTCGCGCGCGGCGACGGCGAGCAGGTCCGCCCGCGCGGCGTCGACGTCGATCCCGGACACGTGCGCGACCGCGGCGCGTGCCGCATCGACGGCCGGGGCGCCGAGGGCGAGGAACCGGAGCACGTCGGCGGGGACGAGCGCATCCGCTTCCGCCGCGGCCTGGCCGGCGTCGGCGCCCTGGCTGCGGCGCAGCGCGGCGTAGGCGCGGTTGAGGTCGACGTAGCCGTTGCCGTCGACGGCGCCGAGCCGTTCCTGGCCGGCCTGGAGGTAGGTGGCGAGTCTCATGGGGTTCGATGTCCTTGGATGGTGGTGATCAGAGGATCACGGAGACGACCTTCTCCTCCGTGCTGCCGTGGATGCCGGCCAGGCCGAGCTCGCGCCCGATCCCGCTGGTCTTCGTCCCACCCCACGGCAGCCGGGGATCCGGGGCGCCCCAGCCGTTGATCCACACCGCGCCGGCGCGCAGGGCGCGCGCGGCGGTGTGGGCGACCGACAGGTCGCGCGTCCAGACGACGGCGGCGAGGCCGTACGTGCTGTCGTTGGCCAGGCGGATCGCCTCGTCGACGTCGCTGAAGCCGATCACGGTCCCGACCGGGCCGAAGATCTCCTCCCGCGCGATGACGTGGTCGTTGCGCCCGGCGAAGAGCGTCGGCTCGACGAAGTAGCCCGGCGAGCCGGCACGGCCGCCGCCGGTGAGCAGCTCCGCGCCCTCCTCGCGGCCGACGTCGATGTAGCCCAGCACGCGGTCGAGCTGGCGCTCGTTGATGAGCGCGCCCATCGTGGTGTCGGACGCGAACGGATCGCCGACCTTCACGCCGCGTGCCTGCTCGACGAGCCCGGCGACGACCTGCTCGCGGACGTCGTCGTGCACGAGCACGCGCGTCGCCGCGGCGCAGATCTCGCCCTGGTTGGCGAACAGCGACGCGGCGGCGACCGGCAGGAGCGCCTCGATGTCGGCGTCCGGCAGGATGATCTGCGGGGACTTGCCGCCGAGCTCCAGGGTGACGCGCTTGAACGCGGTTCCCGCCTCGCGCGCGATCTCCGCGCCGACCTGCGGGCTGCCCGTGAACGAGAGCTTGTCGACGCCCGGGTGCCGCACGAGCTGCGCGCCCGCCTCGGCGCCCAGACCCGTGACGACGTTGAACGCGCCGGCTGGGACGCCGGCCTCCTCCATCAGCTCCGCGAGCGCCAGCGTCGTGAGCGACGCGTCCTCCGGCGGCTTGATGACGACCGTGCAGCCGACCGCCAGCGCGGGCGCGATCTTCCACGACGCGATCATCGTCGGCGCGTTCCACGGCGTGATCGCGCCGACGACGCCGACGGGCTCGCGCAGCGTGTACGAGAAGCGCGGCCGGCCGAAGAAGTCCGGGACCGGGACGGTGGTGCCCTGCACCTTGTCGGCCCAGCCGGCGAAGTGGCGGAACGTCTCTGCCGCGAGCGGGATGTCGATCTCGCGCGCGTCCCCGACGGGCTTGCCGACGTCGAGCGCCTCGAGCGCCGCGAGCCGCTCGACGTCGCGTTCGATGAGGTCGGCCACGCGGTTCAGCAGCCGGCCGCGATCGGCGCCCGACAGGCGCGACCACGGGCCGCCGTCGAACGCGCGCCGCGCCGCGGCGACCGCGGCGTCGACGTCGGCCTCCGACGCACGCGACAGGTCGGTGATGACCGCCTCCGTCGCGGGGTTGACGACCGCGAACGTCGCGTCGCCGGACGCGGCGCGCCACTCCCCGTCGACGTAGAGCGCCTGGCGCGGAAGGCTGGGACCGGTCACGGTCAGGCCGGTTCGACGGGTCGCAGCTCGCCGTCGACGGCCTCTCGAGCGGCCCGCGCGTGCTCCTCGCGCTGCTCGAGGTACGCCTCGAAGTCGAACTCGTTCAGGTCGATCTCCGTGATCGGCTCGTACGGGCGCGGCAGCCCGGTCCACCCGATCTGGTCGATGCCCCAGTAGAACTCGAGCAGGTGGCCGTCCGGGTCCCGCGCGTAGAAGCGCGGTTGGTTGCCCGGGCCGCCCTTGCGGCAGTTGACGATGGGCACGCCCGCGCCGCGCATCTCGCGCAGCAGCGTCAGCAGCTCGCCGGGGGTGGCCAGCTCGAACGCCAGGTGGTGGAGCCCGATCGACGGCTCCGTGGCCTCGGGCGCGCCAGCCGCGATCACGCCGTCCTTGAGCTGGAAGATCGAGATGCAGTGGTGGGTCGTGTCGACGCGCACGAACGCGCCGGCAGCGACCGTCACACCGTGGCCGACCTCGTCGACGGGGTACTGGAACCGCTCGGTCAGCCGAAGGCCGAGCACCTCTGTGTAGAAGGCGACGGAGCGGTCGAGATCCTTCACGGTGATCCCGACGTGACCCATCTTCCTGACGCGCACCTGCACCTGCATCTCCTTCATCGCCTGGCCGGATATCGAACTCAGGCGTTCGATTCTTGAAACGTAGTCGGTCGGTGATCGACCGTCAAGGCAACGCGCGCGCCCGCGCGTCAGCCGCGTGCGGGCCCGACCGCGAGCCGCTCCCGGAGCGCGCGGGGCCGCTCGAGCTCGTCCACGAGGGCGACGGCGTAGTCCTCGGCGGAGATGAAGCTCTCGCCGTGCGCGTCGACCACGAGGTCGTCCGTGCTCGTGCCGTAGCGCCCGGTCCGCTCCCCCGGCTCGATCACGTCCGCCGGGGCGACGAAGGTCCAGTCCAGCTCGCCGCCGTCGCGGCGGAGGGTCTCGAGCGCGTCGATCTGGGCGAGCGCCGCGGGCTTCCAGTCCTCCCGGAAGCTCGGGCGGTCGACGACGCGTCCGCCCTCCGGCGCGCGCAGGCCGCCCGCGCCGCCGACGACCAGCAGACGCGTCACGTTCGCCTGGCGCAGACCCTCGATCAGCGCGGGCGCTGCGTCGACGACGACACGCGGGGCGCCGGCCTTGGCGCCGCCCACCGCGGAGACGACGGCGTCGCACCCGGCGACCGCGGCCGCGACCGAGGCCGCGTCGGCGGCGTCGCCCACCCGCACCGGCACGTCGAGGCCGGTCGGCGGGGCGCCGGCGCGGACGATCGCGACGACGTCGTGGCCGCGCGCGAGCAGCTCGGCCGCGATGCGCGACCCGATCGTCCCGCGCGCGCCGAAGAGCGCGACCCTCATGCCGTGGCCTCCAATCGGTCTCCGTCGTAGAAGCCGCCGTCGAAGTACACGAGCGGCGGGTGCGCGGGCGCGTCGGCCTCGGCGACCTCGCCGAGGAAGATGGTGTGCGTGCCGGCGGCGAGGCGCTGCTGGACCTGCACCTCCAGGTGCGCGCTGACCCCGGCGAGGACCGGGACACCGGTCGCGCCCGCCGACCACGCGACGTCGAGGAACTTCTCGCCACCGGAGGTCGCGAACCGCTCCGCGAGCGCGCGCTGGCCGTGCGCGAGGAAGTTGATGCCGAGGTGGTCGCCCGCGTACAGGTGCGGATGGGTCTGGGCGCTCGTCTTCACGCACACGAGGACCAGCAGCGGCTCCATCGAGACGCTCGAGAACGCGTTCACCGCCAGCCCGTACGGCGCGCCCTCCGAGACGGTCGTGACCACGGCCACGCCGCTCGGGAAGCACCGGTGGACCGCGCGGACCCGCGCCGCGAGCTCCGGCGACGACGCCATCAGGGGTGCGCGCCCCAGGGCAGGTCGCCCGCCCAGTCGAAGCTCACCGGCTCGACGAGCGTCTTCCACTCCGCGAACGCCGGCAGCTCCTCGTCACTGCGCGAGAGGACGTCCTCGGCGAGCGCGCGGCTCTGCCACGTCCACAGGTCCAGCCACGTGCCGTCCTCGAGCTCGAGCAGGCGCGTGCTGAACTTCCCGGGCCACTGCGCCTCGTACTCCGCGACCATCTGGTCGCGGAGCGTCCGGAGCCGCTCGTGGGACCCGTCCTTGGGACGGATCCGCACGACCTCGACCGCGGCCTCAGTCACCGCCGGGGATGTCCTCGTAGAGCGTGTCGCGGGCCCCGAGGAGCTCGCCGTACTTCTTGACCGCCGCGCCCGCCTCGCCGAGGAACGCGTCGTAGTCCTCGCGGCTGGCGTACGTGTCGATGTCCAGCACCTCGGCGCCGTCGGTGACGCGGCGGTGGCCGGTCATGTACTTCTGCGCCGCAGCCATGATCTGCGCCATCTCGTCGGTGATGGTCGCCTCGACCTCCTGGACCTTGGCGAGCGGGTGCGGAATACGCACGGTGCAGACGACTCCCACAGTCGGTTCCTCTCCTGTCGTGCCGCCCGGCGGTCGCCGGGAGGCGCTTTCACGGGGTGCGCGGACGGTACCAGTTGCCCGCTTTTCGGACAAGTTCGTCCTGCTATCGGACGCTACGGGCGGGTCGGCGTGCGCAGTTCGGCGACGTGCGCGGTGCGCACGTCGAGCACGCCGACGCCCGGGACGCGGGCCTCGGGGATCGCCTCGGGCTCGGTCTTGCGCGCGCCGTACTCGGTGTGCGTCGACACCGGCCGCGGGTCCTCGATCGCCCAGATCGGCTTGCCCGACGGGCCGCGGAAGCGCGGGATGACCTCCTCGGCCATCAGCGTCAGGCTCTTGCGCACGAGCCAGTTCGGCATCGCGCCGAAGTCCGCGACGTGGATGATCTTGCCGGCGCCCAGGTCCTCGACCACCTGCTGGATCTGCTCGGCCACGGTCTCGGGCGACCCGATGATCCCCCAGCCCTCCTCCATGACGTCCTCGACGGTCATCGTGCCGATGTCCTTGGCGCGGTAGCCGCCCTTCGTCATGAAGCCGCGCAGCGACTCCTTGCTGAAGTGCCCGGGCGGGAACGCGTCGTGCATCGGCGCCCGGTTGAGGTTCTGCATGAGGTACATGAGGTGCGGCTCGGCCTCGAGCCGCGCCTGCGCGTCGGTCTCCGCCACGTGGATGAAGAGCACGACGGCGACCTGCTTGTGCGACGGCGTGTAGCCGTACTCCTCCTCGGCGATCTGGTGGAAGACCGCGACGTTGCGCTTGAGCGCCTTGCGGGGCGAGAAGAGCGCCTGGTACGTGTACCGGTGGCGCGCGCAGCGCTCGAGCGTGACCTTCGAGCCGGCGCCCGGGATCCAGACGTCGGGGTACGGCTCCTGGATCGGCTTGGGCCACAGGTTGGCGTACGGGACGTGGAAGTTCTTGCCCTGCCACTCGAACGGGCCCGGGTCGGTGAACGCCTTGACCATCAGGTCGTGCGCCTCCCAGTGCCGGTCGCGCGCGAGCGCGGGGTTCATGGTGGCGGCCGCGTGGTAGTTCTGGCCGTGGCCCATCGGCAGGCCGAGGATCAGCCGCCCGCCGGTGAGCTGGTCGAGCACCGCGACCTCCTCGGCCGCGCGCATCGGGTTCTGGTACGTGTTGAGGATCGGGCCGAGCGTCCCGATCATGATCCGCTCGGTCTTGCCCGCCAGGTACGCCGCGGTGAGGTTCGCGTTCGGCGTCATGCCGATCGGCCCGCCCATCTGCGACGTCGTGTGGATCCCGTCGAAGCCGAGCTGCTCGCCGAAGACGAGCGAGTCGAAGTACGAGTCGAGCATCATCTTCCCGCGGTACGGGTCGAAGTGCCGGTTCGGCAGGTCGATGTACGCCGAGCTCTCGAGGAAGTCCGAGTGTGGGATGTCGGGATACGCGCCGTAGTTGAACAGGTGGAACTCGAGCTCCATCACCGCTTCCCTTCCGCTCCCCCGGTTGCCGAGCTGGAGCACCGTTTTGCGAACTGCTGTGTACGATATTCGCACACGCCGTCGGGCGTTGCATCTTCAAGTTCCGGCGAAAGACGAGGTGAGCTGTGTCGGGCACGACCGAGCGCAAGTGGGCGCACTGGACCGAGCCGTCGTGGGTCGAGGTCGACGGTCTGGCGACCGCCTACCGCCGCAAGGGGGCGGGCGAGCCGCTCCTCTTCCTCCACGGCGCCGGGCTGACCCGGCAGTGGCTGCCGCTGTACGACGCGCTCGCGCGGACGTTCGACGTCATCGTCCCCGAGCACCCGGGCTTCGGCGACACCGAGCTGCCCGACTGGCTCGAGACGTTCGACGACCTCGTCCTGCACTACGACGCGCTGCTGCGCACGCTGGGGATCGAGCGCCCGCACGTCGTCGGCCACTCGCTCGGCGGCTGGACCGCGGCGGAGCTGGCGGTCTTCTACCCCGAGCGCTTCGCGTCGCTGACGCTGATCTCCGCGATGGGCCTGCGCGTCCCCGAGGCGCCGGCGGCGGACCCGTTCCGGTGGTCGGAGGCGAAGGCCGGCGAGATGCTGCTCAACGGCGTCGGCGAGCAGTACGCCGAGTTCCTCCAGCAGGACGAGGAGCCGCTCGAGCAGATGCTGCACGAGTACGGCGAGGGCATCACGTTCGCGCGCCTCACCTGGAACCCGCGCTACGACGTGCGGCTCGACCGGCGCCTCGGACGCCTCCAGACGCCGACGCTCGTCCTCCACCCCGCCGACGACAACTACATCCCCGTCGCGCACTCCGAGCGGTACGCGGAGCTGATCCCCGGCGCCCGGCTGGAGGTGCTCGACGGGCAGGACGGCGAGCCCGCCTCGCACGTGATCACGATCCAGCAGCCCGAGCGGATCGCCGCGCTCGTCGCCGCGCACACGGCCGCCCTGGCCTGACGGCGGTCGGCGCGCTGCCGGTCCCCCGCGGCGAGGGGGACCGGCGTGCGGCCGCTCAGTCCTGCGGCGGCCAGGGCTCGATGATCTCCCGCAGCTCCTCGACGTGCGCGGTCAAGACGTCGACGAGCCCGTCGCCGAACGTCGCCTCAGGCACCTGGTAGTCGACCGGGCGCATCGCGCCGAACTCGGCGTTGGTCTCCCACCCGGCGAGCTTCGCGTCCTGCGACGGCGCGCGGCCCCCCGGGCGCAGGCGCGGGATGACCTCCTCCGCGAACATCGTCAGCGTCTTCTGCGTCATCCACCGCGGCTTGGAGCCGGAGTTGACGCCGAGGAGCACCGAGCCCGCACCCGTCTCCTCCAGCGTCTCCTGGAGCTTGGACGCGACGGTCTCCGGCGATCCGGCGATGACCCAGCCGTTCTCGACGAGGTCATCGAACGTCAGCTGGCTGAGCGGCTTGGAGCGGTAGCCGCCGGCCATCGCGCGCCGCAGCGAGTCCGCGCTGATGTAGCCCGGCGGGAAGTTGTCGTGCTGCGGCGAGTGGAAGAAGTTCTGGTACTGCCAGAGCTCGTGGGCCTCCGCCTCGCGACGGGCCTGCGCGTCGCTCTCGGCGACGTGGATGCTGACGCCGCGCACCAGCTGCTTCGGGTCGGCCTCGTAGCCCTGCTCGCGACACAGCTCGCGGAGCTTCTCCATCGTCTTCAGCATCGCCGGCTTCGGGCTCAGGACGCCCAGGTACGTGTACCGGTGCTTGGCGACGAGCTCCAGCGTCTCGAGCGACCCGCCGCCCGGCACCCAGATGGGCGGACGCGGCGTCTGCAGCGGGCGCGGCCAGAGGTTGACGTACGGGATGTTGAACCACTCGCCCTTCCACTCGAACGGCCCCGGCTGGGTCAGCGCGGCGACCAGGAGGTCGTGCGCCTCGCGGAACCGCGCGCGCGTCTTGGCCGGGTTCATCACGCCGGTCGAGTGGTGCTGCATGCCGTGCCCCATCGGCAGGCCGAAGAACAGGCGGCCGCGGGACATGATGTCGAGCGCCGCGATCTCCTCGGCCAGGCGCACGGGCGTCCGGTAGGAGTTGATGATCGACCCCACGACGCCGATGCGCAGCCGGCGCGTCCGGGCGGCGAGCCAGGCCCCTGCGAGCATCGGGTTGCCGAGCTGGCCGATCGGGCCGTTGTGCTGCTCGCTGACGACGCCGCCGTCGAAGCCGAGGTCCTCGAGCTGCGCGAGCAGCTCCAGCTGGTCCTCCAATGCGCGCTGTCCGAGCGCCGGGTCCCAGTTCGTGTTCGGGAAGTCGATGTAGTTCGACTTGCGCTTGCCTGCGAACGGGACGTAGGGGTACGCACCGTCGAGGATGACGTTGAACTCGTAGTCGCTCATCGGGTCCTTCAGGCGTTCGCGAGGATGTGCTCGGTCACCAGGGCGGCGACCGCGTCGGGCTGCTCGAGGTGCGGCACGTGGCTGCTGGCCTCGCCGTCCGGACCCTCGACGGTGACCAGTCGCGCGCCGGGGATGACCTCGGCGAAGCGCCCCGCCATCTCGGTCGGCACGATGCGGTCGTCCTGCGCGCCGATCACGAGCGTCGGCGACGTCACGCGCGCGAGCCGGCTGTCGAGGCGGAAGTCGTAGCGCGGGTTGAACGTCAGCCGCGCCATCGTCGCGCTCTCGGAGAACGCGTGGATCGCGTCCTCGGGCTCCCCTTCCTGCACGAAGTACTCGGTGTACCGCTCCGCCCGTCCGTTCAACAGCGCGAGCGCGCCCTCCTCCGGCGTCATGCGGAAGGTGTCGATCGAGTCCACGTCGGGCAGCCGCAGGCCGGTCGGCGTGACCAGCGTCAGCGACTTGAAGCGGCGCGGGTAGAAGACCGCGAGGTTCGCGCCGATCCAGCCGCCGAGCGAGTGCGCCACGAGGTGGACGTCGTCCAGGTCCAGCGCGTCGAAGAACGCGTCGTAGTGCAGGACGAAGTCGCTGAACGTCAGGAAGTGGTCGGGGAGCGGCGTGTCGCCGAAGCCGGGGTGCTCCGGCGCGACGAGGTCGAGCTTCTGCGCCAGCCGCTCGTAGAACGGCAGCCACATCCGCGTGAGACCGCCACCGTGGAGGTAGACGGTCGTCGGGCCGTCACCCGCACGCCGGTAGGCGGTGGCGAGCCCGTCGACGTCGACCGTCGACGGCTCCGTGTAGTGCGCCCAGCTCCGGGCCGTTTCTTGCGGGGTGGACATCAGACCTTTCACTTCGACGTTCGATTTTCGAACTCTTGAGACCGATAAACCGTATGCTCGGGCGTGCCTCCTGTCAATGCCGCCCGTGCACCGCAGCGGCTGCCGTCAGCGGCGCGGGTGCACCGCTCCGGCAGGTCAGGCCGCTGCCGGGAGCGCGCGGGCGTCGCCCGCGATCGCGTCCATGACGTCCTCGAGCGACGCGCCGGCACCGAGCAGCTTGCGGTAGCCGCGCAGCCGGGAGCCGGCGTTCACCGCGGCGACGGCCACCGCGGCGCCCGCGCGCGACCCCACCGCCACGAGCTGCTGCGCGGCGACCGCCCCCTCGGTGACCATCCAGCGGTCGGCGCGGCCCGGGAGGCCGATCGCCTGGAGCTTGGCGTCGTGCTGGTCGGACCAGAAGGAGGGGAGCGCGTCGAACGGCGCGCGCTCCGCGGGTGCGAGGAGCAGGTTGGCGCCGGCCGCCCGCCCCTGCAGCTGCGCGTTGCTGAAGTGCTCGACGCGGATGAGCTCGCCGTCCGCGAGCGGGTGGGGCCACCGTGCGACGTCGCCGGCGGCGACGATCTCGGGGTGCCCGACGACCGCGCACGCGGCGTCGCACACGACGCCGCCGTCGACCGGGAGGCCGGAGTCCGCCAGCCAGTCGACGGCCGGCACGGCGCCCAGCGCGAGCACGGCCACGTCGGCCGGCAGCTCATCGCCGTCGTCGAGCACGACGGCGCGCAGCTGCCCGCCCGCGCCCGCGAAGCCGGCGAC
>Ga0196960_10000062_pt1 | contig 41333 bp, 36 predicted proteins | sample S3v_5metaG_FD_183187 | JGI IMG/M metagenome (GOLD analysis project Ga0196960, IMG submission 183187) | Soil microbial communities from Anza Borrego desert, Southern California, United States - S3+v_5 | ecosystem: Environmental > Terrestrial > Soil > Desert | place: USA: California | collected...
CCCGCCGGGTACCTCGTTCCCGCCGGGGCGCGGCGGGGACGGGGCGAGGTGCGGCGGGGCGGGGCGGGGCGCGGCGGGTGACCGTCGTGGCGGGAGTCGCGGCCGGAACGGAGCGACTGCCCCTGCGGAGCGGGCCTCTGCGGCCGCTCGACCGCATACCTTGGAGCCGTCACGGACGACGACGGAGGTGCCTCTCATGCGGATCGCCACAATGATCTTCCTCACCGACGAGACGATCACGCCGGTCCGGCTCGCGCGCGAGCTGGAGCAGCGGGGATTCGCCGGGCTGTACCTGCCCGAGCACACCCACATCCCGGTGAGCCGGGAGAGCCCGCATCCGGCGGGCGGCGAGCTGCCGGCCGAGTACGGACGCACGCTCGACCCCTTCGTCGCCCTGGGGCAGGCCGCCGCCGTCACCGAACGGCTGTCCCTCGGTACCGGGATCACGCTGATCGCCCAGCACGACCCCATCGGCCTGGCGAAGCAGGCCGCCACGCTCGACCACCTCTCCGGCGGCCGCTTCACGCTCGGGATCGGCTTCGGCTGGAATGTGGAGGAGGCCGCGGACCACGGGGTGGAATGGTCGACCCGGCGCGCCCTCGGCAGTGACCGGCTGGCGCTGATGCGGGCCCTGTGGGCGGACGAACCGACGGCGTACGAGGGCGAGTTCGGGTCGGTGCGGGCGAGCCATGCCTACCCGAAGCCGGTACAGCCGCCGCGCGGACCGGTGAACGGCCCGCGCACCCTGATCGGCGGGGCGGCCGGTCCGAAGCTGTTCGCGCAGATCGCCCGGGACGCAGACGGATGGCTGCCGATCGGCGGGCGCGGCCTGCCGGAGTCCGTGCCGAAGCTGCGTACGGCCTGGGAGGAGGCGGGCCGCGACCCGAAGCAGCTCCAGGTGGTGCCCTACGCGGTCCAGCCCTCTCCGGGGAAGCTGGCGCACTACGCGGATCTGGGTGTCGAGGAGGTCGTCCTCCAGCTGCCCCCGGCCGGGGAGGGTGAGGTGCTGCGCGCGCTGGACGCGTATGCGGCGTACCTGTGACAAGCCTGTGGCCGGAAATGTTCCGGTGTGTCCCCGGCGTGATCCTGCGGGGGAACCATGAACGCTAAAATCGCATCTATCACCTCCGGACATCGATGGTGCGGCCCGTGTGCGTGTGTGCCCGGCTGCCTGGGAACGGGAGCAGGATGAACAGGCCGTTGCGGCACATAGCCATCTTCTGTGGGCTGCTGATGCTGGCCCTGCTGATACGGGCGAACTGGCTCCAGTACGCCACGAGTCAGGAGCTCGCCACCCACGAACACAACCGCCGGGTCAAGATCACCCAGTTCGCGACCCCGCGCGGCGACATCATCGTGGGCGGCAAGGCGATCACGGGGTCGAAGGCGGTCGAGGGGACCGACTTCAAGTACCAGCGCACGTTCAAGCAGGGCCCGATGTACGCCCCCGTCACCGGTTACGCCTCCCAGGCGCAGGGCATGTCCCTCCTGGAGAACACGTACGACAGCATCCTCAGCGGCGAGGACGAGCGGTTCGCCTTCCGGCACGCCAAGGACATCCTCACCGGTGAGCCCCGGCGGGGCGGCGACGTCGTCACGACCATCGACCCCAAGGCCCAGGCGGCCGCCTACAAGGGCCTGACCGACCTCGACGCACGGGGGGCCGTCGTCGCCCTCGACCCGGCGACCGGCAAGGTCCTCGCCCTGGTCTCGACACCCTCGTACGACCCCTCGGTCTTCGCCGGCAACTCCTTCAAGGAGGGCGACAAGTTCCAGGCGCTGGTCGACGACAAGGGCAAGCCGCTCGCCAACCGTGCGCTGCGCGAGACCTTCCCGCCCGGCTCCACCTTCAAGATCCTCACCGCGACGGCCGCGCTGGAGCACGGCGTCATCACGGACGTCAACGCCCCGACCGACGCCGTCTCGCCGTATCCGCTGCCGCTCTCCTCGAACAAGATCGGCAGCGAGGCGGGCGACAAGGTCTGCAACAAGGCGTCGCTGAAGACGGCCATGCAGTACTCCTGCAACAACGTCTTCCTCGACGCCGCGGCCGAGCTGGGCGTCGACAAGATGCGGGAGACGGCGGAGAAGTTCGGCTTCAACGCCGACGTCTACGACGAGGAGTTCGGCGACATGCTCGCCACGAAGAGCCTCTACCCGGAGGAGCTCGACAAGCCGGGAACCGCCCTCACCGGCATGGGCCAGGGCAGCCTCACCAGCACCCCGATGCAGATGGCCATGGTCACGGCGGCCCTCGCCAACAACGGCAAGATGATGCAGCCGTACATCGTCGACAAGCTGCAGGGACCGGACCTGACCACCATCGAGGAGCACAGCCCGAAGGTGAAGAGCGAGGCGGTCTCCGAGGAGACGGCCAAGAAGGTCCAGGAGATGATGGAGTTCACCGCCAAGGAGGGCAGCGCGCAGAAGGCGCTGATCGACGGGGTGACCGTGGGCGGCAAGACGGGTACGGCGCAGCGGGGCAACGACGTCACCAAGGAGGTGCCGTACGGCTGGTTCGTCTCGTACGGCAAGAACCCCGACGGCCGGGCGGTCGCGGTGGCGGTCTTCATCGACCCGACGGCGATGGACATCTCCCGCTCCGACATCTCGGGTGGCGGCCTGGGCGCCCCGATCGCGCGCAACGTGATGAAGGCGGTCCTGGGGAAGTAGTCCGGACCCCGGAGACGCGACAGCCCCCGCCCGGCACACGCCGGGCGGGGGCTGTTCGCCGTCCGGGGACCGGAGCCCTGGCGGTGACTGCCGCGTGGCTCACGGACGTACGCCGGCCCGCGTCTGCCGGGAGGGGCGGGGGCGCACGAAGGGGCCGGGCCCTTCACTCCTGGGGGAGAGCCCGGCCCGTCCCGCGGGAGAACCGGGCGGTGCGGCGGTGGCCGGAGCGGTGGGCGGTCGGCCGGTCCGCCCCGCGGGGATCACGATCACCGTCACCGCTGCGTCCGTGATCTCATACATCGCCCGGTAGCGGCCCCCGTGCACACGGCGAGGAGTGGGAGCCCCGTGTGCTGCGGACCCCTCCGGGCGAGGGTGGTCGCCAAGGAGGCCGTCGGCGTCCACGAGCAGACGCAGACCGTCGGGATCGTCCTTGAGGAATCGGGCCGCCTGGCCGATGGCGTGCTCACCCCAGGTGACCTGATGCGTCAACGCTGCCCCGGGTCCGGCCGCGCGCGTACCTCGTCCTGAGAAGCGGTCCCCACCGTCGGCCGGGCCGGGCGGAGGCCCTGGTCCGGACGGAGTGCCGCGCTCGTATGCTCGGGTCCATGACCGATGCTCAGCGCCCCACGACCAACGCCATGCGGCGTGCCCTGCGGCGGGCGCGCGACGGTGTCGCCCTCGATGTGGCCGAGGCCGCCGTCCTGCTCCAGGCGCGGGGGGACGATCTGACCGATCTGGCCGCCTCCGCCGCCCGCGTGCGGGACGCGGGGCTGGAGGCCGCGGGCCGGCCGGGGGTGATCACGTACTCCCGCAAGGTCTTCATCCCGCTGACCCGGCTCTGCCGTGACACCTGTCACTACTGCACCTTCGTCACCGTGCCCGGGAAGCTCCGCAAGGCCGGTCACGGAATGTTCCTGTCGCCGGACGAGGTGCTCGACATCGCGCGCAAGGGCGCCGGAATGGGCTGCAAGGAAGCCCTGTTCACGCTCGGCGACCGGCCCGAGGACCGCTGGCCCGAGGCGCGGGAGTGGCTGGAGGCGGAGGGCTATGACGACACCCTGGCGTATGTGCGGGCCATGGCGGTCCGGGTGCTGGAGGAGACGGGGCTGCTGCCGCACCTCAACCCCGGCGTGCTGACGTGGACGGACCTCCAGCGGCTGAAGCCCGTCGCCCCGTCCATGGGCATGATGCTGGAGACGACGGCGACCCGGCTGTGGTCCACGAAGGGCGGCCCGCACCACGGGTCGCCGGACAAGGAACCGGCCGTCCGGCTGCGGGTGCTGGAGGACGCCGGCCGGTCCAACGTGCCGTTCACCACCGGCATCCTGATCGGCATCGGCGAGTCGTACGAGGAGCGCGCCGACTCCCTCTTCGAGCTGCGCAGGACCGCCCGCGCCTATCACGGCATCCAGGAAGTCATCGTCCAGAACTTCCGCGCCAAGCCGGACACCGCGATGCGCGGGATGCCGGACGCCGAACTGGAGGAGCTGGCCGCAGCCATCGCCGTCGCCCGCCACATCCTCGGCCCCTCGGCCCGCATCCAGGCCCCGCCGAACCTCGCCGACGCCGAGTACGCCCTGCTGATCGGCGCGGGCATCGACGACTGGGGCGGCGTGTCGCCCCTCACCCCCGACCACGTGAACCCCGAGCGCCCCTGGCCGCACATCGATGAACTGGCGGCCAGGACCGCGGAGTCCGGTTTCGAGCTGCGTGAACGCCTCACCATCTACCCGGAGTTCATCCAGCGCGGCGAGCCCTGGCTCGATCCCCGTCTCCTGCCGCACGTGCGGGCGCTCGCCGATCCGGAGACGGGCCTCGCCAAGGAGGGCGCGATCCCGGCCGGGCTGCCCTGGCAGGAGCCCGACGAGGGCTTCAGCGCCTCCGGCCGCACCGACCTGCACCGCACCATCGACACCGAGGGCCGCACCGGTGACCGCCGCGACGACTTCGACGCGGTGTACGGCGACTGGGAGGCACTGCGCGAGGCCGCCGCCCCCGGCATGGTCCCCTCCCGCATCGACACCGACGTACGCCAGGCCCTGGGCCAGGCCGCCGACGACCCCACGAAGCTCACCGACGACCAGGCCCTCGCCCTGCTCCACGCGGACGGACCGGCGCTGGACGAGCTGTGCGGGATCGCGGACACCCTGCGCCGCGACGTGGTCGGTGACGACGTCACCTACATCGTCACCAGGAACATCAACTTCACCAACGTCTGCTACACCGGCTGCCGTTTCTGCGCCTTCGCCCAGCGGCGTACGGACGCCGACGCCTACACCCTCTCCCTGGACCAGGTCGCCGACCGTGCCGCGCAGGCCTGGGACGTCGGCGCGGTCGAGGTCTGCATGCAGGGCGGCATCCACCCGGACCTGCCCGGCACGGCGTACTTCGACATCGCCCGTGCGGTGAAGGAACGCGTCCCCGGCATACACGTCCACGCCTTCTCGCCGATGGAGGTCGTCAACGGCGCGTCCCGCACCGGCATGTCCGTCCGCGACTGGCTGACGGCTGCCAAGGACGCCGGGCTCGACTCGATCCCCGGCACCGCCGCGGAGATCCTCGACGACGAGGTCCGCTGGATCCTCACCAAGGGGAAGCTGCCGACCGCCGACTGGCTGGAGGTCATCAGGGCGGCGCACGAGACGGGTCTGCGCTCCTCGTCCACGATGATGTACGGCCACGTCGACCAGCCCCGCCACTGGCTCGGCCACTTCAGGACGCTGGCCCGCCTCCAGCAGGAGACCGGGGGCTTCACGGAGTTCGTCACCCTGCCCTTCATCCACACCAACGCCCCGGTCTACCTCGCGGGCATCGCCCGCCCCGGGCCCACGGACCGCGACAACCGGGCCGTCACCGCGATGGCCCGCCTTCTGCTCCACCCGCACATCACCAACATCCAGACCAGCTGGGTGAAGCTCGGTGCGGAAGGCGCGGCGGAGATGCTCCGCTCGGGCGCCAACGACCTCGGCGGGACCCTGATGGAGGAGACCATCTCCCGTATGGCGGGGTCGAGTTACGGCTCGTACCGCTCGATCCAGGACCTCGTCGCCATCGCGGACCTCGCGGGCCGGCCGGCGAAGCCGCGTACGACGCTGTACGGCGAGGTCCCGGAGGAGCGCGTCACGGTGGCGACGGCGTCGGACGGCCACCTGCCGGAGCTGCTGCCGGTGCTGCCGCAGTAGCGGAGCACGGGCTGCTTCCGGAGCCCGATCGGGCTCCGGAAGCGACTGCTCCGATGTGATCGCGCTCGGCCGCCCGTTCCTGGCCAACCCCGACCTGGTCCGGCGCATGCGCACGGGCGCCCCGGTGAACCAGGTCCGGGACGCGCACCTGATGTACGTGGGCGGGGCGACGGGCTACACGGACTACCCGCCCCCCCCTGCCTGCTGACGCGTGAGGTCCGGGGGCCGGGCGGGGCGGGGGCAGCGCCCGGCCGCGACATCCACGGAAGCCGCCCACGCGGGAGCGGGCTGTTGTGGTTCGCGCTCGTACGGACCACGGAACCGCTGCGGACGTGCTGCGGGTCGCGGAGTGCAGGAAGCGCGAGGGGTGAGACCCGCAGGAGACCCAGATCACATGAGGTCATGTCACATCTCGCCGGGGCCGATCCGTCGAGGGGGTGTGAGCAACGGCAACAACTCAGGAGCTGATCATGAACGCTCGTCTCGACCTCTTCGGTAACAAGGCCGCCGCCGCCTTCTTGAGGCACATCAACTCGGCGGGGAAGGTGGTCACCGACTCGGGCCTGCCCGCCGCGACGCAGGAGCTGGTCAAGATCCGCGCCAGCCAGATCAACGGGTGCGGGTTCTGCACCGACATGCACACCAAGGAAGCCGCGGAGGCGGGTGAGACCGCGCTGCGGCTCAATCTGATCGCGGTGTGGCGCGAGGCCACCGTCTTCACCGACGCCGAGCGTGCCGCCCTGGAGCTCGCGGAGCAGGGCACCCGCATCGCCGACGCGGCCGGTGGCGTACCGGACGAGGTGTGGGCGAACGCCGCCGAGCACTACGACGAGGAGCAGCTCGTCGCCCTGGTGGCCCTGATCGCCGTCATCAACGCGTACAACCGCCTGAACGTGATCGTCCAGCAGCCGGCGGGTGGCTACCGGCCCGGTATGTTCGGCTGATCCCGCCTCCGGCGGTCTGATCCCGCCCCCTGCGGCCTGATCCCACCCCCTGCGGTCTGATTCCGTCTCCCGCGGCCGGGTGTCCTTCCGGCCGCGGGGGCGCGGGCCGGAAATCATGAGGAATGCCGCGCACAAGTGCTCTCGCGTACCAGTCCGTACATACTGTTCCGTCCCTGAGGCGGCCCTTCCCGTTCGATTACAGTGCTTGCGCAGTCGCTGACGGTGGGCCGGACGGAAGGGGCACGGTGAGCACAGGGACCACAGCTGTCTGGGGCCGTGCCCAGCAGCAGGACTTCCGTGGCCGGGTGCGGGGAGCCCTGCTCGGCGGCGCCCTCGGGGACGCGCTCGGGGCGGGTGTCTCGGGGCTCACCCTGGAGGCCATACGCGCCGCCCACGGCGTGGAAGGGGTGGCCGACTTCGTGCCCGTCCACGGCAGGAGGGGCGCCGTCACCGCCGTCACCCAGCTCACCCTCTTCACCGTCGACGGACTGATCCGGGCCCAGGTCCGTCGCGACACCGGCGCCTGGCACCCGCCCACCGACGTGCACCGCGCCCATCTGCGCTGGGCGGCCACCCAGAGTGCCTGGGGGCCCGACGAACGCCGCAAGGACAACGGCTGGCTGGCCATGGAGGAGTGGCTGTACGCCCGCCGCGCCCCCACCCGGGAGTGCCTCGCCGGCTTCGGTGACACCACGATGGGCACGCTCGCCGTACCCAAGAACCCCGCCGCGCGGGACTCGGCGGCGCTCACCCGCTCCGCGCCGTTCGGGCTGCTCGTGGGCTGGGAGCCCCAGCTCGTCCTCCAGCTGGCCGTCGAGTGCGCGGCCCACACCCACGGCCATGCCACCGCCCAGCTCGCGGCCGGAGCTCTCGCCGTCATGGTGCACGGGCTGGTCCGGGGGGAGACCCTGGACGGCTCGGTGCAGCACGCGCTCGCACTGCTCGCCGGACGTCCGGGCCACGAACAGGTCACCGAGGCTCTCCGGCAGGCCCTCGGTTCCGTACGCCAGGGCATCCCGGGGCCCGCCCTCATCGAGGCGCTCGGTGACACCGACTCCGCGGAGGAGGTCCTCGCCGTGGCGCTGTACTGCGCGCTGGTGGGCGAGGACGTACGGCACGGGCTGCGCCTGGCCGTGAACCACTCCGGGCCGTCCGCGGCCACAGGGGCCGTCTGCGGAGCCCTTCTCGGAGCACTGCACGGCGAGACGGCGCTGCCGCCGGCCTGGCTGGCAGAACTGGAGGGACGCCCGACGCTCCTGGAACTCTCCGACGACTTCGCGATGGAGATGACCCAGGGACCCGCCCTGCACAGTCCGGCCGCGATCGCGCCGGGCTGGCTGGCCCGCTACCCGCGGGACTGAGCGGCGGGGCCAGGGAAAAGTCCCCGGAAGGTTCGGGAAGGCCGGGGGAGGCCCCAGGGAGCCGAGGGAGGCCAATGCAGTTGCCTTTGAGGCGTGGGGATCGTTGCCCCGAGTGTGACGGGGCGGGGCGCGGGCCATCAGGCGCGGATCGGGATCCTGACGAAGGTGTGCACCGCTGAGCTGGTGGACGCGGCGACAGCCAAGCACGACCGGATCGAGTGGCGGCGTCGCCTCCTGCCGGCTCGGCTGGTCATGTATCTCGTCCTGGCTCTGTGCCTGTTCGCCCGGGAGCCAGGACGAGGAAGTGCTGCGGGGCTGACCAGCGACATCTCGGGCGGCCGGGCCCTCGCACAGGTGAACCGGTCGTCGCTATGCCGGGCTCGCGTCCGCCTCGGCGAGGATGTGCTGGAGACCGTGTTCCGTCAAGTGGCCGGTCCGCTCGCCACCGAGGACACGCCCGGCGCGTGGTGGCGAGGGCTGCGACTCCTTGCTCTGGAGAGGACCCAGTCCGATCTACCGGATTCGACGAATAACGGCGATACCTTCGACGGCCCCTCCACCACCGGCGACGTCCCCTTCGGCTCCCCTCAGACAGGAACTGTGGGCCTACCTCGCGGTCCATCACGCGATCCGCCGGTTTGCCCACGCGGCGGCGCTTGCCCGCCCGGCGGTGGACACCGACCGGGTCTCCTACCTGAAGTGTGTTCGCATCGTCCGTCGCAGCATTTTGTCCCAGCTCGGAACGACTAACGCCAAGCTCCTCCGCCAAGGCCGGGTGGGAGGCACGAGCATGTTTTCTGCCGGCCTGGCGTAATCGGGACTGCCCGCGAGGGATCAAGAAGCCGAACCGCTGGCCTGTGCTGAGGACTCGTGCCGGACGCGGCGCCGTGCAATCTGGCCGCTGGGCCAACAACCCGACCTCGAAGCCGAAGAGCACCCGTCGGGCTGGACGGCCGATGCTGAAGGGAGCACAGGTCATGCCGCCACCGTGACCTCTCCAATCGGCCCTGAAGACCAGGCAGAGACCACCCCGCAGAGGGACGGTGGCGTGTGAAGCAGTCGCTCAGCCCTCTGTCGGCGCTGTTTCTCCACCGGTTGGGGCCGGGGCGATGTAGACGGAGACCTGGGTCGGCCTTTCGCTGGTGCATCGGGCTTCGGCAAGGGACTCGGCCACGTCGCGGAGGATGTCCAGCGCGATCCAGAAATCACCCTCGGCGCCCGCAACGGGCCGGGCGTCGGGCCAGATGATGACCACGCGGGGAGACTTCAGCTTGTGGAGCCCACCCCAGACCGAATCCGAGAGGGCGTCCCACACCATGCGGGAGGTCCCGAGCGGCGGGTCGAGGGGAAGTGTCTCCCGCACCGCCCCGAAAAACGTCTCCTTGTCGGTCTGCCCGGCGGTGGAGAGCGTGAACACGGCTACGCCCTGGCGGGCGGCCTCGTCGAGTATCCCGGGAATGTCCGTGCCGGAAACCTCGTGGAAGCCTCTGTCGATCACCATGCTCAGAACCGTACCGGTGCGTCCTCCCGGTCCCGATCGCTTCCACTGGTCAGCGGGTGGTTGGCCTGTGTCCGGGGGTTCAGCGACTCGGTCGTCAAAACAACTGCATTGGCCGGGGGAGGTCCGGGGAAGCCAGGGAAGGCCCCGGGGGAGCCCCGGGGAAGGGTCCCGGCAGGCCCTCGGCAGGTCCTCGGAAGGCAGAAGGCGGGCGGACGCCGCCGCGTCCGCCCACCGTTCATGCGCCCCCGCCTGCGGGACGGTCAGTCCTTCACGGCCTCCGCTCCGGAACTCCCGTGGTCTGCGGACCGGACTTCTGCGCGGGCACGGCTGCCGCCGCGGCTCCGTCGTCGTGGCCCCCGCCATCGGTGTTGATCTTCTCGATCAGGGCGTCGCGCTCCGGGGTGTCCTCGGGCTTGATGAACCCGATGACGACGTAGAGCACGAGGGAGATCGCCAGCGGGAGAGCTACCTGGTACTGCAGGGCGACATCCGTCTTCACCGAACCGTCGAGGTTGTAGTTGGTGAAGAAGAAGGCGAACAGCCCCGCTGCCCAGCTGGTGAGCGCCGCTGTCGGGCCGGACCGGCGGAACCTGCGCAGCAGGCCCAGCATGAACGGGATGGCGATCGGGCCCATCAGGCCGGCCACCCACTTGATGACGACCGAGATGATGTCCTTGAACGTCGGCGAGTTGATCTGTGTCGCCAGCGCCATGGACAGGCCGAGGAAGGCGAGCGTGGACAGCCGCGCGGCCATGAGCCCGCTGCGGTTGCTCCAGGTGCGGGCCGCCTTCGAGAAGACCGGCGCGATGTCCCGGGTGAAGACCGCCGAGATGGCGTTCGCGTCGGAGGAGCACATGGCCATCGTGTGCGAGAAGAAGCCGACGACGACCAGGCCCAGCAGCCCGTGCGGCAGCAGCTGTTCGGTCATCAGGGCGTAGCTGTCCGAGGCGTCCGGCTTCTTGGCCTCGACGAGCAGCGGGGCCACCCACATCGGGAAGAAGAGCACGACCGGCCAGACCAGCCACAGAACGGCGGACAGGTAAGCCGAACGGGTCGCGGAGCGTGCGGAGTCCGTGGCCATGTAACGCTGGGCCTGGTTCCACATGCCGCCGTTGTACTCGAAGGTCTTGATGAAGAGGTACGCCAGGAGGAAGGTCACGGTGTACGGGCCGGCCGTCGGCTCCGTGTGGCCCTCGGGCAGCTTGTCCCAGACCGTCCACAGCGAGCTGAAGCCGCCGAGCTTGCTCATGACGATCACCAGCATGGCCAGCCCGGCGAAGAGCTGGATGATGAACTGCCCGAGCTCGGTGAGCGCGTCGGCCCACAGTCCGCCGACCGTGCAGTAGACGGCCGTGATGATGCCGGTGATGAAGATGCCCTGGGTGAGGGTGATGCCCGTGAAGACGGAGAGCAGTGTGGCGATGGCGGCCCACTTGGCGCCGACGTCCACGATCTTCAGCAGCAGACCGGACCAGGCCAGGGCCTGCTGGGTCGGGACGTTGTAGCGGTTCTTCAGGTACTCCAGCGGCGAGGCGACGTGCAGCCGCGAGCGCAGCCGGTTGAGCCGGGGCGCGAAGAGCTTCGCGCCGATGCCGATGCCGATCGCGATCGGCAGTGACCAGGTCACGAAGGACGTGACGCCGTACTGGTACGCGATACCCGCGTAACCGGTGAACATCACCGCGCTGTAACCGGACATGTGGTGCGAGATGCCCGACAGCCACCACGGCATCTTGCCGCCGGCCGTGAAGAAGTCGCTGACGTTGTCCACGCGCTTGTGCGACCAGAGTCCGATCGCGACCATCACACCGAAGTAGCCGATGAGCACGGCCCAGTCGAGACTGTTCATGTGCCCCCTCCAGGGGTCCGCCTTGTGAACGGGAACGCACTTCGCCAGTACGGCCGTTCAGCGGGGCCCCGCGCGGGAACGGGACTTCGGGGATTGAACCGTCTGTCCGGGTCCACGGTCAAGGTTTTCCCGATCAGAAATGTGAACGCGGATCAGTAAGCCGAACGATTTTACTTTTTCTTGACCTTGCCAGGCGTTGTCGCGAACGTGACCGCGGCCACACGATGAGCGGGCACTTCGTCAGGCTGTGCAGAGATCGACGCAAGGCAGGAACGCCAGAGAACGCAGAACGACCGCACGGGATGCGGGTCCCGTGCGGCCGGAGAGAGGGGAAAGCTGCACGACGTGATGTTCACGCGCCGATGGTGCCGGGCGCGCTGTCGGTGTCGGCTGCTGAGGTTTCGATGCGTGGAGTACGTCGGTCGGCGGCGCTGGGTGCGACGCGACGGGCCGAGCCCCCTCGGCCAGGACGGCGAACCAGTCGAGAGGGCTCCTGGCGGTCGTGCGCAGCGACCGGTGCACGGTGCACGGCGCGGCGCGCGAGCCGAAGAATCGCTCAGGCGTTGATCGAACCCGACGCGACATCGCGCACGAAGGTGTTCCACGCTCCGGAGACGAAGGAGAGCGAGGGGCCTTCGGGGGCCTTCGAGTCGCGCACGGCGATGGCCTGCGTGACGGGCGACTTCACTTCGACGCACGCCCCGTTGCCGCCGGAGTACGACGACTTCGTCCAGTTTTCCGTAGCGCCCTGAAGAATGGCCATGTTCACTCCGGTTCAGAGAGTTGATGTAAGTGGCACCAACTTCGTTCCTGTTGGCGTGATCGACGCTACTCGCCAACCTCCCTTGGTGGTGGCGACGTTCACTCGACCGGATGGCATATTCCATGCGGGTCTTCCGTTGTGGGGCGGAGGCGGTGTATCTTCCCGCCTCCGCCCCACCGGAGGCTCTCAGTGGGTGTAGCTCTTGGCGATGTCGCTGATGAACTGGCGGGTCTGGTCCACGTTCAGCGCCTGCGCCCGCAGGTGCTCGTACATGACGCTGTAGCGCTGTACGTCGTTCGCCTTCTCCAGGTAGAGGTCGCTGGTGACCCCCTCGATGTACACGACGCTGGAGTCCGCGGCGTCCGGGAACTCCAGAATGGCGTACTGGCCGTTGATGCCGGGGTGCGCCCCCATGTCGAAGGGCAGCACCTGCACGGTCACATGGGGCAGCTGGGACTGTTCGATGAGGTGTTCGAGCTGTTCGATCATGACCTGCTCGCCGCCCACGAGCCGGCGCAGGGCGGACTCGTCGATGACGGCCCACAGGCGCAGGGGATGCTCGGGGGCGTTGACGCGGTCCTGACGACGGGCGCGGACGTTCACCCGCTTCTCGATGTCGGACGGCGGCGCCTCGGGCAGTGCGCCGTTGATCAGCGCCTCCGCGTAGCTCCGGGTCTGCAACAGACCGGGGACGACCTGGGGTTCGTACACCCGGAGGGACTCGGCATCGGTTTCCAGCCCGATGTACACGCTGTACGGGATGTCGCCGAAGGCGTGCCACCAGCCCTGCTGGCGGGAGTCCTTCGCCATCTGCATCAGGGAGTCGACGATGCGGTGGTCCTCGACCTCGTACACGCCGCAGAGATCGCGTACGTCGCGCTGGCTGATGGAGCGGCGGCCGTTCTCCAGGCGGCTGATCTTCGACTGCGAGACCAGCAGGCGCTCGGCCACCTCCTCGGCCGTCATGCCCTTGATCTCGCGGAGGCGGCGCAACTCCTGGCCCAACCGGCGTCGCCTGACGGTGGGATTGACGTTGGTCGGCACGGGAACGGCACCTCCGGCTATGCAGCTCTTGTCGCTGTGCGTATCTGCTGCTCAGCAGATTGCCACCCGGGCCCCCGGGCGCGCTGGGAAATGACCACACGCAATCACCGCACGCAAGAGCGCGGGGCAGCCGGTGGATCCGGCTGCCCCGCGCCTGGTGCGGCTCCCGAACCGGGTCGTGGGGACGTCGGTGCGGCGGTATTCGGTGCTCCGCGCAAGTGTCCGCGCGGTCGTGCTCTCAGTGGACGGAGGTGTGCGCCATGCTGCCGCGACGCGCTTGCGCTTGCGGCTGCAACGGCACGCCTGCCGTCTGCTGGTTGCGGCGCGGCTGGACGGCCACACCGCTCTGGACGTCCATCACGGCATGCGCCACGAGGCCGCCCATCGGGTCGTGCCTGATCAGGTCCCGGAGCCGGGAGCGCGACGAGCGCCCCTCGTTCCCGGGGTACAGGTGCTTGCCGAGTCCGACCGCGTGGGCCAGTGCGGCGAGCGCCGCGGTCCGCGGGTCCGGCGGTACACCGGTGCGGATCGCACTGTCCAGCCGGGCTCTGATGTCCCGGCTGATCGCCGTGTCCGTCGCCTGGTAGCGAGTCGTCGGCAGCACTCCGCACATCTGGCCCGCCACGGCATGAACCATGCCGCACCGTTCCAGATGAGCGAGGTAGATCTGGCGAAGTCCCAGCCGGGGCCCGCCGATCCAGTGGACGGCCCGGACCGGACTGCCACGACGGCGCAGCAGTTCCAGTGCGGAGTCCAGAGTCGGATCTCCTGTCGGCCGTGGCATCACCACGGCGATACGATCCCCGTCAGGGGCTATCCGTCCTGCCAGAGCCAGCTCCACTAGCTGTGCCCCGGCCAGGCCGAGGTCGAGCGACTGCGGCTGCGCTGTGGTACCCGTGGTCGGGTCCAGAGCGAGCAGCAGAAGCTCCTCCGGGATTGTTCTGCGGCTCCTGCCCATCCATGCCTCCCCGCGTGGATGAGTGACAGGGTGACCCCTCTCACATTGGTCTGTCGAGGGTGCCTGGGTGCTTTGTGAGGGAACCGTTAGGTATGTCGTTCTCGTCTAGCGGCTCGTCCAAGGGTTCACACAGGACACTGGTAGATGGTTCGGACAGTGCGGGCATGTCCCCGCGGCTCATCAAGGAGGTACCGGTGGCGGGCGAGTCCCCCGACATGTCGGAGCAGCGGAAGTCGTCGGGGACGGCTGAGGAACGCGATCCGCGTCTCGCCGTGTTCCGCGAACCGGTCGCTGCGGCGGGCGGGAACACGACGGGCGGGAACGCGGCGGGCGAGGTGACGGACGCCGCGACCGACGACGGGACGGCGGTCTTCCGCCTGCCGCCCTCCGGGAGCGCCGGCGCTTCGGAAGACGCGTCCTCCGCGCCTCCGGAGGCCTCAGAGGGCTCTGAGGGGGCTTCTGGGCCTCGCGAGGAGGCCGAGGAGGGGCACGAAGGGGAGGAGACGCCCGGGGCGGCCACGTCGGCACCTGGGGCGTCCGTGGGCGCGGCGAAGCCCGCCCCGGCCGCGAAGGAGGCGGATTCGGCCTCCGGGGCGGAGACCGGGACCGCCCCCGCAGCCGAGACCGAAACCGGGACCGACGGGGATTCCGAGGCCGGGCAGGAGTCCGATGCGGAATCGGAATCCCACTCCGGATCGGCCTCCAGACCGGAGGCCGAATCGACGCCGACCGATGCCCGGCTGCGTGCCGCCGTCGCGGCGTGGGTCTCGACCGATCCCGACGAGGAAACCGCAGTTCAGGGCGGTACGCCCGAGGGCGGGAGCGAGCAGCGCGAGGACGGGGGCAAGGGCGCGGCCGACAGCGGCGGCGGCGACGGTTCGGCTGCCGAAGGCGAAAAGGCGATGGGCACCGGCGGGACGACGTCAGACATCGACGACACCGCGGCGGACAACGACGGCACGGCGCCGGCAGCTGCCGGCGAGACGCCGAGCGCCGCCGACGATTCGAACACCGGCGGCGCCAGCGACAGCAGCGAGGCCGACGACTCGAACACCGCAGGTGACAGTGACGGCGCCGAGCCGGAAGCCGGCAGCGATGCCAAGGCCGTCGGCACCGATGCCAAGGCTGTTGCCGACAGCGACGACGTACCGGCTGTCAGCGCTTCCGTCGCTCCCCGTGTCCCGAAGTCCCGGGAGGAAGCCTCTCCGGCGAAGGAGCCGGAGCCGGCCCGTGCCGGGGGAGGAATCGATCATCCGACCGCCGTCTTCAAGGCGCCGCGGGCCGAGCAGCTCGACCAGCCGACGACCGCGCTGAAGCTGCCGCCGAAGGAGAAGGAGGCGGCGCGGAAACCCGCGTCCTGGGCCGCCAAGGCCTCGTCAGGGGCCGGGTCCCCCGGCTCTCCCAGGTCCCCCGAGTCCTCCGGCTCTCCCGAGTCGCCCTCCGAGCGGACCAGCACGTTCGTGCCGCTGCGCTCGGACGACGTACGTCCCGCGGCCGTGGTCGGTCCCACGGTGACCCCGGACGTCGCGGCAGCTCCCGGCACCCCCGGGGCCCCCGGGGCCGGTCTCACCGAGGCCGAGCGGACCAGGCAGCAGCCCATGCCGCCCAAGCCGCCGCTCGATCTGCTCGCCGAGCTGACGAACACCCCGCCGCCTCCCCAGACGCCGGTCCGCACCGCGGTCCGGCGGGTCAAGATCTGGACGCCGCTGGTACTTCTCCTCCTGATCGCCTTCGCGATCGCACAGGCGGTGCGCCCGCTTCCCGAGCCCGTCCTCGAGCTGACGGCGAAGCAGACGTACGACTTCGAGGGCGGCAAGCCCTCGCTGCCGTGGCCGGACGAGGGCCAGGGCTTCATGTCTGCCACGGGCCTCGGCCCCATCGACTCGTTCGGCGAGCAGGAGGCGGTGCCGATCGGCAGCGTGGCCAAGGCGATGACCGCCTACCTCGTGCTCAAGGACCACCCGCTGAAGAAGGGTGAGGACGGGCCGAGCATCAAGATCGATGAACGGGCCGAGAAGGAGGGCAAGCTCGACCAGGTGGGCGAGTCGACCCTCAACACGGTCAAGGCCGGGGACATGCTCACGCAGCAGGAGGCCCTCGCGGCCATCATGATCCCCTCGGCGAACAACATCGCCAGGCTGCTCGCCCGCTGGGACGCGGGTTCCGAGAAGGCGTTCGTCAAGAAGATGAACGACACCGCCAAGGAACTCGGCATGACGAAGACCACCTACACCGACCCGTCCGGGCTGAACGCGACCACCGTGAGCTCCGCCGAGGACCAGGTGAAACTGGGCGAGAAACTGGTCGAGATCCCGGCGCTGATGGACATCACCAAGATGCCGTCCTGGACGGACCCCTCGGGGAAGTACCACCGGAACTACAACACCCTCGTTCCGTACGACGGCGCGCTCGGCATCAAGACGGGCTCCACGACCAAGGCCGGCGGCAACCTGCTCTTCGCGGCGCACAAGAAGGTCGGGGACACCGACCAGCTCATCGTCGGCGCGATCCTCGGGCAGCACAAGCCGTCGATCATCGACACGGTGAACGCGGTGAGCAAGGAGGCCATGATCGCCACGCAGGACCTCCTGGAGAGCCGGACCGTCGTGAAGAAGGGGCAGGTCGTCGGCGTCGTCGACGACGGCTTCGGCCACACCACCGACGTCGTCGTGGCCGAGGACGTGAAGGCGGTCGGCTGGCCCGGCCTCACGGTCAAGCTCGAACTGACCGACGACGGCAAGACGATCCCGAACGCGGCGGCAGCGGGCACGAGGGTCGGCACGATGACCGTCGGAGAAGGCGCGAGCCAGGTGGAGGTCGCGGTCACGCTGGGCACCGCACTGGCCGAGCCGTCCTTCGGCGACAAGCTCACCCGCATCACCTGACCGGACCGCCCCTGCTCCCTGCCCACGCGAAGGCGCGGGCAGGGAGCCGAGGCGGGAGCCGTCCGCCCATGGGGCAGCGCGGGGAAAAAGCTGCGTGCTAGCGTCCCAAAAGCAACGGACGGGCGCCCGGACGCGTCCCTCCGCATACGGATGAGGCCCGTGCGGTACATGGACGGTTCGGCAGGCCTGGGCAGGGACGGGGAGAGTCGCAGTGACCACCGCTGAGCCGACACGGGCGAACGCCGGCCCGCTGCCCGCCGACGAAGGCCTCTCCGTCCGGATCCCGGCCCAGGCGGCCGGAGGCGGCGACGGTGACGGTGACGGCGGGTCGATACGCAGCCGCCTCCGGCGCCACCCGGTCCTGCTGACCACTGCGGTCGCCGCGGCCGTGCACCTGCTCTGGTTCTTCTTCTTCGCCAACAGCGGCGGCGACATCGCCGCCCAGGACGCCTGGGCCGAGTTCGTCGGCCGCCACCCCGGTACCGCGTACAACCTCGCCTGGTACGGGGGCATGCACCCCGTCTCGTACAGCGTGGTGTCGCCCTACCTGATGTCGGTGCTCGGCGTCCGTACGACGATGATGGTCGCCGGCACCCTCTCCTCGGCGCTCACCGCCCTGATCCTGGTGCGGGTGCCCGCCGTCCGTAACCCCCTCGCGTGTGCGCTCGCCGGAGTCTTCGCGTACCTGTGCAACGCGCTGTCCGGCCGGGTGACGTTCGGGCTCGGCATGATGTTCGCCCTGGGAGCCGTTGTCGCGGTGTTCTGCTGGCCGCACCGCTGGCGTCGCAAGCGGTGGGCGAAGGCGGTCGTCGCGGCGCCCCTGGCCGGCCTCGCGACGGCGGGCAGCCCGGTCGCCGGGCTCTTCCTCGGCGTGGTCGCGGCGGCGCTGTTCCTGAACAAACGGCGCCCCGGTGCGTACGCGGTCGGCCTGCCGCCCGTCGCCGTGGTGGCCCTCTCCTCGTGGTGGTTCCCCTTCTCGGGCACGCAGCCGATGTCGCTCGGGACCCTGTCGCTGCCGTTCGCCTTCGCCGTCCTGGTCTTCTTCCTCGTCCCCCGGGACTGGCACACCGTCCGCACGGCCGCCGCCGTGTACGGGGTGGGCACACTCCTCACGTACGTCATCGACTCGCAGATCGGGTCGAACGTGTCGCGCATGGCGATGCTGTTCGCCGGCGTCGTGCTGCTGGCAGCACTGCCCTACACGGCCCCGCGCACCCGCCGCTGGTACGCCCTGGTCCTCGCCTTCGCCGGGCTGAACTTCTGGATCGGCTTCAAGGGCGTGGACGACATCGTGCGCACCGCGCCCACCGCGTCGTGGGCGCGCGAGCTGGCTCCCCTGGTCAACCAGCTCCAAGAGGCCGGGGCGGAGCGGGGCCGGGTCGAGGTGGTGCCCGCCAGCAGCCACCGCGAGGCCTCGGCACTGGCGCCGTACGTGAATCTGGCCCGTGGCTGGAACCGGCAGGCCGACATGAAGCGCAATCCGCTCTTCTACGACGACACCCTCAACGCCGTGAACTACCGCGAGTGGCTGGACCGCTGGGCCGTCCACTACGTGGTGCTGCCGACCGGCAAACCCGACTCCGGGGGTGAGCAGGAGGCGGCGCTCGTCGAGAAGGGGCAGCCCTATCTGAAGGCGGTCTGGAGCGACGCCAACTGGAAGCTGTTCCGGGTCCTGGACCCGGTGCCGCTCGCCGATCCGCCCGCGACGGTGCAGCGGGCCGGTGATGACGAGCTGACGATCCGCGTGCAGTCGGCGGGCCGCGTCCTGATCCGCATCCCGTACTCCCGGTGGCTCGCCGTCGTGGACGACGAGGGCAAGAGCGTGGAGCGGCCGCAGGAGACGGAAGCCTCCAAGAAGCGTTCGGCGGAGGACAGCAGCGCCCCGAAGGACTTCACCAACGCCCACGGCTGCCTGATCAAGGTGGAGGAGGACGGGGAAGGCGACGAGTGGACCGAGCTCCTCGCGCCCCGCCCGGGCGTCTACCGCCTGGCCGCGCCGTACCAGCTCCAGCCGGGCACGCCGTGCCCCGAGGAACTGCGCCGATAGTGCGGGGAGCCTCTCTCCGGGCGGACAGCACCGGCAAGGCGGGCTGCCACGAGGTGCCGGCATCGCGTCGGCGAACCCCTCGGCCCGCTGCCGGGCCTGGTCCCTTCCGGGCGCGGCACCGACACGACGACGTCGCTGACCAAGCCCTGCCAGCAAGCGCATACTGGTCGTATGGACGCGTCCACGGGTGCCGCACCCCGCCTGCGGGAACGGCTGGGCAGCGCTCTCTTCGCCCGGGTCGCCGGCCCCGCCGGACCGGAGAACCGTGCCCGCATACACGGGACACCCGGCCCGCGCTGGTTCGGCCCGGACCGGCCGATCCGTATCGTGCACGGCGATGCGTCCATGTTCATCGGCGGGCTCCGGGCGCTCCTGCTCCAGTCCCTGCACCCCTTGGCCATGGCTGCCGTAGAGGCCCATTCCGGTTACCGCGGCGATCCCTGGGGGCGGCTCCAGCGCACCAGCACCTTCCTCGCGGTGACCACATACGGAACGGCGGACCACGCACAGCAGGCGGTCGACCGGGTGCGCTCCGTACACGGCCAGGTGCGCGGAACGGCCCCGTCCGGAGAGCGCTACGCCGCGGCCGACCCGCACCTGCTCGGCTGGGTGCACGTGGCCGAGGTCGAGAGCTTCCTGCTCGCCCACCAGCGCTTCGGAGCCGAACCGCTGGACGCCGCCGGGTACGACGGCTACATCGCCGACACGGCACGCGTGGCGGAAGCACTCGGCGTCATCGATCCCCCGCGCACGCGCACGGAACTCACCGCCCGCCTCGGTGCGTACCGCGGTGAACTGCGCCCGACCCTCGAAGCACGCGAGGCGGCACGCTTCATCCTGCTGCGCCCGCCTCTGCCCTGGGCCGCCCGAGCCCCCTACGCAGTCCTCGCCGCCAACGCGGTCGCCGCTCTCCCCCGATGGGCCCGCACATCGCTGGAGCTGCCCCGGCTGTCCGGCACGGCCGAAGCCTGCATAACCCCGACCGGACACGCACTGACCGCCGCGATCCGCTGGGCCATGACTCCACCGCCCCGGACGCCGTGAGCCCGGGGCCGGGGAGGCAGTACGGGAAGGACACGAAGGATCCGGCGCGGAGAACACGCGGCACATGCGGGACGCGGCCCCCGCTACGGCGAAGGGCCGGCCCGGAAGGATCACACCTCCGAACCGGCCCTTCCTGCTGTGCCCCCGGCAGGATTCGAACCTGCGACACCCGCTTTAGGAGAGCGGTGCTCTATCCCCTGAGCTACGAAGGCTGGAGCTTGTGAAAAACCTGGGAGAAAACCCAGCGAGTGGATCTTCAGCCGAGATGTACAAGCCCGCTGGCCAGTGGGGGTGTGCTGATGCTCGCCACGGTTCCCCGGGCGGACATCTGGCGCGACCTGACCGCTGACGTGAACAGCGTAGCGGATCGGGGCGGAGCAGTGGTGCGGAGTACGGGGGCTGGGGTGTTGTGAAGGGTGTGACCTGCAACTTTCCGTGCGGGGCCGGTTGGTGTTCGTCTCGGTCTGCGCGGAGTCGGAAGTTCGGTTCGTCCGTTCCGTGGCGGACGTGGAGCCGAGGTCGTTCCAGGTGGCGGAATGACCGTCGCCGGCCTTCTCCGCGGAGCGCGCCGGGCCGGATCACCTGCCGCCTGGCTGATACCGAAGCGCGGATCGCTGCAAGGGCGCCGGCACACCCGCGCGAGCACGCGGATCCACGGAAGAGAACTTGATCAGGAGGCCGCCTTCCGGCCATGTGTATGCGGGGAACCACGAGACCGAAGGAGTAGACCTCGTCGCAACCACCGCCGAGCGCCTCCGAACGGTCTCGGTCGGTCGGTCTCGGCCGACCTGCTCCGTGTCTGGCCTCTCGACGCCGCAGCAAGCGGTACTGCCGCCTTCTTGGCCGGTCACCGCATCGCTCCGCAAGGCCGGCAGCACATGGCCTGCGAAGACGGCCATGTCCGGTGCGCAGAGCCAACGCCCGGCCGGTTCCTTTCCGGGAGCCCGGTGCGGGCCCCGCATTCGGTGCGACCGAGACGCCGGCCGGCGCGGTGCAACTCGCCGAACTCGCCCGGAATCGCTGGTCGGCCGAGGCCCTGCACCACATCCGGGACGTCACGTGCGGCGAGGACGCCTCGCGAGTACGCACCGGTGCCGTGCCCCGTGCCACGGCCACCCTGCCTCATGGCCGCCCTGTGCAATCCGGCCATCGGACGCATGCGCTGAGCAGGCCGGACCGATGGTGCCGCCGCAGCCGATCACCACAGGTCGCCCCCCCGTCCCGCTGCCGCCATGCTCCGGCTCGCAGCCTGAGAACGCCTTGTCCCGGGCACCGGGCCGGGGGCGCAGGACGCGGTACGACAGTTCACCGAAGGCAGAAAAACCATTCAGTTGCAACCACTGCCGGAGGTGAAATCTTCCGATTCGGGAATCCGTGAGAACAGAAAACCAGTCGGTCTGCAAATCCTGCGGAGACACAAAAGTGTTCAGGCTGCAAATCCGCTGGAGGCATATGGTTCGCCCGGTGGCAACAGCGTCGGCGAGAAATTATGAGCTTGACAGCGTTGCGGGGCCTGCTTATAGTCGCGTTTCAAGTTTCCGCCGAGCTGTATTCGAAGGTGGTCATGACCGCGCCTCCCGCGTTGCCGAAATCCAGGCAGCGGTTAATTCTTTTCGTTCTCATGGTGTGTTCGCTGCTGATTTGGCTGGACAACACCGCTCTCAGTATCACCCTGGAGCCCCTTGCCGACCCGGCCCGCGGACTGGGTCCCGGCCCGGCCGAACTGCAATGGGCCACCGGCACACACGCCCTGGTCTTCGCGACCTTGATGTTCACCGCCGGTGCAATGGGCGACAGCTTCGGCCGCCGGAATGTGCTCGCAATCGGCTTGGTGATCTTTGCCGGGTCCTCGGTCCGGGCGGCGTACGCAGGCGAGGCGAGCCGGCTGCCTGCCGTCCGTGGCCGGGCGGTGTGCTCGGCAGCAGCGGGAAAATTCACCACATAAGTTTTGTTCGGACCGAAGGAGCCCCCGGTTGTCGAAAATAATTGATCCCGCTGTGCGTGAGGTCGAATCGGAGCGGGATTATGTGTCCTCCTTGTACAAGCTGCTCACCGGACGGATTTCCGAGGCCCGTGAGAGCCGGGCGAGTGTGCTGAAGACCAAGGCGGAAAGCGCCGGTGAGGCATACGAGAGAGAAATCGCCGCCGAGCGGCTGGCCAAGGAGATCGGCCGGCTGGAGGGCGCCGAAAAGGGGCTGGTCTTCGGGCGCATCGACTGGGCGGATGGCATGGCTCTGCGCATCGGGCGGATCGGACTGCAGACGGAGGAGGACGACCTGCCTCTGCTCGTGGACTGGCGCGCGAACGCGGCGCGGCCTTTCTACGAGGCGACACCGGTCCACCCGATGGGCCTGCGGCGGCGCCGGCACCTGCGCCTCGAGGAGCGCACCGTCGTCTCGGTGAGCGACGAACTCCTGGACGGGACCGCCCCGACCGACGAGGACGTCGTGGGGGACGGCCCGTTGACCGAGGCTCTGTCGGCACGGCGTACGGGCAGGATGCAGGCGGCCGTCGCGACGCTGCAGGCCGAGCAGGACGAGATCGTCCGCTCCGCCCACCGAGGGGTGACCGTGGTGCAGGGCGGGCCCGGCACCGGCAAGACAGTGGTCGCCCTGCACCGGGCGGCCTATGTCCTGTACGCGTTCCCGCGCGCCGCGCAGGAGGGGGTCCTGGTGGTGGGTCCGAACACCCGGTTCCTCGACTACATCGCCCAGGTCCTCCCCTCGCTCGGAGAGAACGACGTCGTTCTGGCGACCTGCCGGGAATTGGCCGGAGTGTCCACGGACACGGTGGACACGGTGGACCCGTTCGACACGGCGCGCCTCAAGGGCAGTTCCGGCCTCGCCGACGCCCTGGCCGGCCTGATACGCGTCCACCAGGCCCCCGCCGGTGATTTCACCGTGCGGGTCGGACAGGAACTGGTTCGCCTCTCCGGCGAGGAAGTCGCCATGGCACGCGAGGCCGCCACAAGAGCCGCGCCGGGGCACAACCCCGCGCGCCAGGCGTTCAAAGAGCTCTTGGTCGACGCCGTCACCGACGCGATGCAACGAGACATGAGCGACGTCCTGGAGCAGATCGACGCCGATGCCGAAAGGATGACGGGCATCGACCTCGACCGGTTCACGGGCGTCGCCCAGCGCCGTGTCGAAGGCGCGGCTGCTCCGGGTCCGGTTCACGAGCTGGACCTGGACGCCGTCCGAGCCGATCTCCTCGACGACGCCGGCGTCGACCGGGCGGTCGAGGGGTTGTGGCCGCGCCTGGTACCCGGTGACCTCGTGAAGGCGCTCCTGACGAACGCCGACGCTCTCGCCGAGCACCTGCCCCGCCTGACCGCGCGGGAGCGGTCCCTTCTGCTGCGCGGTCCGGACGCCCCGTGGACCGATGCCGATGTGCCGTTGCTGGACGAGGCGGCGAGCCTGGTCGACGGCCCCCCGGAGCGGACGTACGGGCACGTCGTCGTCGACGAGGCCCAGGAACTGACCGCCATGCAGTGGCGGATGATCGTCCGCCGCTGCCCGGCAAGGGCGATGACGCTGGTGGGTGACTTCGCCCAGGCGGGCCCGGTCGCGACAGCACGCGACTGGAAGGAAGCACTGAGCCCCCACGTCGGACCGCGGTTCAAACTCCACAACCTGACCGTCAGTTACCGCACCACGCAGGAGATCCTGGAGAGTGTCCGGGACCTGCTCACGCGGATCGCTCCGGACCAGAAGCCCACCCGGTCCCTGCGGAGCGGTGAGAGCCCTCGCACCGTGACCACACCTCCGGACGGACTGGTCACCGCCGCCGTCCAGGAACTCCGCGCCCAGAGCGCCGCGCACCCGGGCGAGCTCCTGGGAGTGATCTGCGCGGACACCAGGGTGGGCGAGCTGACGGCGCAGGGCATCGCTCACCACGCACGCGTCGTGCCGGCGTCCGAAGCACGCGGCCTCGAATTCGACGGGGTCGTCGTCATGAACCCCGAGGAAATCATCACGGCCCGTCCCGGTGGGGAAAGGGACTTGTACGTAGCTCTGACCCGGGCCACCAAGCGCCTCTGCACCATCGCCGTCCAGTCCGCCTGACGACTCGGCGCCCGCGGTGTCACCGCGGGCGCCACCGGCACGGTACAGACACCGGCCCGCCCGCACGGGCCTGCGCATCGCCTCACCGCTCGCGCCCGCACCCGGCACCACGCGGCCTGGCCCGGGCCGACGATGTCCGGCTCCCCTTCGCGCAGCAGGACGAAGCCGTCCGTCGAGCTCCGGGGCGTTCAGGGTCCCGGTCCATGTGCTGGTGGCGCAGGAGCCGCTGCCGGGTGACGCCACGGGGAAGATCCTCAGGCGGGAGCTGCGCGGCGCGGCCCGGGAGTACGCGCGCGGGGGCGCGGGCCTGCGGTCATCAGCGGCCTGGTCGACGACATGCAGGGCTCACGGCCGGGTGATCCGTACCCGGTAGTGGCCGTCGGCGTGCTTCGCCAGCACGGATATGCGTATGCCGTTGGGCCGGTCGCTGAACGTCTCGCCGGGTTCGAACGGGGCGTCGGAGAGTTCGGCGTGGACATTGGGCCGCCGGGTGCAGCCACCGCTCTCCTCCTGGCTGTCCTCGACGGAGACCGGGCCCTGGCCCGTGTCGACGTCGGAGCTCACCTTGTAGATGAGTACTCCCGGCCGGCAGACCGCTTCGTCGTTGCCTTCCGCGGTCCGTACCTCCACCGCGTAGCCGGACTGCGCGCTCACCGGCACGAAAGCCAGCTTCGGCCCCCCTGCCGTGGCCAGCGGTTCGAGAACGTGTTCGCTGGTGCCGGGCATGGCGGCGCAGCTGATCTGTTCGTTGCCCAGCCAGCCGAGCTTCCACTTGTGCCAGCCGAGGAGGTCGTTGTTGGCCCCCCAGTCCTCGGACATGATGTCCCAGTGCCCCACGGAGCCGCCGCCCTCCATCGTGTAGAGATCGGGCAGCCCGAAGACGTGGCCGTTCTCGTGGGGGAGGACCCGGTAGCCGGTCTCCTCGTACGATCCCGATCCGTCGTCCTGGCGGCTGTAGATGAAGGACGTGTGGGTGAGCGGGACGCCGTCGGCGGTCGGGGCGTCGTCGTTGCCGGCGAAGGTCACCGACAGGACGGTGTCCAGCGCGGAGGGGCCGGCGTTCGGGGTGACGAGCACGTTGACCAGGTCGTACTCCGAGAAGTCGACCTTCGGGTCGGCGACGGTCACCAGGTCCTCGACCATCTTGCGGTAGCCCGGTTCATACGGGGCGCCGCGCTCTATCCCGTACTCGGAGAACGGCAGCGGCATCCGCAGCCAGTCGCCCACGGGGGCTTCGGGCCGGTAGACGAGCCGGCCGTAGGAGCTGGTGCGGAACCAGTCGGAGGTCTGCGGAAAGAATTCCGCCAGCCGGTCCGCCGCCGGTTCCGTCGCCTGCGCGTCGGGGAAGTCGATCATCAGGTTGAGGGCTCTGATCCGGCCGGTGGAGCGTGCGTAGCCGGGTGGTGTCGGCATGCCCTCCGACATCTGCACGCCCATCGCCGTGGGTATGCGGCACGGTGCGAGGCCGGTCCCGCGGGGTGCGGCCACGGCCCCCGGGGAGGCCTGGCCGACGAGGGGGAGGGTGGTGCTGGCCGATGCTGTCGTCGCAATGACCAGGGCTGTCGCTCCGGCGAGCACGAGGGGGCGGCGGCGTCCGCGTATCCGGTGGCGTGACTGCTGCATAGGGCGCCGCCTTCGGGTCCGCGGCAGCCGGCCGGGCCCCGGCTGCGCTCTGGCGATCAGCCTCTTCCGGGACGTGGGGGGCCGCTCGCTGGGTGCGCCGATGGAGGGTTTTCGCCACGGCGATCGTGTGATTCAGGTCATATGGAGCAAGGAAATAACCGGGGATCCTTTCCCCGTTTGCATCTGTGTCCTCGGGAACCGGGGACTCGGTCCCCGGTTGTGACGGAGGGCCGCCGCACACACCGGAAGGGAAGGGCCGTGGTCGTGGAGTCGCCCGTCGCCGGAACCGCCACCTGTGCCGCGCAGCGCCGTACGACCCGCCCACGGGCCGACGCCCTGCGCAACCGGGAGCGGATCGTGGCGGCCGCGCGTGAGATGTTCGTCGAGTTCGGGCCGGACGTGCCGCTCGACGAGGTCGCGCGCAGAGCCGGAGTCGGCAACGCCACGCTCTACCGGAATTTCCCCGACCGGGCGGCTCTGATCCATGAAGTCGTCCTCGCCGTCACCTCCCGCACCACCGATCGGGCGGAGGAGGCCGGCGCGGCCGGGGCCGACCCCTTCGTCGCGCTCAGCCGCTTCGTGCACGCGGCGGCCGACGAGCGGATCGGGGCCCTGTGCCCGATGCTGTCCGGCGGCTTCGACAACGCCCACCCCGAACTGCTCAGCGAGCGCCGGCGCCTCGAAGAGGCCGTCGAAGGACTCGTGGAGCGCGCCATGTCCGCAGGGCGGCTGCGCGCCGACATCGCCGTCGGTGACGTACTCGTCGCCCTCTCCCAGCTCACCCGGCCCCTGCCCGGCACCGCCTGCCCGGACATGGACCGGTTCACCCACCGCCATCTGCAGCTCTTCCTGGACGGTCTGGAATCCCCGGCCCGCTCCGAACTGCCCGGCTCGGCAGCGACCCTGGAGGATCTGCGCAGCGGGTGCTGACGCCCGCGCACCGGAGAAACGACCCACAGACTCCCGGCCCACAGATTCCCGGCCCACACCGGCCCAGAAGCAGGACCGGCCCTGACACGCAGGTCCGGCCCTCGGTACCGCCCGCCCTTTTCCGTCGTCTTCCGCGCGTCCGTTCGTAACCGACTCGCCGATTCCGTAACTCTTCGTGTCCTTAGGTGGCTACTCCCATGTCGAAAACAGCCGGTACTCTTCCGGATCCCAATCGCTGGAAAGCGCTGAGTTTCATCGCCCTCGCCCAGCTGATGGTCGTGCTCGACGCGACCATCGTGAACATAGCCCTGCCCTCCGCCCAGACCGACCTGGGCATTTCCGAGGGAAACAAGCAGTGGGTCATCACCGCTTACGCCCTGGCGTTCGGCGGTCTCCTGCTCTTCGGCGGGCGCATCGCCGACCTCTGGGGCCGCAAGCGCACCTTCGTCGTGGGTCTGCTCGGTTTCGCCGCGGCCTCCGCGCTCGGCGGCGCGGCCCAGAACGAAGCGATGATGTTCGGCTCCCGTGCCCTGCAGGGTGTCTTCGGCGCACTGCTCGCGCCCGCGGCCCTCTCCCTGCTCGCCGTGATGTTCACGGACGCCAAGGAGCGTGCCAAGGCCTTCGGCATCTACGGGGCCATCGCCGGCGGCGGTGGCGCGGTCGGCCTGATCCTGGGCGGATTCCTGACCGAGTACCTGAACTGGCGCTGGACCTTCTTCGTCAACATCCCGTTCGCGGTCGTCGCCGCGGCCGGTGCCTACTTCGTCGTCCGCGAGCCGGCCGGCAGCCGCAACCGTTCGCCGCTCGACATCCCTGGCGTCGTCCTGTCCACCCTCGGCCTGGTCGCACTGGTCTACGGCTTCACCCGCGCCGAGTCGGCCGGCTGGTCGGACTCGCTGACCGTCGGCATGTTCGTCGCGGCCGCGGTGCTGCTGGCGGCCTTCGTGGCCACCGAGGCGCGTGTGAAGTCGCCGCTGCTGCCGCTGCGCGTCCTGACCGAGCGCAACCGTGGAGGGGTCTACCTCTCGCTGGGCCTCGCCATCATCGCGATGTTCGGGCTCTTCCTCTTCCTGACGTACTACCTGCAGGTGGTCAAGGGCTACACACCGGTCAAGACCGGCTTCGCCTTTCTGCCGATGATCGTGGGCATGATCACCGGGTCGACGCAGATCGGGACCCGACTGATGACCCGCGTCCCGCCGAGGCTGCTGATGGGACCCGGTTTCCTGGTGGCGGCCGTCGGCATGCTGCTGCTGACCCAACTGGACGTCAACACGTCCTACGCGGCCGTCATCCTGCCCGGCCAGCTGCTGCTGGGCCTGGGCATGGGTACGGCGTTCATGCCGGCCATGTCGCTGGCCACGCACGGCATCGAGCCGCGTGACGCGGGTGTGGCCTCCGCGATGGTGAACACCTCGCAGCAGGTCGGCGGCGCCATCGGCACGGCGCTGCTCAACACGATCGCCGCCGGCGCCACCACCGCGTACATCGCGGACCACGCCGCCGGTACGAGCGACCCGAAGCTGCTCCAGCTCCAGGCCATGGTGGCCGGCTTCTCCAGCGCCATCTGGTGGGCGGTCGGCATCCTGGTCGCCGCTTCGGCGATCGCGGTGGCCCTGATCAACACCGGGCGACCGGGAACGGGTGCGGTCGACGGCTCGGGGGAGCCGGCGGACGGGATCGAGGAAGAGTTCAAGATCCCGGTCGTCGCGCACTGACCGTGCCGGCCGTGCTCGCGCACTGACCGTGCCGGCCGTGCTCGCGCACCGACCGTGTGCGCGGACCGGCCGGGGGCGCCGGACCGGGTGCCTGGTCCGGAGCCGGGCCGGCCGGTGTGCCGCCTGACGGTGTCGGTGCCGGTCCCGGCCTGTCTGCCCTGGCTCCGCTCAGCGGAGCCAGGGCAGATCCGCGTCCGCGTCTTCCGGCTGCAGGCCGTTGGCGAGGACCTGCATGATCTCGCCGAGGCTCTGTATCTGCTGAGCACTGAGCCGGTCGAACATCGCCTGCCGTACGGCTTCGACGTGTCCTGGTGCTGACCGCGCCAGCATGTCGTAGCCCTCGTCGGTGAGGATCGCGTTCTGGCCGCGCTTGTCGGAGTGGCAGTCCTCGCGGCGTACCCAGCCGTTCTTCTCCAGCCGGGCGACGGCGTGCGAGAGGCGGGAACGAGTGATCTTGACGTCCTTGGCCAGCTCGGTCATGCGCTTCCGTCGCCGGGGGGCCTGGGAGAGGTTGACGAGCAGGCCGTAGTAGGTGTGCGGCATGCCCGCGTCGCGCTGCAGCTGGCGGTCGAGGTGGTCCTCCATGAGCGTGGTGGCGTGCAGATAGGCGAGCCACACGCTCTGCTCTTCGTCGGTGAGCCACCGGGGCCCGCCGGGGGATGCCGTGGTCATGTACTCCACTGTACGACCTTTTCTTGAAAGTTGAACTAGATAGAGCTAAGGCCTCCGGGAGTTGGAACTTGAAGATTCAAACACTTGAGCCCATAGAGCCGATCTGCCGAATCCCCGGTGCTTGCGCAGTTGCCTGTGCCCGGTACCTGTAGAGAACACACATACCTTGACCGGCAGAGGAATGGGAGTGTCATGGCAGTCACCGCGGAACGCATGCCCGCCCTTTACCTTCCCCCCGGTGCCCCGCCGCTCGCCGATGACCCCGTCTGGCCCGGCTGACTGGCCGACTGGCCGGCTGGCCGCCTGGTCGGCGGAGGCTGCCGCGCCCCGGGGCGATCCTGATGGTCTCCGCGCACCGGGAGGAGGCCCCGCTCGCCCTCGGCGCCACCGGGACCGTGCCGCTGGTCCGCGACTTCTGGGGATTCCCCCCGCACTACTGCCAGGTGCGGTGCGGCGCCGGAACCCCGGTGCGGGACATCCCCGGCCCCGGGCTCGGCCACGGGGCGTACGTACCGCTGGTCGAGATGTTCCCGGCTGCTGACATCCCCGTTCTCCAGCTCTCGATGCCGACGCTCGACCCGCAGAGGCTGATGGCTGTCGGGCGCAGGCTGACCCCGCTGCGTGACGCGGGTGTGCTGATCGTCGGCAGCGGTTTCTTCACGCACAACCTGGCGGCGCTGCGGCACACCGGTGGCGGCACCCCCGGCTGGTCGGCGGAGTTCGAGGACTGGGGGCACCGGGCGCTCCAGGCACAGGACATCGACTCACCGCTGGACTTCGGGCACGCTTCGCCGGCGGGCAGGCCCGCCCATCCCCGCACCGAGCACTTCGCGCCGCTGTTCGTCACGCTCGGAGCGGCCGAAGGGGATCTCGGCCGGGGGCGCGGTGTCATCGACGGCTTCCGGATGGGCCTGGCGAAGCGCTCGGTGCGGTCCGGCTGATCAACGCCTTCTCGTACCAGGACACGTCCCAGTACCGGCCGAACTTCCGGCCCACCTCCGTGTACGTACCGATGTGGCGGAAACCGAAGGCCTCGTGCAGTCGGACCGACGGCTCGTTCGGCTGCGCGATCCCGGCGTAGGCGCGGTGGATGTCCTCGTCGGCCAGTGCTTCGAACAGTGCCTTGTAGAGGAGGGTGCCGACGCCGCGGCCCGTGGCCCCGGGGGTGACGTAGGCGCTCACCTCCACCGAGGTGCTGTAAGCCGCCTTCGGGCGGTACGGGCTGCTCGTGGCATAGCCGAGGACATGCGGAGCGTCGTGCCGGGTATCCGGATCCAGAGCAACCAGCAGTCTGTGGGGGCCGTCCTCCGGATGGGAGCGCAGCCAGGGCAGACGCTCCTGAGGAGTGAAGGCAGTCGTGTCGAATGTGAGCGCGGTCTCGAGGACGTAATGGTTGTAGATGTCCGTGAGGGTCCGCAGGTCGGTTTCCATGCCCGGCCTGACCTGCACTTCTGTGGGTATGTGCGGCATCTGTCCTCCTCCGGGGGCGGACAGGGTACTGCATGATCGCGAAATTGAACGGGCATCGTGGGAATTCTGTCCGGATTCCAGACGTTGTTTCCATCGGATGCAGGGCACCCGGAAGGGTGTCGCGACCTACTCAGCAAGGGAGCACGCATGGCAACCCGTGCCGTCGCCCGTCGTTCGTCCGCCAGCACCGGCGGGACCGACCGGGCAAGCAGTGTTCGCGCCGTGGGCGGGGAGATCGCCGATCGCGACCTGGTCGGCATGTACCTGGACGAGATCGCTCGCACACCGCTGCTCGACGCCGCCAAGGAGGTCGAGCTCTCGCAGGACATCGAGGCGGGCGTCTACGCCCAGCAGATCCTCGCAGGCGAGGTCGAGAGCGATGCCGGCGGAGCGACGCGTGAGGAGCTCGAAGCGCTCGTCGCCCGGAGCGAGCGCGCCAAGGACGTATTCATCCGCTCCAACCTCCGTCTCGTCGTTGCCGTGGCCAGGCGCTACCCGAGGGCGGGCCTGCCCCTGCTCGATCTGATCCAGGAGGGGAACGCGGGCCTGGTGCGCGCGGTCGAGAAGTTCGACTACGCCAAGGGCTTCAAGTTCTCCACGTACGCCACGTGGTGGATCCGGCAGGCCATCACCCGTTCCATCGCCGATCAGTCCCGCACGATCCGGCTCCCCGTCCACCTCGTGGAGGAGCTCGGCAGGATCCGGCGCGTGCAGCGCGAATTCAACCGTGAGCACGGCCGCGACCCCGAGCACGCGGAGATCGCCGCCGAGCTCGACTCCAACGCCGAGCGCGTCGGCAACGTCCTGGACTGGGCCCGCGACCCGGTCAGCCTGAACATGTCCGTGGACGACGACGGCGACACGCAGTTCGGGGACCTGCTGGAGGACACCTCCGCCGTGTCTCCCGAGCAGTCGGTGATGACCCTGCTGCGCAGCGAGGAGCTCGAGGACCTGATCGGCAAGCTCGACCACCGCACCGCCTCCATCATCAAGATGCGTTACGGGATCGAGGACGGCCGGGAGCGGACCCTCACCGAGGTGGGCAAGCAGCACGGTCTGACACGGGAGCGGATCCGCCAGATCGAGAAGCACGCATTGCTCGAATTGAAGCGAATGGCTCACGACACGGGCTTTGACGCTGCGGCGTGAGCCGATAACCCGTAATCTCCCCATCAAGCCGGTTCGCACCGGCCCGACGACCGGTCTCCTTCCGGTCCCCTGAGCTGAGCCCCGGCGCCCACCCCCCCCGGCGCCGGGGCTCATCCATGTCAGCCCCGCCGCGTCGGCCCGGGTGACGCGGCGCGGTTCAGCCGGGCACCCAGGCCGCTGAGGTGCTCCACCAGGTGGGCCGGCCCGTGCACCTCGAACTCGCAGTCACAGAAGCTGGTGCCCCGCTTCGGCCGCAAGGTCCTGCAGGCGGGCGCGCTGCTGATGATCACCGGGCTGCCGCTCTGCGTCTGGGAGGCCGGGCGGTACGGGCTGGACATCAACCCCTGGCAGATGGCACTCCCGCTGGTGGCCATGGGCGTGGGCATGGGACTGATCGTGGCCCCGCTGACGGACGCGGTGCTCTCCGGAGTGCCGAAGGAGCACTCCGGACCGGCGTCAGGGCTGATCAACACCGTGCAGCAGATGGGTACGGCGCTGGGGCTCGGCCTCGTCCCGGTCGTCTTCTTCGGCTCGATCAGCGGCCGGCTGCCACGGGAGGCGAGGGGCGCGGCGTTCGTGGACGCGTTCCAGCAGTCGCTGTGGTGGGTGGCCGGGGTGCTCGCGGTGATCTTCCTCGTGATGTTCGCCCTGCCCGCCGGACCGCAGGTGCATCCGGAGGGCGGCGGGGACGGCACGGAACCCGTACAGGCTCAGGACGACGCGAGGGTGAAGGAGCCCGAGCTGACGAGCTGAAGCGGTGGCGAGGTGACGAGCTGACGCGACGGTGAGCGGGCCGCCGTGTCAGCAGATGCGGGTCCGGCTCTCCATGGCCAGGCGTGCGGTCTGCTCGTCGTCGTACACCTCGCACATGTGGCGGCCGTCGGGCGTCGCCGTGTGCTCGACCTCCCACAGGCTCGTCTCGCTGCCGTCCAGGAGGAGGAAGGCGTGCTCGTAGAGTGTGAAACCGGCGTCCCGTCCGTCGACGCGGCACTGGCGGCCGAAGACCTGGGTGATGTGGTGGGCGAAGGCCGCCCGGAGGAGCCCGGCGGTCCCGGCGCCGGGCCGGTCGCCGTTCTCCGCGCGGCGCAGGACGCGGCGGGCGTGGTCCGCCGAATTGTCCTGTGCGTACATGCGGGGCAGGGGAGCCGGGGGGACGCTCATGAGCAGGGCGAGCGCCTCCATGTCCTCCCGGAGGCTCTCGTCGCCGAGGGCGGGGGTGTCCCAGAAGCCGCCGGCGAGGCGAGCGGCGGCGATCTGCGCGTCGCCCTCGTCGTCGTACAGCTCGTGGCGGGGCGGGGCGGGGACGTCCCTGCCGCCGCCGTGCACCAGCTCCCACAGGGAGAGCGTGGTGCCGTCGGAGAGCAGGTAGGTGTGCCGGTAGGTCTCCCGGTGCAGCACGGAACTGTGGTGGGACGAGTGCAGGGCGCTGCTGTGCGCCAGCGCCGTCCCCAGTCGGTCGACCGTGGTGTCGGACAGGTCGAAGGAGTTGAGGGCGCATCGCAGGAGTCGCTCGAGGTGCTGCTCGGTTGTCTCGTACGGATCGCTCAAGGTGCTGTCTCCAGGCCGTCGCCGCGTGTTACCTGATGCGTGCATAACGTAGTCCCTGGGTCTGACATCGTGACCGGGGTTCGCGAAAAACGTACCGCGTACGCGGAAAGTTCCCCGCCTGTCCGGGAGGTCACGCCAGAGGTTCCCGGCCTTGTCGGGGCGCGCCGTAGAGCTCGCTGTACGACGGGAACGCGCCTCCCGGCCCGTCGACTCCCCGGGCCGCCCTGACGGCCTTCACGATGGCGCGGGCCAGGGCGTCCGCCCCCGCCGCCAGGATGGCGTCGAGTGCGGCCACGGGCTCCGGAGGCAGCGGCAGGGTGCCGGTGGAGAGCGCGAAGACGGTGTCTCCGTCGGTGAGGAGGTGGACCGGCCGGACGGCGCGCGCGAGCCCGTCGTGCGCCGTGCCTGCGAGCTTCTGCGCCTGGGCGCGGGTGAGGGCGGCGTCGGTGGCGACGACGGCGATCGTGGTGTTGAAGACGCCGCTCGTCCGCGGGCCCTTCCCTTCCGCTTCCGCCGTTTTTCCCCGCGTGCCCCGGATCTCCGCCAGCCGCCGGCGCGCGGCCTCGTGCACCGGGGGCGCGGGGTGCACGGGCGGCTCTCCCGAGCCGTACTCCCCGTACAGCACCCCCGTCCGAGGATCGACGACGGAGCCCGCCGCGTTGACGACGGCCAGGGCGGCGACCGTGGTGCCGGAGGCCAGGCGCACGCTGGCCGTACCGACGCCGCCCTTGATCTGCCCGGCCACCGCCCCCGTGCCGGCGCCCACCGTGCCCTCGGGGACCTGGGTACCCGGAGCCGAAGCGGCGGCGGCCCGCACGGCGGAGCGGCCGGTCGACGCGTCGGGGCGGGCCCGCCAGTCGCCGCCCCGGCCCAGATCGAAGAGGCAGGCCGCCGGCACCACCGGCACCACCTGGGAGGGGTCCGGTCCGACCGGGACACCACGCCCCTGCTCCTCGAGCCAGGCCATCACGCCGGAAGCGGCGTCGAGTCCGTACGCGCTGCCGCCGGTCAGGACGACCGCGTCGATCCGCTGCACCAGATTGCGCGGATCGAGGGCGTCCGTCTCCCTGGTGCCGGGGCCGCCCCCGCGCACGTCGACCGCCGCGACGGCCCCGCCCTCGGGAGCGAGGACGACGGTGGTCCCGCTCAGCGCGCCCTCGCCCGGCACCGCCGCATGCCCGACGCGGATCCCCGCCACGTCCGTCAGCGCGTCCAGCGGACCGGAAAGGGGTACGTCGTCGGGCATCGCAAGCTCTTCGGGCATCACAAGCTCCTCCGGGATGTGCGGCGTCGGGCATCGGCGCGGCGGCGGGCGCGAGCCGCCTTCCGGCGAACGTACATCCGCCGACGGCCGGGCCGGGAAGGAACGACGCGCTCACCCTTTCGATGCCCAAAACCGGTCTATACGCACGTTTCGGACCTACGGTGACGGGGTGACCGAGCCACCAGAAGCGCGCGCCGCAGCGGAGCGACCCGACCCCGGTGCGCATACCGATCCCCCCGGCGGTCCGGACCTCCGGAAACCGGCCCGGGGCTCCGCCGCCGTCGCGAAGGCCGTGGAAGCACTTCCGCGGTCGGTCAACGGCAGGGCGGCCCTGGCCGGTGCCGTCGTCTCCGCGCTGCTGATCCTCGCGATCGTGTTCGGCAGCCGGATGCTGCGCGACTTCGACTCCGCCCTCCTTCCGTACGCCGTGGCCAGCGTCTTCCTCGCCTTCGGCGTCGCCTACCGCTACACGGTCTGGGTCTCGGCCCCGGGCGCCCGGCGGCTCTTCAGGAACGGCTGGCGCAGCCTGTTCTCGAAGGAGAACTTCCGCAAGGCGCCCACCGCCCTGCCGAAGATGACCGCGACCTATCTGGGCTTCCAGAAATTCCTCGGCGCCCGCTCCCACACCCGCTGGGCGGCCCACCAGTTGATCTTCTGGGGCTGCATCCTCGCCGCACTGATCACCTTCCCGCTGACCTGGGGCTGGTTCACCTTCACCTCGGGCAGCGGCTCGGGGCCCGGCTACGAGATGCGCATGTGGGGCGTCAAGATCATCGGATTCGACTCCCTGAACATCGTCGGCTGGCTGATGTTCCACGGCCTGGACATCGCCGCGGTGCTGGTCATCCCCGGCGCGGGGTACTTCCTCTGGCGCAGGATGAAGGACCGCGGGGCCATCACCGGACAGCGCTTCGCCTACGACATGGTGCCGCTGCTCGCCCTGATCATCATCTCCGTGACCGGGCTGCTGCTCACCTTCTCCTCGATCTTCCTGCACGGCGGAGGCTACGAGTTCCTGGCGATCCTCCACATGGTGTCGGTGGTCTTCACCCTCATCTACATCCCGTTCGGGAAGTTCTTCCACATCGTGCAGCGTCCGGCAGCGGTCGGCATGCAGCTCTTCAAGTACACGTCGCGGCAGGGCGACGACGTCTTCGCCTGCCGTCGCTGCGAGGAGCCCATCGACACGGGGGCGTACGTCGAGAACCTGAGGGGCACCATGCGCGACCTCGACCTCGGCTTCGACCGATGGGCCGAGTACTGCCCGCGCTGCAAGCGGGTGCTGCGCGGCAACGCTTATCTCTCCCAGGTGAAGAAGGGCTACAAGTGACCGCAGATCCACGCGCAGCCGACCGTCGTACGGTGCTCCCCCTCGACCCCGTGATCGCACCGCCGGGCTCCCAGGGGTTCCGCGACGCGGGCGGGATCCCGGCCGACAAGTGGCACGCCGACCAGCACGGCGAAACGCTGGTCCCCACCCACTGCTGCTTCTGCGGCGTCCAGTGCGGCATGTACCTGCGCGTGGACCGGCACGGCAAGGTCTTCGGCGTGGAACCCCGCAACCACGACATCAACCGCATGCGGCTCTGCCCCAAAGGCATCCACGCCTACCAGCAGGTCAACCACCCCGACCGGCTCACCGCGCCCCTCATGCGCCGCTCCCGCGACGAGGAGCTGCGCGAGGTCTCCTGGGACGAGGCACTCGACTTCACGGTCTCCGAGATCAAGCGCATCCAGCGGGAGCACGGGAACGACGCTTTCGGGGTGCTCGGCGGGGCCAGCCTCTTCACCGAGAAGTCCTATCTGGTCGGCAAGTTCGCCCGGGTGGCGATCAAGACCCGGCACGTCGACTACAACGGCCGGCTCTGCATGGTCAGTGCCGCGGGCGCCAACAAGCTCGCCTTCAACATCGACAGGGCCGGCAACCCCTTCTCCGACATCCTGCTGACCGACTGCCTGCTGCTCGCCGGCGCCAACGTCGGCGAGTGTTTCCCGGTGCTGACCCAGTACGTCTGGGGGGCCCGGGACCGCGGCGCCACCCTGATCGTGGTCGACCCACGCGAGACGGCGGTCGCACGCACCGCCGACATCCACGTCGCGCTCAAGTCGGGCACCGACTCCGCCTTCTTCAACGCCGTGCTGAACGTCGTCATCGAGGAGGGTCTCACCGACGAGGCTTACCTCGCGGCCCACGCCGCCGGCTGGGAGGAGGTCAAGGCCAACGTCGCCCACTACCCCCCGTCCCGCGCCGCCGAGATCTGCGGGATCCCCGCGGAGCAGGTCGTCCAGGTGGCCCGCGCCTTCGCACGGGCGCCGAAGGCCATGGCCTTTCACGCCAGGGGCATCGAGCACCACACCCAGGGCGTCGAGAACTGCCTCTCCGTGATCAACCTGTGCACCGCCACCGGGCACCTCGGCAAGCCGGGCGCCGGTTACGGCACCCTCACCGGTCAGGGGAACGGCCAGGGAGGCCGTGAGCACGGCCAGAAATCGGACCTCCTTCCCGGCGGGCGTTCGATCCTCAACGAGGAGCACCGCCGGCAGATCTGCGAAATCTGGGGCATCGAGGAATCCGAACTGCCGGGCGCGGGCACGTCCATGATGGAAATGGTCTGGCAGATGCAGCGCCAGGAGATCCGGGGCCTGATCGGCATCTGCAACAACCCCTTCGTCTCCCTCCCCAACTACGCCGTGGTCAAGGAGGGGTACGACACCACCGAATTCCACGCCCAGTTCGACTTCTTCCTCTCCGAGACCGCCGCCAACGCACACGTCGTCTTCCCTGTGACCGTCTGGGCCGAGGACGAGGGCGTGATGGCCAACGCCGAAGCCCGCGTGGTCAAGCACAACAAGGCGCAGGAACCGCCCGTCGGTGTGCGGACCGACACCTGGGTGATGTGCGAGCTCGCCCGCCGCCTCGGTGCCGGCGACAAATTCGCCTTCGAGCGCACCCGCGACGTCTTCGACGAGCTGCGCAGGGCCTCCGCGGGCACCGTCATCGACTATTCCGGCATCACCTACGAACGGCTGGAGGAGACCGGCGGGATCTCCTGGCCCTGCCCGTCGACCGAGCACCCCGGCACCCCCCGGTTGTTCGAGGACGGTACGACCTACCACGCCGACGGCAAGATCCACATGCAGGTCGTCGAGTGGCACCCCCCGGCGGACCCCTACGACGCCCAGTACCCGATGACGCTGACCACCGGACGCACCGTCGCCCACTTCCTCTCCGGCAACCAGACGCGCCGGCTGGGCGGCCTCGTCGAGCAGACCCCGCGGCCCTGGGCCGAGGTCCACCCCTCCCACGGCTTCCGCAACGGCGAACCCGTCCGTGTCGTCACCCGGCGCGGCAGCGAGGTGTTCCCCGCACTGGTGACCGAGGCGATCCGGCCCGACACGGTGTTCATCCCCTATCACTGGCCCGTCCCCACAGCGGCCAACGCACTCACCATCGACGCCCTCGACCCCCGCTCCAAGATCCCCGAGTACAAGGTCTGCGCCTGCCGCATCGAGCATGCCGGAACGATCGACGAGGTCCCCGCGCCTCCGGTCGCGCCCGGTCATGTCGCCTACCCCGAGACCCAGGTCTCCCGTACCGACCCGCTGCCACCCACGGCCCCGCAGGGCCGCGGCACCTCGGAGAGGAGCTGATGCCCGGATGATGGGCAGAACGATGTTCATCGACCCGGGGCGCTGCATCGGCTGTCAGGCCTGTGTCTCCGCCTGCCGGGAATGCGACTCCCACCGTGGCAAATCGATGATCCACCTCGACTACACGGACGAGGGCTCCTCCGTCGCCTCCCTTCCCACGGTCTGCATGCACTGCGAGGACCCGGTGGCCCCCTGCGCCGAGGTCTGCCCGGCCGACGCGATCCTGGTCACCGCCGACGGCGTGGTGCAACAGGCCGACACCACCCGCTGCATCGGCTGCGCCAACTGCGTCAACGCCTGCCCCTTCGGGGTTCCGAAGATCGATCTGGAGGCGAAGCTGCAGCTGAAGTGCAACCTCTGCTACGACCGCACCGCCTACGGGCTGGCCCCCATGTGCGCCACCGTCTGCCCGACCGGGGCCCTCTACTACGGCACCATCGAGGAGCTCCAGGCGGAACGCCCCGGGGTGCAGGTCGCCGACACCTTCGTCTTCGGTGAGAGCGAGGTCCGCACCGGCGTGGCCATGGTCGTGCCCGCGGAGCGGGTCCAGTGGCCGGTGCCCGGCGGTCTTCCCGTCGTGGAGATCAACGGGAAGGACGTCCGTCGATGAGCGTCACCGAACAGCAGCAGCCGGGTCCCGAACACGGCTCGGGAGGCGACCCCCGCGAGGCACTGCACGACAGGATCGCCGCCGACACGCTGACCACCCGGCGCGACTACCTCCGGATCGTGGCCACCGTCTCCGGCGGCCTCGCCGTGGGCGGGCTGGCCGTGGCGGGCGGCATCCTCCACCGGCACGGGGAGACGGAGGACGGGAAGGCACCGGCCCCGAAGCGGATCGCCGCGCAGCTGCTGCCCGGTGAATCCCTCGCTTTCCGCTACCCGGGCGACGAGGACCGGGCGGTCGCCGTGAGGATGGACGACGGCACTCTCGTCGGCTACTCCGCCGTCTGTACGCACCTGGCCTGCGCCGTGCTCTGGCGCAAGGAGCGCGGTACGGAGGGCGAGCTGTACTGCCCCTGCCATGAAGGAGTCTTCGACGCCCGCACCGGTGAGGTCACGGCCGGACCTCCGCCCCGCGGGCTGCCCAAGGTGGCCCTGACCGAGCTGGAGGACGGCAGCATCTGGGCCGTGGGCACCACCCGCTCCGGCGAGAGCGTCGAGGAGGGGCTGTGCCGTCAGCTCGGTGAGGACCGCCCTGACCTCGCCGCCCGGATCGGCTGCCCCGGTACCGGAGGCGGCGCCGAGGCGCCATCCGCGCCCGCCGCGTCCGACGCCGCGTCCCCGGGGAGGCAGCCATGACCGAGCCCCTGGACCCGGTCGAGCCGCCCCGGCCCTCCAGGCCTCAGGGCTCGGCCTATCCCGAATACCACCCGGGCAGCGCGCGTGCCGAGCTGAACCGGCCCGTCCATGAGCGCTACCCCCAGATTCGGCCCACCAGCGGCTATGCCGATCCGAGGGTGCGTCACACCGGCCCGGGCCCCGGGGCTGGTACGGAACAGGAGCCCGAGCGATCCGCGAAGCTGACGGCCCGGCTGGTGCTGGCGATGAGCGTCGTCATCGGACAGCTGTGGGCTCTGACGGAGGTCGTCAACGTGTGGATGGAGGGTGACACGGGCACCGCCTGGTGGGGCGCCGGATTTCTGTGCCTGTCGTTCCTCGTCGTGCTGGGGCTGTGGCTGCTCGACCCGCAGGACCGCTGAGCTCGGCCGTACCCTGGAGGCATGAGCGCCGCCCCCGCCCCCGCCCCTGGCCCACGAGAGCCGAAGCCGCAGCAGGAGTCCAGGCCCGTGCCGCCGGCTCTGATCTTCGACGATCCGCTGGACCGGCAGTCCTCGGACGACACGGACCAGGGGTGGGGCGAGCGGGCTCCGGCAGGCGGCGGCGCGGCCGACCTGGCGCGCTTCCTCGACGAGAAGCCGCCCCACCACATCTGACGCCGGCGGCCGACGACGGTTCCGGCTGACCACGCCTGGCCCCCCCTGGACGAGGCGTGTGTCCCGGATCTCCTTCAGCACCTCCAGCTCGCTCACCTCCAGCGGAAGGGTGAGCTGACGCGATACCCGTCCTATTCGGCATGGGACACCGCCACCGCGAGCCGCCCCGAAGCGCCGGCACCTGCCAGGACAGCCGCGGTGTCCCGCTCCACGGACAGGACCACCAGCGCGCCGCCGCCCACGCCCGCCCCTCCGCGGGCCTCCAGGAACGACGCCTCCCCGCCGGGGGACGATGCCTCCTCGTCCGGGGACGACGCCTCCCCGCCACCCCCACCGCGCGGGATCTCCGCCACTCGCACGTCGCGTGCCACCACCCTGGCCTCCGCGTCCCCGTCGATCGCGGCGGCGATCACATCGACCCGGTCGCCGGGCCGCAGCAGCCCGACCGTCGCCGCGTCGGCGATCCGCACCGGGGCGGACACCAGCCGTACGGCCCGCCGCTCAGACCCCGGTGGCGCACCCCCGGAGAGGGCGGTCGCCCCTCTCTCACCGCCCGGCCCCGAAGCGGCGAGCACGGCGGAGGCCAGTGCGAAGCCGGCGGCCAGCGCCCGGCGGCGGCCGCGGAGCGCCCGCCGTAGTCGTCGCGCACCGCCGCCCCGCACGCGCAGAGGCCCGAAGGACGGGACGCCGCAGGGCGCGGGAGGCGCGGGATGCGTATCGGGGACCGAAGGGGACATGGCCAACACCACCTGCCGTGAGGGGAGTCCTGCGGGATGTCCGCAGGACTCGCCTCACGATCCACCCTCCGCGGAAATCCCGCTCGGCCCTGTGGACAGCGCACACGATGTGGATAACTCGGTCATCCGTTCGAGCGAACTCACGGTCCTGTGTGTGCTCGCCGCCCCGTGCCTGCGCCTCCGTCCCCTTCGAGTTCGAGCGCGGCCCACCACCTCCGCACGAGTCGGCAGCCCACAGGACACGAACCGGCCGTGCCGCGAACCGGCCGTGCCGCGAACCGGCCGTGCCGCGAACCGGCCGTGCCGCGAACCGGCCGTG
>Ga0196960_10000063_pt1 | contig 41085 bp, 30 predicted proteins | sample S3v_5metaG_FD_183187 | JGI IMG/M metagenome (GOLD analysis project Ga0196960, IMG submission 183187) | Soil microbial communities from Anza Borrego desert, Southern California, United States - S3+v_5 | ecosystem: Environmental > Terrestrial > Soil > Desert | place: USA: California | collected...
CGCGTTCTGGTCCGGAGCGGCGTGGGCGCCTCCGGGGGCGGGCGCAGCCGAGGAGGCGGGGGCGTCTGCGAGCGGCTGCGGGACCACGGGAACCGCACCGGTGCCTGGTGCCTGGGCCCGCTGGGTGCCCGTCGTGGGTATCGACTGCGTGCCGTTGACCCGCTCGACGTCGGAACTACCCGGCGCCTGGGCCCGCTGGGCACCCGTCGTCGGTATCGACTGGGTCGCGCTGGCCGGCGCCGCGCTCGGCACGCCCGCCGCGGAGGAGTCGTCACCGTCTCGGGAGTCGGTGCGCACCGAACCCTGCGTCCGGTCGCTCATGCCTGTCTCCCGTTCCGCCAGCGGCCCAGGCCGCTCCCTCGAGTACCGGTCCTGCGGCGGCCGGGGCCGCCGCAGGACGCAGTTCTTGCGTGACTAGCAGCTCACACTAGGCCGCGGGCTCGTCGTTGTCCGTCGTACGCGCGATTGCCACGATCGACACGTCCTCCGGCAAGTTCATGAGCTTGACGCCCATGGTGGCGCGGTCCTTGTTGTGCCGCACCCCGTTGACGGGTGTCCGGATGACGCCGCCGCCGGAGGTGATGGCGTAGAGCTCGTCGCCGAGGGTGACCGCGAGAGCCCCCACGAGCGCTCCCTTGCGGGCCTTGGGGTCGGCCGTCAGCACGCCCTTGCCGCCGCGGCCCTGGTTCGGGTAGTTCTCGATGCCCGTGCGCTTGGCGAAACCACGCTCGGTCGCCACGAGGACGTCGACCCCCTCCTGCGCGACGATCAGCGACAGGAGCCGGTCGTCGTCGGACAGCGCGATACCGCGCACGCCCTCGGTGGCACGGCCCATCGGCCGCAGCGCGGCGTCGTCGGCCTTGAACCGGATCGACATCGCCTTGCGGGTGACGAGCAGCAGGTCCTGCTCCGGGTCGATCAGCGCGGCACCGACCAGCTCGTCGCCGTCGCGCAGGTTGATCGCGATGACACCGCCCTGGCGGGGGGAGTCGAAGTCGGTCAGCCGTGTCTTCTTGACCTGACCCTTGGCCGTCGCCAGCACCAGGTACGGCGCGACCGAGTAGTCCTTGATCTGCATGACCTGGGCGATCTTCTCGTCGCCCTGGAAGGCGAGGATGTTCGCCACGTGCGCGCCGCGGGCGGTGCGGTTGGCCTCGGGCAGCTCGTAGGCCTTGGCCCGGTACACCCGGCCCTTGTTCGTGAAGAAGAGGATCCAGTCGTGGGTGGAGCCCACGAAGAAGTGGTCCACGATGTCGTCCTGCTTCAGGGCGGCCCCCATGACGCCCTTGCCGCCCCGGCGCTGCGAGCGGTAGAGGTCGCTCTTCGTCCGCTTCGCGTACCCGGTGCGGGTGATGGTGACGACGACCTCCTCCTCCGCGATGAGGTCCTCCATCGACACGTCGCCGTCGTTGGCGACGAACTGCGTCCGGCGGTCGTCGCCGTACTTCTCCACGATCTCGGCGAGCTCGTCGTGGATGATCTGCCGCTGCCGCTCCGGCGAGGCGAGGATCGCCTGCAGGTCGGCGATGCGGGCCTCGATCTCGGCCAGCTCGTCCATGATCCGCTGGCGCTCGAGGGCGGCCAGCCGGCGCAGCTGCAGGTCGAGGATCGAGACCGCCTGGATCTCGTCGACGTCGAGCAGCTCCATCAGGCCGGTCCGCGCCTCGTCCGCCGACGGGCTGCTGCGGATGAGCGCGATGACCGCGTCGAGCTGGTCGAGCGCCTTGGCCCAGCCGCGCAGGATGTGCGCGCGCTCCTCGGCCTTGCGCAGCCGGTAGCGGGTCCGCCGCTGGATGACCTCGATCTGGTGGTTCACGTACTGGCGGACCAGCTCGTCGAGGCGCAGCGTCCGGGGGACGCCGTCGACGATGGAGAGCATGTTGCAGCCGAACGTCGTCTGCAGCTGGGTGTGCTTGTAGAGGTTGTTCAGCACGACCTTGGCGACGGCGTCACGGCGCAGGGTGATGACCAGGCGGCGCCCGACGCGGTCGGAGGACTCGTCGGCGATCTCGCTGATGCCCTGCAGGCGGCCGTCCTTGACCGCCTCGGCGATCGCCTCGGCGAGGTTGTCCGGGTTCACCTGGTAGGGCAGCTCGGTGCAGACCAGCTGCACGCGACCCCGGGCGTCCTCCTCGACGGTGACGACGGCGCGCATGCGCACCGAGCCGCGACCGGTCCGGTAGGCGTCCTCGATGCCCTCCCGGCCGACGATCAGGCCGTGCGTGGGGAAGTCGGGGCCCTTGACCCGCTCCATGCACGCGGTGAGGGCCTCCTCCGCCTCGGCCTCGGGGTGCTCGAGCATCCAGAAGACGGCGGCCGCCACCTCGCGCAGGTTGTGCGGCGGCATGTTGGTGGCCATGCCGACCGCGATGCCGGCCGAGCCGTTGATCAGGAGGTTCGGGATGCGCCCCGGCAGGACCAGCGGTTCCTGGTTCTTGCCGTCGTAGTTCGGCTGGAAGTCGACGGTCTCCTCGTCGATGTTGGCCAGCATCTCCATGGCCAGCGGCGTCAGCCGGGCTTCCGTGTTGTGGCTGACGAAGCCGTTCGTGATGAACGCGTGGTCGTCCGTCTGGACCTTCAGCGAGTAGACGGGGGCAACGCCGGCTCCTTCCACCGACGCCACCTCGGCGTAGTGGAACCGTCCGTCCACCAGTGGGGCGACGACAGCCAGCGCCTCGGCGTTGGTGATGTTGGCCTCGATGAGGTCGCGGTCGCGCTCCCACCGCTCGATGCGATCGATGTTGTGACGGCGCAGCCAGTCGCGTTCCGTCCACCGGCCCGCACCGGTCGCGCGGAGGAACGCGGCGACGAAGGGCACGTGGTCGGCCGACATCGCGCTGCTCTCGGTCGGAACCTGGGCCAGCTCGGCCTGGAGCTTGGCGTGCTTGCGTCCGAGGAAGCCGACGTTCGCGGCGAACAGGCGGGCGTCACGGCGGTTGGAGACGACGACCTTGATCTCACCGTCGTCGTAACGGCACAACTTCGAGACGATGCCGAATTCCAGCAGCAGCTGCTGGACCTCTCGGGCCAGCCTGTCGCTTCGGGTCGAGTAGCTGATCTGGATGGTGTTGCGCGGTAGCAGGGACGAGGAGCCGTCCCCCTCGAACAGCGCCTGCAGGAACAACCGTCGAGTGCCGGTCGTCGAGGACCAGACGAAGCCGGGCACCCGCTTGGCAGCGCTCCGCTCCCCGACCATCTCGGCGAGGTCGGTGCGGAGCAGCGCAGAAAGGTCCTGGATGTCCAGCTCGTGCAGCGTGCTGCCCGAAGCGATGGTGCGCGACGAGGTGTAGCGGCGGCCGCCGACGTGCCGGTCGTAGGCCTCCACGACAGCGTCGAAGAACTCGCGATCGAGGTTGCTGAAACCGGCCCGGCCGGGCGAGACCCACCCTTCACTGACGAAGGCACCGGCCAGCAGGGCGGCATCGGCGTCACCGGCGGAGGGCACGTCGATCTCCTCGCGCGGTGTCCGCTGGAGCACCACACGGTCGCCCGGGGCGATCTCGTCGAGCAGCTTCCACAGCAGCGTCGGCACACCCAGCACGCTGACCAGGCAGAGCACGGGGTGGTTGCCGGTGCCGGTGAGGGAGTATCCGCCCGTGGTGGTCAGCCGCTTCACCGGGTGGACCCCGGAATGGAAGACCGTGCTGGCCAGCACGGGGTCCCCGTTGCGGTCGAGCACCTTCAGCCCGAGCTCGCGCTCGCTGTTCGGCTGCATCCCGAGAGCGAGGTCGCCGATCGGGAGCGTGCCGTCGACGGTGCGGACGAGCGCATCGGCAGTCAGGCAGTACCTCATGGCCGCGGCCGGATCGTTGCCCGGGGAGCCGAAGTTGCCCTGCCCGTCGACCAGCGGGTAGCGCATCGACCACGGCTGGGCCAGCCGCACGAGTGCGTCGTAGATCGAGCTGTCGCCGTGGGGGTGGTAGTTACCCATCACCTCACCGACGACGCGGGCGCACTTGACGTAGCTCCGGTCGGGACGGAAGCCCTGGTCGTACATCGCGTAGAGCACCCGGCGGTGCACCGGCTTGAGCCCGTCCCGGACCTCGGGGAGGGCGCGGCCGACGATGACCGACATCGCGTAGTCGATGTAGCTGCGCTGCATCTCCTGCTGGAGGTCGACCGGTTCGACGCGGTCGCGGGCAGGTGTTTCGGTCACGGTTCAGATCTCCAGTCGAAGGACCCCGTCCTCCCACCCTTCGCGAGCTCAGGGCGGGACCCGGGACGGGGCCGGGGGTTGGTGCCGGGGGATCGGGCCACTACACGTCGAGGAAGCGGACGTCCTTGGCGTTGCGGGTGATGAAGCTGCGCCGCGCCTCGACGTCCTCGCCCATCAGGACGCTGAACAGCTCGTCGGCGGTGGCGGCGTCCTCGAGGGTGACCTGGAGCAGGATCCGCGTCTCCGGGTTCATCGTGGTGTCCCAGAGCTCGGTCGCGTTCATCTCGCCCAGACCCTTGAACCGCTGGATCGCGTCGTCCTTGATCTTCCGGCCGGCCTCGGCGCCGGCCTTGAGCACGGCCTCCTTCTCGCGGTCGGTGTAGACGTACTCGTCGCCGACCTTGCCGCCCCACTTGATCTTGTACAACGGCGGCTGGGCGAGGTAGACGTAGCCGGCTTCGACCAGCGGGCGCATGAACCGGAACAGCAGCGTCAGGAGCAGCGTGCGGATGTGCTGGCCGTCGACGTCGGCGTCCGCCATCAGGATGATCTTGTGGTACCGGAGCTTGCTCAGGTCGAACTCGTCGTGGATGCCGGTGCCGAAGGCGGTGATCATCGACTGGACCTCGGTGTTCTTGAGGACCCGGTCGATGCGCGCCTTCTCGACGTTGATGATCTTGCCGCGGATCGGCAGGATCGCCTGGAACATCGAGTCGCGGCCGGACTTGGCCGAACCGCCGGCCGAGTCGCCCTCGACGATGTAGACCTCGGAGTTGCGGGGATCGGTCGAGCGGCAGTCGGCGAGCTTGCCCGGCAACGAGTTGTTGCTCAGCAGGTTCTTGCGGGCCAGCTTGCGGGCGTCCTGCGCCGCGCGCCGGGCCCGGGCCGCCGACGAGGCCTTCAGGATGATCGTCTTGGCCTCGGCGGGGTTGGCCTCGAACCAGTGCGCGATCTGCTCGTTGCAGACCCGCTGCACGAACCCCTTGACCTCGGTGTTGCCGAGCTTGGTCTTGGTCTGGCCCTCGAACTGGGGGTCGCCGATCTTCACCGAGACGATGGCGGCCAGCCCCTCGCGGATGTCCTCGCCCGTGAGCTTCTCGTCCTTGGCCTTGAAGAGCTTCTTGTCCTCGGCGTAGCGGTTGACGATCGAGGTCAGCGCGGTGCGGAAGCCCTCCTCGTGGGTGCCGCCCTCGTGCGTGTTGATGACGTTCGCGAACGAGTAGACCGACTCCGAGTAGGCCTCGGACCACTGCATGGCGACGTCGACGGACATGGCCATGTCGTTCTTGCCGACGCCCTCGGCGCTGAAGCTGATGACCGACCTGTGGATCGGGCTCTTCTTGGCGTTGATGTGCGCGACGTAGTCGATCAGGCCGCCGTCGTACTTGTAGGTGATCTCGGTGGGCTCGAAGGCCTCGTCCTCGGCGCCCGCCTCGGGGGCGGCCTCGGCGAGGGTGATCTCCTCCGCCAGACCCGTCTCGACCTTGCCGTGCCCGGGGCGCTCGTCGCGCAGGGTGATGGTGAGGCCCTTGTTGAGGAAGGCCATCTCCTGCAGCCGGCGGCTGATGTGGTCGAAGGAGTAGTGCGTCGTCTCGAAGATGTCGCCGTCGGCCCAGAAGGTGATCGAGGTGCCCCGCTTCTTCGTCGGGCCGACCTTCTCCAGCGCGCCGGGCTTGGCCATGTCGTAGCGCTGGAACCACTCGGTGCCGTCGCGCCAGATGCGGACCTCCAGCGCCGTCGAGAGCGCGTTGACCACGGTGACGCCCACGCCGTGCAGACCACCGGAGACCGCGTAGCTCTTGCCGTCGAACTTCCCGCCCGCGTGCAGGACGGTCATGATCACCTCGACCGTGGGCCGCTTCTCCACGGGGTGGTCGTCGACCGGGATGCCGCGGCCGTTGTCCTCGACCCGGACGCCGCCGTCGGCCAGCAGGGTCACGTGCACGCGGTCGGCGTGCCCGGCCAGCGCCTCGTCGACGGAGTTGTCGACGACCTCCTGGATCATGTGGTGCAGGCCGCGCTCGCCGGTGGAACCGATGTACATGCCGGGGCGCTTCCGGACCGCCTCGAGGCCCTCGAGAACGGTGATGGAACTGCCGGAGTAGGCGTTCTCGGTCAGGGGTGCTGCGACCACGTGGGGCCTTCCTCTCGAGCAACCGGCGGCCTCCCGCCCCTGACACGGGACAGGGGGCGGAAGGGCGCAGAAGGGCGCTCAGCCGGATGCTGACGGTTTTCGGTTCCCAGGATACCGTGCGGTAAGACAGGAATGCCGCCGTCCACGCCCTGACGTCGTGTCTGCGCCACTCGCGGCTCGTCCGCCACCACCCGTCCTACCCCCGCGGGTGACACGCCGACTCGAAGCGTCTGACACCCCCGCTCGCGCCTGGCCCCGTCCCGAGGCTCGTCCCGAGCTTGCGAGGGATGAGGAGGACGGGGTCCTTTCTCAGTTGCGCGGTCCGGAGGGGCGGTCGTCGGTCAGGGTGGCGGGGTCGAACTCCGGGACGTCGGCGCCGGTGCGCTTGTTCACCAGCACCGTGACGCCCCACAGGACGACGCCGATCGCCAGCAGGACCCCGGCGATCCGGTACTGCTCGGCCGGCCGGCCGGCGAAGGGCGTCGCCAGGAAGCCACAGGCCAGCGCCCCCACCACCGGCAGCACGGTGGGCGTGCGGAAGTGGTCGGCGTCGACCCGGTCCCTGCGGAGGACGAGGACGGCGACGTTGACGACGGTGAACACCACGAGCAGGAGCAGGGCGGTGGTGCCCCCGAGCGCGGGCACGGCGCCGACGAAGGTGATCAGCCCGAAGGCCAGCGCGGTGGTGAACAGGATCGCCGTCGTCGGGGTCCGCCGCTTCGGGTGCACCCGGCTCAGGAACGGCGGGAGGACGCGCACACGGCCCAGGCCGTAGACCAGGCGGCTGGCCATGAGCATGTTGATCAGCGCCGAGTTGGCGACGGCGAACATCGTGATGACGCCGAAGAGCCCGATGGGGAAGCCGGGGGCGCCTGCCTCGACCACCTGCAGCAGCGGGGTGTCGCCCTGGCTCAGCTCGTCGGCGGGGACGAGGGCGATCGCGGAGATCGACACCAGCACGTAGATGATCCCGGTGGCCACGAGCCCGGCCAGCAGCACCTTGGGGAAGATCCTGCGCGGCTCCTTGCACTCCTCGGCCATGTTCACCGAGTCCTCGAAGCCGACCATCGCGAAGAAGGCCAGGCCGGTCGCGGCGATGACCCCGCCGAGGACGGAGCGGTCGCCGGTGTCGAACTCGGTGACCCGCGAGAAGTCGCCCTCACCGATGCCGAGCGCCCAGACGCCGACGGCGATCACGATGAGCAGGCCGGTGAGCTCGACGCACGTGAGCACCACGTTGGCCTTCACGCTCTCCCCCACGCCGCGGTGGTTGACCGCCGCGACCAGGGCCATGAAGCCCAGGCCGATGAGGGTGATCCCGATGCCGTCGGAGAACCCGAGACCGAACACGCTGGCCGCGTTGGCGCTGAAGGCGCGGGCCGCGGTGGAGGCCGAGGTGATGCCCGAGCTCATCACCGCGAAGGCGACGATGAACGTCAGGAAGTGCACGCCGAACGCCTTGTGCGTGTACAGCGCCGCGCCGGCGGCCTGCGGGTACTTGGTGACCAGTTCCAGGTAGCTGAACGCGGTCACCAGCGCGACGAGGAAGGCGACGAGGAACGGCAGCCAGACCACGCCGCCGACCTGTGCGGCCACCTGACCGGTGAGGGCGTAGATCCCGGTGCCCAGGATGTCGCCGACGATGAACAGCAGCAGCAGGCCGGGGCCCATCACCCGCTTCAGGCTGGGCTGGCCGCCGGCGGTCTGCTCGTCGGTACGTGCGGTGTCGGCCATCCGCGCCGCCTCCAGGTGGGGATCTCGGACGATGACCGCCGTTGGCCTCCGGGTGGGTCGATGCTGTCCCTTCGGCCGGTGGCTGTCGACTCGAACGGCGCTGATACGAGACCGGCGGGCTCCGGCCGGTCCGGCGCAGAGGGCACCCCGGACGCCGGGTGCGATCCGACCGCCCGGCGTCGCGGCGGGAAAGGCGGACACTCGGGTCATGGCCGACGCCCAGCCCGCGCCCCTGACCTGCCTCGTCACCGGAGCCACCGGCTACGTCGGCGGGCGCCTGGTTCCCGAACTGCTCGCCGCCGGGCACCGCGTCCGCGTCATGAGCCGCTCGCCGGAGCGGCTGCGCGACCACCCCTGGGCCGGCGACGTCGAGATCGTGCAGGCGGACGCGGGGGACGCGGACGCGGTGCAGCGGGCGTGCGCCGGCGTCGACGTCGTCTACTACCTGATCCACGCCCTGGGCAGCGGATCCTCGTTCGAGGAGACCGACCGGCACACCGCCCGTGTCATGGCCGGCGCCGCCCGGGAGGCCGGCGTCGGCCGGCTGGTGTACCTCGGCGGACTGCAGCCCGAGGACGAGGAGCTCTCGCCGCACCTGCGCTCGCGGGGCGAGGTCGCCGCGATCCTCCTCGGCTCGGGGGTTCCCACGGTGGTGCTCCGGGCCGCCGTCATCCTCGGCTCCGGCTCGGCCTCGTTCGAGATGCTGCGCTACCTCACCGAGCGGCTGCCGGTCATGGTCACGCCCCGATGGGTGCACAGCAGGATCCAGCCGATCGCCATCCGGGACGTCCTCCGGTACCTCGTCGGCTGCGCGGACCTGCCCGCCGAGGTGCACCGCTGCTTCGACATCGGCGGACCGGACGTCATGAACTACGCCGAGATGATGCAGCGGTACGCGGTGGTCGCCCGCCTTCCTCGTCGCCGCATCCTCCCGGTGCCGCTGTTCACGCCGTCCCTGTCCAGTCACTGGGTCGGGCTCATCACGCCGGTGCCGGCCGGGATCGCCCGCCCGCTCGTGGAGTCCCTGCGCAACACGGTCGTCTGCGCCGAGCACGACATCGCCGGGTACGTCCCCGATCCGCCCGACGGGCTGATCGGGTTCGACGACGCGGTCGCGCTGGCGCTGCAGCGCGTGCGCGACTCCGCCGTCAGCAGCCGGTGGTCGTCGGCCTCCGTGCCCGGCGCGCCGTCCGACCCGCTGCCCACCGACCCCGACTGGGCCGGCGGCAGCCTCTACGTCGACGACCGCGTCCGGCACTCGAGCGCTCCGCCGGACGCTCTATGGCGGGTGGTCGAGGGCATCGGCGGCGACCGCGGCTGGTACTCGTGGGCACTGGCCTGGCGGGTGCGCGGCTGGCTCGACCGTGCTGTCGGCGGCGTCGGGCTGCGCCGCGGTCGTCGGGACCCCGACCGGCTCTACGTCGGTGACGCGCTGGACTTCTGGCGGGTCGAGGAGCGCGAGCCCGACCGACTGCTCCGGCTGCGGGCGGAGATGCGGCTGCCCGGGTTGGCCTGGCTGGAGTTCCACGTGGAACAGGCCGAGGCAGGGGGGAGCACCCTGCGGCAGCGGGCCACCTTCGCGCCCCGCGGCCTGTTCGGGCACGCGTACTGGTGGGCCGTCGCCGCCTTCCACGGCGTCGTCTTCGGCGGCATGCTGCGCGGGATCGTCGCGGCCGCCGAGAGGCGATAGGGGGACGTCGCCCCTCGAAGCCCCCGGGCCGGGCCCGCTGCGGGGACGGCGCGGGAACCCGCGAGCAGCGGCAGGGGGCGTCCTCACACCAGGAGCTGGGCGGCCGCCAGCTCCCGGTAGAGCGCACTGGTCTCGACCAGCTCGTCGTGCGTGCCCTGCCCGACGACCCGCCCTCCGTCGAGCACCACGATGCGGTCGCTGTCGCGGACGGTCGACAGCCGGTGCGCCACGACCAGGAGCGCGCGGTCGGCCGCAGCGGCGGCGAGGGTGTCGCGCAGCAGACCCTCGTTCCGGGCGTCGAGGCTGGCGGTCGGCTCGTCGAGCAGCAGCAGCGCCGGGCGGGCGAGGAGGGACCGGGCGATCGCCAGGCGCTGGCGCTCACCCCCCGAGAGCAGCACGCCGTCATCCCCGACGAGGACGTCCAGGCCGCGAGCCGAGCGCTGCACGATGCCGGTCAGCCCGACGTCGGCCAGGACCTGCCACAGCTCGGCATCGGTGCTGGACGGCGCCGCCAGCAGCAGGTTGTCCCGCACCGTGCCGGCCAGGACCGGCGCCTCCTGCTCGACGTAGCCCAGCCGCGCGCGCAGCGCCGCCCGCGGCAGCTCCCGGACATCGGTGCCCGCCCAGCGGATGGTGCCACCGGACAGGGGGTAGAAGCCCTCGATCAACGCCAGGACGGTGGACTTGCCCGCCCCGGACGGGCCGACCAGCGCCACCCGGCTGCCGGCGGGGACGGCGAAGGAGATCCCGCGCAGGACCTCGGTCCCGTCGGGATAGGCGAAGGTCACCCCGTCGAGTTCCAGGACCGGCGTCGCGTCACCCGCAGCCGGGAGCCGCGGCCGGGGTTCCGCCGCACCGCGCTCGGGCCGCTCGTCCTCCTCGGGCGCGATCTCCAGGACCTCCTGGATCCGGGCGAGCGCACCGAGGCCGGTCTGCACCTCGGTGTAGGCGCCGACGAAGCGGCCCAGGGGCATGACCAGCAGGAACAGGTACAGGATGAACGCGATCAGGTCCGCGACGTCGATCGACCCCGTCGCCACCCGGTAGCCACCCAGACCCAGCACGGCCAGGAAGGCCCCCTGGACGGCGATCGAGCTGGCCGGGGAGACCAGGGCCTGCAGCCGCGCCACCTGCACACCCGCGGCGTACGAGCGGCCCGCGGTGTGCCACACCGACTCCACCTCCCGCGCCGTCGCCCCGCTGGCCCGGATGGTCCGCACCGCCGACAGCGCCCGCTCGAGCGCCGCGGTCATCGCGCCGACCGCCTCCTGCGCCTGCCGGGACAGCCGGCGGATCCCCCGGGACACGCTGATCGCGACGGCCATCCCCGCGCCGACGGCGACGACGGTGACCAGCAGGAGCCAGACGTCGACCAGCGCCATGGCGATCAGCGCACCGACGGCGATCACCACCGACCCGCCGATCTCGACGACGCCGGAGGTGACCGTGGCGCGCAGCAGCGTCGTGTCCGCGCCCACGCGCGACATCAGGTCACCGGTACGCCGCCGGTCGTACTCGGCCACGGGCAGCCGCAGCAGCCGGTCGGCCAGGCGGCGACGGGTGGTCAGGACCACTCCCTCCGCCGCTCGCTGGAGGACGTACTGCTGCGCCGCCCCGAGGACGGCGCCCGCGACGAGGACGAGCAGCAGAGCGGCGACGGCCGGGAACGCCGACCGCCCGCCGCCCACCACGTCGATGACCCGTGCGACCAGTGCCGGCTGGGCCAGCGCCGCGGCGGCACCGACCAGGGAGAGGCCGGCAGCCAGGCCGATCGCCGCCCGATGGGGGCGCAGAAGGGGCAGCAGGTCCCGGACGCCGACGGCCGGAGCGGGGGCCGGCTCCTCGCTGGTCACCGCCGGCCGGTCAGATCTCGGCGTTCAGGCAGGCCACGATCGCGTTCAGCAGGCGGGCGTGGTGCTCGAGCAGCTGCGGGCGATGGCCGTCGGGCCGGATGGCGGCCACGTGCCCGGCACCGGACCAGAACTCGTCGCCGTCGTCGGTGCCGAGCAGGAGGGTGTGGACCGCGGGGTCCTGCGCGAGCCGGTGCAACCGCGGGTCGTCCTCCGCAGCCAGGAGCAGCCAGCGGGCGTCGAACGCGGGGTTCCCGCTCGGCAGCGGCACCATGCCGCCGGTCCGGTGCCGCCAGAAGCGCGAGGGGCTCAGGCGGAACCCCGGCGTGCGCCCCAGCATCGGAGCCGCCGTGATGGCGTACTCCGGCACCACGTACCGGCCCGAGGTGTAGACGACGTCGAACGCCGCCAGCTCCAGCGTGCCCGCCCGGCCGCGCAGCACGTTCCCGGGCCGGTGGTCCTTCGTCGCCCGGACCGGCGCTGTGGCGATCAGCTCGGCCAGGACCGCGTCCTCCGGCGCGGTGCCGTCGGAGATCGTCCACCCCTGCTGCAGGGCCCAGCTCTGGGCACCCACCTGGTCGCCCTGGTAGGCGAACACCTGGTCGGCCGCGCCGCGGGCGCGCCCACGGCCGGCAGCGAGGCCGTGCGGATCCGGTCCGCCGGCCTCGCGCCGGCCCACGCCGGAGCCGGAGACGTCCTCCGGAGGCGGGCCGGGGAGGGCCGGGCCCTGCGGCGGAGGTGCGTCCAGCGGCGCGGGCGCGCCCGGGGGCGGCACGGCCGAGGGCGGCGCTGCCGGGCGCTGCGGCTCGACGGCCGGCAGGTCCCAGCCCGGCGGCTGCCAGGAGCTGCCGGCCGGCGGCTCGTCGCGGGGCTTCTTCCGGCGGTCGACGAAGTTGGGCCGGTCCTCGTCCGCACCGGGACCACCGTCACGGGGGCCACCATCAGCAGGACCAGCATCACCGGGACCACCGGGGCCGCCGGAACCGAGGTGGGAAGGCTCCCGCCAGCCGCTGCCGTCACCGCCGTCGTCGAAACCGTCGCGGTCACCGTCGCGGGGGCTGCTCATCGCTGCATCCTCCTCCCGGCGCCGTCCCGAGGGCGGGGCGCCTCATCCGTAGGTGTCGCGGGGCCCCCGCCCGCGCACCGAACGCGGGCCCTTCTTCCAGCTGGGAGCCGTCGGACCGACAACGCGCAACGTCGTCACGACGTCCCCGCCCACCTGGGCGCGCAGCCTTCCGAGGATGGTCGGCGCGAGCAGCCGGAGCTGGGTCGCCCACGCCGTGGACTCGGCGACGACCAGCAGCACCCCCTCGGTCAGGGTCTCGGGGCGGCAGTGCGACGCGATGTCCGGACCGACGATCGTGTCCCACCGGCCGAAGATCGAGCCCACGCGCGTCCGCGAGGACCAGTCCTGCTGGCTGATCAGCGAGTCGACCAGGTTGCCCAGCGGCTGCGGGTCGTCGGCGCCCGGGCGCGGCCCGCTCCAGGTCCGCCGCGGCCCGGCGATCCGCCGCCGGGTCGGCTTCGGTCGCGCGGCCGACGCGGCCCGGGCCGCCTCCAGGGCGGCGCGGGCGATGTCGCTGGGCCGGGCCGGCCTCTCGTCGCTCATGTCGTGGTGCCCTCCCCGGCCGGGATCGCGTCCTTCACCACGACGGCGAACCCGCCCCCCACCTCGACCCGTGCGCCGCGGAGCTCCGGCGGCACGTCGTCGACGACCGCGGCGGTGATCAGGGTCTGCTCCGCGGAGCGGGCGACCGCGGAGAGGGCCGCCCGCCGCTCGGCGTCGAGGGTGGCGAAGACGTCGTCGAGGATGAGGATGGGGTCCTCCCCCTCGGCCCTCAGGAGGGCGAAGGTCGCCAGCTTCAGCGCCAGCGCCAGGGACCAGGACTCGCCGTGGCTGGCGAACCCCTTCGCCGGCGCCGGGCCGAGGTGCAGCACCAGGTCGTCGCGGTGCGGGCCGACCAGCGTCATGCCGCGGTCGAGCTCGTCGTCCCGGCGCTCGGCGATCCGGCTGCGCATGGCCTCGGCCAGCTCCTCCCGGGACGGCAGCCCGGCTTCCGCCGCGAGCGCGGTGCCGTCCCCGGCCAGCGGCACGGTGGAGGCGTAGCCGAGGCCCGCGACCACGGAGCCCTCGCCGGCCACCCCGGCGTAGGACTCGGTCACGTGCGGCACCAGGTCGGCCACCAGCCGCAAGCGCGCGGCGAGCAGCTGGGCACCCAGATCGGTGAGGTGCCCGTCCCAGACGTCGAGGGTCTCCATCGCCTTGCCGCGGGCCAGGCGAGCGGTCTTGAGCAGTGCGTTGCGCTGCTTGAGCACCCGCTCGTAGTCGCTGCGGACACCGGCCAGCCGGGGGGTGCGGGTGACCAGCAGCTCGTCGAGGAAGCGCCGCCGCTCGGTGGGGTCACCCCGTATCAGGGCCAGGTCCTCCGGGGCGAACAGCACCGTGCGCACCAGGCCCAGCACCTCGCGCGGGCGGGGGAGCGGGGCGCGGTTCACCCGCACCCGGTTCGCCCTGCCCGGATTGATCTCGATCTCCACCAGCAGCTCCCGGTCCCCGCGGCGCAGGGCGGCACGGACCACTGCCTGCCCGGCACCGTGGCGGACCAGCGGCGAGTTGCCGGACACCCGGTGGCTGCTCATGGTCGCCAGGTACCCCACGGCCTCGACCAGGTTGGTCTTGCCCTCGCCGTTGCGGCCGACGAACACCGTCGGCCCCGGCCCCAGGGCCAGGTCCACCCGGTCCCAGCTGCGGAACGACCCCACCTGCAGGTGCCTCAGGTACACGTCAGCCCATCTGTGGTGAGGTGCTGGAACGGCCGCCCTTCCCGCGCCGAGCGGAGCGAGGCGTGGGGGGAAGGGTGGTCCTTCAGGCCGGTCGCTCGGCCTCCTGCGCCTGGACCGCCCGCACGGCGTGGCCACCGAACTGGTTCCGCAGCGCGGCCACGGCCTTCATGGTCGGTGAATCGTCCTGCCGGGAGGAGAAGCGGGCGAACAACGAGGCTGCGATCGTCGGCATGGGAACGGCGTTCTCGATGGCCTGCTCCACCGTCCAGCGGCCCTCGCCGGAGTCCTCGGCGTAGCCGGTGATCCGCTCGAGGCCGGGGTCCTCCTCCAGTGCCCGCACGAGCAGGTCCAGCAGCCAGGAACGGATGACCGTGCCCTGGGTCCACGACGCGATGACGCCCGGGACGTCCTCGATCAGGTCGACGGCGGCCAGGAGCTCGTAGCCCTCGCCGTAGGCCTGCATGAGCGCGTACTCGATGCCGTTGTGGACCATCTTGCTGAAGTGGCCGGCACCGACGGGGCCGGCGTGCACGAACCCCGCACCCGGCATCGCCTGCCCGGACTCGTCCTGCGGCGACGGCGGCCGCAGTGCGTCGAAGATCGGCTGGACCTTGGCGACGTCGTCCTTGGTGCCGCCGACCATCAGGGCATAGCCGTTCTCCAGGCCCCAGACCCCACCGGAGACACCGGCGTCGATGTAGCCGATGCCCTTCTCCCGGCACAGCACGTCGTGCAGCTGGTCGTCGGTGTACTTCGAGTTGCCGCCGTCGACGATCACATCGCCGGGGCTGAGCAGCTCGGCCAGGTCCTTGACCGTCGCGCGGGTGGGCTCGCCGGCGGGCACCATCACCCACACCACCCGTGGCGCGGCGAGCGCCTCCACGAGGGCCTCCAGGCTCTCGACGTCCCGCTTCCCCGGCGAGCGGTCGTAGCCGACCACCTCATGACCGGCGCGGCGGACCCGCTCGGCCATGTTGCCGCCCATCTTGCCCAGCCCGATCAGCCCCAGCTGCACGGTGGAAGTCCCCTCGTCGCGAATCGGATCAGTGCTCATCGTGCTAGACCCGGAGGCCTACCGCCCCCCGGCCCCGCTGCAGGGTCCCACCACGAGCGTGCGAGTGGTGGGGGGCAGCGGGGTCCTTTTTCAGCTGGGCAGGCGCACCGGCATGATCAGGTAGCGGTAGCTGCCCGGGCGCTCCGCAGGGGCCGCCGGCGCGTCGTCCCCTGGCGGCTCCTCCACCCCGGAGAGCACCGCGGGCTTGAGCGGGCTGGTGAAGTCCATGCGGGCCCGCTCGGTGTGCACCGCCGCCAGCCCGTCGAGCAGGAACGTCGGGTTGAAGCCGATGGTCAGCGGGTCGCCGTCGAAGTCGACGTCGCAGCGTTCCTCGGCCTGGCCCTCGTCGTCGGTACCGCCGGCGCGGAGGGTGACCTGGCCGGGGGTGAACTCGCAGCGCAGCGGGGTGCCACGCTCGGCGACCAGCGCTACGCGCTTCGCGGCGTCGGTGAACAGCCCGACCGGGAGCGTGGCGTCGGAGAGCGACTCGTTCGGCATGATCGCGCGGTACTTGACGAACTCGGCGTCCAGCAACCGGGTCGTCGTCTGCCGGTCCTTGCCCGAGAGGCCGAGGATCCCCTCGCCCGAGCTGCCCGAGGACAGGGACAGCGTGATCTCGGGACCGCTGGTCAGCGTCTTGGCCGCATCGGCCAGGGTGCGCGCGGGCACGAGGACGGCGGCCGACAGCCCCGGGGTCTCCGGGCGCCAGGCGAACTCCCGAACCGCCAGCCGGTACCGGTCGGTGGCCGCCAGGGTGATCAGGTCGTCCTCGATCTCGAGCCGCACACCGGTCAGCATCGGGAGCGTGTCGTCCCGACCGGCGGCGACGGCCACCTGGCCGACCGCCTCGGCGAAGACGTCGCTGTCGACGATGCCGGCCGCCGAGGGCATGGAGGGCAGCGAAGGGTAGTCCTCGACCGGCAGCGTCGGCAGGCTGAACCGGGCGTTACCGCAGGCGATGGCCAGGCGGGGGCCCTCGGCGGTGATGTCCACCGGATGCGGCGGGAGCGCGCGGGTGATCTCGGCCAGCAGGCGGCCGGGCACCAGTGCGCGCCCGCTCTCACTGGTCTGGACGTCGATCTCGGCACGCGCCGACACCTCGTAGTCGAAGCCCGACACCGACAGCTGGGTTCCCTCGACCTCGAGCAGGATGCCCGCCAGAACCGGCACCGACGGCCGCGGCGGGAGGCTGCGCGCCGTCCAGGCGACGGCGTCGGCGAGCACCTCACGTGCCACCCGGAACTTCATTCTCGACCACCCATGTTCGGTCCACCCACCGGCGGCCCGATCGCGGGAGCCGGGACAGGGAGGAGCTCGTCGTCCGTCGTGCAGCGGAGCCGAGGGCTCCGATGCGTTGCTCATCGTGCCTGGTGCCGTGCCCGGTGGGGAGACCCCGTCCCTCGATGGCCGTGGTGCGTCGTGGGAAGGGCCGAAGCACCTCCCAGCGCAGCGTCCCCACCCAGAGTGTGGTTCGAGAACATCCCGAGATAACTCCCTCATCCTCGTCATCACTGGTGTGGAAGCTGGGGATGGCGGCCCTCTGCCCAGGTCAGCGGGCGGATGGGGCTGTTGGCCCGCTGTGGGTGGTCGGCGTCCTCCTGTTGTCGACACGTGGACAGATCGACGGTTGTGCACCGTGACCGTCGCCGGTCCACGCCCTGTCCCCCGTTCGCCCACCGCTCGTCCCCAGTCCGGGGCCGTTTCCTCGAGCGCCGTGCCGTCGCGGCAGACCGCTTCGGGCGGGTGCAGGGCGTACACGCAGGTCAGGGGCACTTACCAACGATCACCGGTCGTCCGGTCCACCGCGGGCCGACGTCGTCCGTCACGCGGCCGGCGGAGGATCTCCCCAGGCTGTGCACATCCCTGGGGACAACTTCGCGACACGTCGACCGCTCGCGGTGGGCTGACCTGCGTCGTTGGGGCCGAAATCCTGCCGGCCGGTCTTCCCCAGGCTTCCGCACAGGTGTGGACAACGACTTGTCGACCATGCCGGCCCGGTCGCTGGAGCGGCTGGGAAGGGGAACCGGGTCAGCCCCTCGGCCGCTTTCCCGGCCGGGACGGCCACCGGTCGCGGTGTCCTGCTGCGCGGACCGGGAACGTCCGCGCAGCAGCGAGAGGCCACCCTCCCGCTCGGATGACCGGGGCGAGCGTCCGGACGGGGCCCTACTGCCGGGCGCGGCTCTTGATGCGTGCGGTCAGCTCCGTGACCTGCGTGTACGTGGCCCGGCGCTCGCTCATCAGGTTGGTGATCTTCTTGACCGCGTGCATGACCGTGGTGTGGTCCTTGCCGCCGAACGAGGCTCCGATGCGCGGCAGGGAGAGCTCGGTCAGCTCGCGGCACAGGTACATGGCGATCTGCCGGGCGTTGACGAGGGTGCGGCTGCGGTTGGTCCCCTGCAGCTCCTCCATCGTCACGGAGAAGTACTCGGCGGTGGCGGCCATGATGATCGCCGCGGTGATCTGTGGCCCCTGCTCGTCGCTGATCAGGTCCTTCAGCACCAGCTCGGCCAGTGGCAGGTCCACCTGCTGCCGGTTGAGGCTGGCGAACGCGGTCACCCGGATGAGCGCGCCCTCGAGCTCGCGGATGTTGGTCTGCACCTTGCTGGCGATGAACTCCAGCACCTGGTCGGGCACCTGCAGCCGCTCGCCCCATGCCTTCTTGCGCAGGATCGCGATGCGGGTCTCCAGGTCCGGCGCCTGGACGTCGGTGATGAGACCCCACTCGAAGCGGGTGCGCAGCCGGTCCTCCAGCGTCGTCAGCTTCTTCGGCGGGCGGTCGGAGGTGATCACGATCTGCTTGCTGGCGTTGTGCAGCGTGTTGAAGGTGTGGAAGAACTCCTCCTGCGTGCGTTCGGCGCGCTCGAGGAACTGGATGTCGTCGATCAGCAGGAAGTCGATGTCCCGGTAACGACGGCGGAAGTCCTCCGCCCGGCCGGAGTGCACCAGGTTGATGAACTCGTTGGTGAACTCCTCGGTGCTGACGTAGCGCACCCTGACGTTGGGGAACATCCGCGCCGCGTAGTGGCCGATCGCGTGGAGCAGGTGCGTCTTGCCCAGCCCGGACTCGCCGTAGATGAACAGCGGGTTGTAGGCCCGCGCCGGCGCCTCGGCGACCGCGACCGCCGCGGCGTGGGCGAACCGGTTGCTGTTGCCGATGACGAAACTGTCGAAGACGTACTTCGAGTTGAGCCCCGGGTCGAGGCCGGCAGGACGGCCGGCCTCGGGGCGGCGGCCGCGACTGCCCGATCCCCCTGCCGCGGCGCGGCGCTGCTCGGGGGGAGCGTCGATGTCGAAGGCCAGCACGTCGGCGGTGCGCTCCTCGTCGGCCGTCTCGCCCGGAGCCGGGCCCCACGGTGTGGTGCTCCAGTCCTCCGGTGCACCGCGGTCGACCGGCGGCCGCTGCGGGCCGTCGGCCGGGTGGAGCTCCCGCACCGGGGGGAAGTCGGCGGGTGCGGGCCGCTCCGCGCTGGCGTTCCGGTCCCAGGGCGCTGCGGTGCCGACCACGTCGGTCCGCACTCCGAAGGCGCTGCGGCCGTCGTCGGCGCGGTCCCGGGTGGCCCGGTCCTCTTCGTCCCGTTGCGCCTCCGCCGCGGACCACGCCCGCCTCGTCGGCGGCTGAGCAGGCGGCTCCTCCACCCGCGCCGGCGAGTCCTCCAGCTGGACGGCGACCCGGATGTCGCGGCCGAACTGCTCGGAGAGCGCCTCCGCGAGGACCCGGCGCATGCGCGACTCGAGCACGGTCTGGGTGAACTCGTTGGGTGCAGCCAGCACCGCGGTGTCCTCGACCAGGCCCAGGGGCCGGGTGAGATTCAGCATGGCGTTCTGCTGAGGGGACAGGCTGGTGGCCAGCCGCTCCCGGATCTGGTCCCAGACCATCGTCAGGTCCAGCGTGGCATCGGCCATGCCGTCTCGTCCTCCCATGCAGTCGACCCGCCGTCTCGCGGTGCACCCAGCACCTCCGCACCGGCTCCGTCGCCGCGCCGCGTCCTTCTCAGGATGCCCGCTGTGGACACGCGCACGCACGTGTTCCACATCGGAATCCACAGGCTGTGCACGGTCGGCGGCGATGTGCGCCGGCCCGCACGGAGATGCCGCGAGAGCTGCATTTCCCCTGGTCAGAGGTGTGGGCGTGCGGGTGGAGGGGCGGTTCGGCGGTCGGTCGACCGACGGGGTCGGCCCGCGCGTCGTGACCCGGACGCCCAACGCGGAGCGACGGCGACGTTAACAGCCTCCTCCACAACCCGGCAACGACGTCGGGTGCATCGGCGATCTCCTGCCACCCGGGCGGCGGTGCGGGCTCCCGGCGTGTCATCGGCCGCTGCATCGGAAACGGGGAGATCATCCGTCGTCGGCCCTTGGCCGGTTCCCGGCACGCGCCGGTCCTCGGCTATGCTTGCCAGGTCTGTGGACGGGCCTGCCCGTCACCGGCTGCTGCAGCCTGCCTGTCGCTCCGGAAGCCGGTCGTCCGTCCGCAGTGTCAGCTTCCGGGCTGGCGGAGCGGCCGTCGTGCCGGTCCGGCGCCCTGCGCGCGCCCGTCCACCGACGGGAGTGCACCGTCGATGTCGTGTAGTAGGAGTACCTCGTGAGCAAGCGCACGTTCCAGCCGAACAACCGCCGCCGGTCCAAGACCCACGGCTTCCGGCTTCGGATGCGTACCCGCGCCGGCCGGGCCATCCTGACCGGCCGTCGGCGCAAGGGCCGCGAGAAGCTCTCCGCCTGACGTGCTGCCAGCGCAGGCACGCCTGCGCCGGCGCCCGGAGTTCAGCGCCGTCGTCCGCTCCGGCCGGCGTGCCGGGCGGCCGACCATGGTGCTGCACTATCTCTCCGAACGGCCCGGGCAACCGGCCGGGGACCTTCCGTTCCCGGCCGTTGCGCGGGCCGGTTTCGTGGTGGGCAAGAGCGTGGGCAACTCGGTGGTCCGTCACCGGGTGACCCGCCGGTTGCGCGCCGTCGTCCGTGCCGAGCTCGGCCGGCTGCCGGACCGGGCCGACCTCGTGGTTCGTGCCCGGCCCGAGGCGGCGGACGCCGACTCCACCGTTCTGCAGCGTGATCTGGCTTCGGCACTGGACCGGCTGCTCGGCGACCGGGCGCGCACCCGATGAGCCCGCGAGCAGGCGACCCGCGTCCCGCGGAGCGCCGGTCACCGGTCGCCCGGGTGCTGCTGCGTGCCGTCGGCTTCTACTCCCGAGCAATCAGCCCTGCGTTCCCGCCGCGATGCCGGTTCCACCCGACCTGCAGCGCCTACGCCGCCGAGGCGATCTCCGTGCACGGTGCGGGCCGCGGCTCCTGGCTGACCCTCGTCCGCCTGGCCAAGTGCGCCCCCTGGCACCCCGGGGGCGTCGACCTGGTTCCGCCGGCGCGGTCGGGTGGAACCGCGCCGGCCGGCCGCTCGTCCAGTTCTGCGGTGTCCCGTCCCGGGACCCCGTCCGATGCTCCGGGTCCCGTCCCGGCGACCCCGCCGGCTGCCGGCCAGGCGTTCGAGGAGACCTCCGTTGCTTGACTGGCTGTACACCGCAATCTCCTGGGTGATGGCCCGGTGGCACTCGCTGTGGGACTGGGCCTTCGGCAACCCGCCCGCGGAGTCGGGCCTGTCCGGGCTGTCGTGGGTCCTGGCGATCGTCTTCCTGGTCGTCACCATCCGGCTCCTGCTCTTCCCGCTCTTCGTGAAGCAGGTCAAGTCGCAGCGGGCGATGCAGGAGCTCCAGCCGGAGCTGCTGAAGCTCCGCAAGCAGTACGGCAGCGACCGGCAGGGGCTGGCCGTGGCCATGCAGGAGCTCCAGAAGGAACGCGGGGTCAACCCGCTGGCCGGCTGCCTGCCGATCCTCCCGCAGATCCCGATCTTCCTGTCGCTCTTCCACGTCCTGCGGCGGCTGGCACCGGGCAAGGAAGGTCTCTACAGCTGGACCGACCAGCTGACCGACGAGGCTGCGCGCGCCAAGCTGTTCGGGGCGCCGATCTCCGCGTCGTTCAACATGGACGGCGCCAAGGAGCAGGCGATCCTCGACATCGCCAGCTACACCACGATCCGCGCCGTCGCCTTCGTGCTGATCATCGTCATGTGCGCGACCACGTTCTTCACGCAGAAGCAGATCATGTCGCGCTCGGGCCCGGTCGAGGGTCAGGCGGCCATGGTGCAGAAGCTGATGCTCTACGGCGTTCCCATCAGCCTCTTCGTCTCGGGCTTCATCTTCCCGATCGGCGTGCTCATCTACTGGATGATCAACAACCTCTGGACGCTCGGCCAGCAGTTCTTCATCCTCCGGAAGATGCCGCCGCCCGGATCGGACGCCGCCAAGGCCAAGGCCGCGGCTGACAAGCCGGTCATCGACCCCCGCACCCTCGCTCCGAAGCCCGGCGCCAAGCCGGTCCGGACCAAGCAGGCACGCCCTGCAGCGCCGACGATCGCCCCGGCCAGCACCGTGGACGGCGCGCCCGATGCCTCCGTGGACGGCGCACCGAATGCCTCCGTGGACGGCGGCGCGCCGCCCGCCGGAGCCACGGGCTCCCGCACCGCATCCGGGGGCGGCAGCCGTCCTGGATCAGGGCAGGGGCCGGCGAACCGGGGCAAGCGCAAGCGTCGCTGACCCTGGCGACCGCTCCACCGCCGGTCCGTCCGGCACACCGACCACCGGGCATGCCCGGCCGCCCGCACCGATCTGGGAGGAACACCGTGAGTGCTCCGCAGCAGCATGCGACTGACAGCCAGCCCGCCCTGCCCGACGCCGACGCCGGAAGCGACGACGCGCTCGTCGACGGCCTGGACATCGAGGAGGGGGAGGTCGAGACGGAAGGGGCCGGTGCGACGACCGGGACGCGAGGGACCGACCTCCTGGTGCGTGAGGGCGATGTCGCCGGCGACTACCTCGAGCGGCTGCTCGACATCCTCGACGTCGACGGGGACATCGACCTCGACGTCGAGGGCGACCGTGCGTCGGTCGCCATCGTGGGCGGCCGGCTGGGTGATCTGATCGGGCCCGACGGCGCCACGCTCGAGGCGCTGCAGGAGCTCACCCGCCTCGCGGTGGCCCAGTCCACCGGCGTCCGGAGCCGCCTCATGCTGGACGTCGGCGGATACCGGGCCAAGCGCCGGGCCGACCTCGCGTCGCTGGCGCGGGAGACGGCGGGGCGCGTCGCCGCGAGCGGCCTGCCGGAGCGGCTGAGCCCGATGAACCCCTTCGAGCGCAAGGTCGTCCACGACGTCATCGCCTCGGTGTCCGGGGTGCACAGCGAGTCGGAGGGCGAGGAGCCCAACCGGCGCGTCGTGGTCCTGCCCGACAAGTGACCGAGGGTCGACCGGTCGAGGACGTGGTCCTGCCCGAGCCGCCGGCGGTCGCGTCGGTGGTCTTCGGGGATGCGCTGCCGGCCGCGCGCCGGTACGTCGACCGGCTGGCCACCGACGGGGTGAGCCGGGGCCTGATCGGGCCGCGGGAGGTGCCTCGGCTCTGGGAACGGCACATCCTCAACAGCGCGGCGGTGGCCGAGGCCGTGCCGGCCGGTGCCCGCGTCGTCGACGTCGGCAGCGGGGCCGGGTTGCCGGGCATCCCGCTCGGCCTCGCCCGGCCGGACGTGACGCTCACCCTCGTGGAGCCGATGGCCCGCCGGGTGGAGTTCCTCGATGAGGCGGTGGCGGAGCTCGCCTCGTCGTCGTCGGCTCCGTGGCGGGTGGTGCGGGGGCGTGCCGAGGACCGTGCGGTCGTCTCGGCCGTCGGCGCGGTGGACGTCGTCACCGCCCGTGCCGTCGCACCGCTTCCCCGGCTCGTCGGCTGGTGCCGCGGGCTGCTGCGCCCCGGGGCGACGCTGGTGGCCCTCGTCGGGGCCCGCGCGCTGGAGCAGTTGCCCAGCCTGCTGCCCGACCTGCGTGCGGCGGGCATGCGGGACATCGAGCCGCGAGCCGTCGGCACATCCCTGGGAGAGGCTGCCACTACCGTGGTGGTCATGACGCGTGGAGATCGGTGACGTCAGGCGTCCTGCAGGGTTGCACTGCGAGCCTGCGAGTAGTCGCAGGCAGGCAGTCCCTACTCTGTTCCACGTGGAACGCGCATCCCTCCGAGCCCAGTTCCACGTGAAACGCCGGCACAGGAAGGACCTGCGATGACCGATCCGGGCGAGCGGCTGCGCAGCAGTCTCGCCGCAGACTCGTCGTCGGCCTCCTTCAGCGCTGTGCCGGCCGATTTCGACAGCCCCATCGCGATGGAGGCGTTGCGTGCCACGCGGGTGCTGCACGCCGCCCATCAGGAACCCTTCCCTGCTCCGGGGCGGATCAGGGTCATCACGGTCGCGAACCAGAAGGGCGGCGTCGGGAAGACGACGTCCACGGTGAATCTCGGCGTCGCGCTCGCGCTCTACGGCCTGCGCACGCTGGTCATCGATCTCGATCCGCAGGGGAACGCCAGCACCGCTCTCGGTGTCGCGCACTCCGTCGGCACGCCGTCGATCTACGACGCCCTCGTGGGGGACAGCACCCTCTCGGAGGTCGTCCACCCGACCACCGCCAGCCCCAACCTGCTCTGCGTCCCGGCGACGATCGACCTGGCCGGCGCAGAGATCGAGCTGGTCTCCGTCGTCGCCCGCGAACACCGGCTGCGCCGCGCCATCGAGGCCTACGTGGCGGCGCTCCCCCGGGAGCGGCGCCCGCACTACGTGCTCATCGACTGCCCACCCTCGCTCGGGCTGCTGACGCTCAACGCCCTCGTCGCCGGCGACGAGGTCCTCATCCCCATCCAGTGCGAGTACTACGCGCTCGAGGGGCTGGGGCAGCTGCTCAACAACATCGACCTCGTCCGCCAGCACCTCAACCCGGGGATCGCCGTGCGGACGATCCTGCTCACGATGTACGACGGCCGCACGAAGCTGGCCGACCAGGTGGCCGACGAGGTGCGCAACCACTTCGGCGACCTCGTGCTGGGGGCGGTCATCCCCCGCAACGTCCGCGTGTCCGAGGCGCCCGGCTACGGCCAGTCGGTCCTGACCTACGACCCCGGCTCCCGCGGGTCGACCAGCTACGTGGAAGCCGCCCGCGAGCTCGCCCGGCGGGGTGTCGACCTCCCGCCGCTCGACGCTCCGGCCGGTGGGACCGGCGCGACGCCGGTGGGCGCACTCGCGTTCGGCGAGACGGCGGAGCCGTTCCGCACCCAGGAATCCCAGTGAGCACCACTGCCAGCGAGGAGCAGTCATGACCAAGCGAGGCGGCCTCGGGCGCGGGCTCGCGGCGCTGATCCCCACCGGTCCCCCGCCTTCTCCTGCACCGGTCCCCGCGCAGGCCGACCCGGGGCCCCGGTCGGCCCCCGAGGCGGTCGAGGAGCGGTCGACGGAACCGGCCGGGACCGCCGCCGCTCCAGCGACGGCGTCGTCCTCCTCGATGACCCTGGTGCGGCCGCCGGCTCCAGAGCCGGAATCGAGCGCCGTCGGCGTACCCGGCGCGCAGCTGCGTGATGTCGCGGTCGAGGACGTCGTTCCGAATCCCAAGCAGCCCCGCCAGGTCTTCGACGACGAGGCCCTGGAGGAGCTCGCGTACAGCATCCGCGAGTTCGGCCTCCTCCAGCCGATCGTGGTCCGCGAGGCGAGCGGACGCTACGAGCTCATCATGGGCGAGCGCCGGCTGCGGGCCGCGAGGACAGCCGGCCTGGACACGGTGCCGGCCATCGTCCGCGACACCAACGACGACGCGATGCTGCGCGACGCGCTCCTGGAGAACATCCACCGGGTCCAGCTCAACCCGCTGGAGGAGGCGGCTGCCTACCAGCAGTTGCTGGCGGAGTTCGGTGCCACCCACGAGGAGCTGGCCACCCGGATCGGACGGAGCCGCTCGCAGGTCACGAACACGATCCGGCTCCTGAAGCTGCCGGTCAAGGTGCAGACCAGGGTCGCCGCCGGGGTCATCTCCGCCGGCCACGCCCGCGCGCTGCTCGGCCTGCAGGATTCCGCTGCGCAGGACGCGCTGGCCACCCGGATCGTCGCCGAAGGCCTCTCGGTGCGGGCCACCGAGGAAGCGGTCGCCCTGGCGGCGGCGGCCGAGCCGACGGCGAAGCGGCGCACGCGGCGCATCTCCGCTCCGGGGGTGGAGGAGCTGGGGTCGCGGCTCTCGGACATGTTCGAGACCAAGGTCCAGATCCAGATCGGGCGCTCGAAGGGCAAGATCGTCGTCGAGTTCGGATCGGTCGACGATCTCCAGCGCATCATCGGCGTCATGGCACCGGACATCACGGAGCGCCGCGACGAGGCCTGAATCGGTGCGAACGACCCGCTTCTCCCAGCATCGGGCAGTGTTTCGTCACACCCGATACATCCCGGGGGCTGTCCCGGCGGCTGCATGACCCGGCGGGTGGTCGGCGCCGCCGGGACAGCGCTCAGCGAGGCCGGCCGACCCGGTTGGCGAGCAGGCGCGCGAGGACGTCGCCGATCTCGAAACCGGCCGCCTCCACCGCCATCGGGAACATCGACGTCTCGGTCAGGCCTGGGGAGACGTTCACCTCGAGGAAGTGCACCTCGCCGTCCGGCGTGACGATCGCGTCCGTCCGGGACAGGTCGGCCAGACCGAGCACCTCGTGCACGCGGACCGCCATGGCGGCCGCTCGCGCGGCGACGTCATCGGACACGCGGGCCGGAGCGTGGTACTCGGTGAGCCCCGGGGTGTAGCGGGAGGTGTAGTCGAACACGCCGGACTCGGGTTCGATCTCGACGGCCGGCAGTGCCTGCGGCCCGTCGCCGACGTCGACCACGGCGAGCGCCAGCTCCACGCCCTCGACGTAGCGCTCCACCATCACGGTGTCGCCGTAGGCGAAGCAGCTGACCATCGCGGCGGGAAGGTCCTCCACCCGGCCGACCTTCTGCACTCCGAGGGCCGACCCGCCCGAGGCGGGCTTGACCATCAGGGGCAGGCCGAGCCGGGCGACCATCAGGTCGAGGACCGCGCCGGCGCCGAGCTCGCGGAAGGTGCTGTGCGGCAGGGCGACCCAGTCGGGGGTCGACACTCCCGCCGAGCGCACGACGGACTTCGCGGCAGGCTTGTCCCAGGCCAGCCGGCAGGCGGCAGCCGGCGAGCCGACGTAGGGCACGCCGGCCAGGTCGAGGACCGCGCGCAGGGCGCCGTCCTCGCCCGTGGCGCCGTGCAGGGCGATGAAGACCGCGTCGGCGGGCGCGGCAGCCAGGCCCGGCAGCAGCTCGGCGTCGGCATCGCGCAGCTCCGCGTCCAGCCCGACCCGGGTGAGCTCCTCGACCACCTGCGTGCCCGACGACAGGCTCACCTCCCGTTCGAAGGTGAGCCCGCCGGCGAGGATGACGGCGCGCAGCGGGTGCGGCTCCGTGCCTGCGGCGGGCTGTGCTCCGGGCGCGGTCTCGCTCATCGGCCGTCCTCGTAGGTGTCGCTGTTGGCCGGCCCCACCATCGACTCGGCGTCGTGGCCGGCACCAGGCGGGATGGCCCGGAAGCTGCCGGTGTCCACCGCGTCGAAGGTGCTGTGCAGGTCCAGCTCCGCCTCGATGACGCGGGCCAGCCTGCGCACGCCCTCGCGGATCTCGTCCGGCTGGGGGTAGCAGTAGGACAACCGCATGTACTCCCGGCCGTTGCCGTCGGCGAAGAAGCCGATGCCGGGGACGTAGGCCACGTGGGCGGCCACGGCGCGCGGCTGCATGAGTTTGGCGTCCAGGCCGTGCGGCAGCTTCACCCACACGTAGAAGCCGCCCTCGGGGCGGGTCCAGGCGGTCCCGGCAGGCATCAGCGCGGCCAGGGACTCCAGGGCGGCATCGCGCCGCTCGCGGTACAGCTCCGTGAACAACTTGATCTGCTCGCGCCACGGCTGGGTGTCCAGGTACCGGGCGACGGCGTACTGGGTCAGCGACGGCGGGCAGAGCACCTGCGCCTCGGTGGCCAGCACGAGCTTCTCCCGGACGGCGAGCGGCGCGAGAACCCAGCCGACCCGCAGGCCCGGGGAGAAGGTCTTGGAGAACGAGCCGAGGTAGATGACCCGCTGGTTGTTGCGCGCCCGCAGCGCGCGCATCGGCTCGTGCTCGAAACCGAGCAGACCGTAGGGGTTGTCCTCGATGACCAGCAGGTCGTGCTTCTCGGCCAGGGCCATGATCGCCTCGCGGCGGGGCTCCGACAGCGTCACGCCGGCCGGGTTGTGGAAGTTCGGCACGGTGTACAGGAACTTGACGCGGTCACCGTTGGCGCGGCAGTCGGTCAGCGCCTCCTCGAGCGCCTCGGGGATCAGGCCGTGCTCGTCCATGGCCACGTGCCGGACCCGTGCCTGCGCCGCCTGGAAGACGCCGAGCGCTCCGACGTACGAAGGGCCCTCGGCGAGGACGACGTCGCCGGGATCGACGAACACGCGGGTGACCAGGTCCAGGCCCTGCTGGGAGCCGACGGTGACGACGACCTCGCTGGGTGAGGCATCGGTGATGCCCTCCAGGGCCATGACGTCGCAGATGCGCTCGCGCAGCCGCGGATCGCCCTGCCCCGACCCGTACTGCAGGGTCTGGGCCCCCATGCCGGACACCAGCTCGCCGATCATCGATCCCACCGCGTCCAGCGGGAGGGCGGTCACCGCGGGCATGCCGCCGGCCAGGGAGACCACCTCGGGCCGGCTCACGACCGAGAACAGAGCCCGGATCTCCGAGCTCTTCATCCCGTGGGTGCGTGCTGCGTACCGGTCGGCCAGCGGGTCCAGCCGCGGGTGCCGCGGAACGACGTGGGGAGAGGCACCCTGGGTCAGGTGCGTCCCCGGCTGACCGGGGCCGGCAGGCGAGCCGGGCGGAGTGGTGGGCACCTTCAGCAGTGTATGCGGGGGGAGGACGAGCCCATGCGGCCACGGGGGGCACGAGTCGCCCTACGAGGCTGCCGGGGCAGGGGTGGTCCGAGGCCTGTCGCACCGTCGTCCTCCGGGGACGCCGCGACCGGAGTTGCCCCCGCCCGGGTGCGCCCGCCGGGGCGTCCCTGCGCCGGACCCGGCGGTCCGGTCGACGTCGTCAGACCTGGGTGGGGCCGTCAGACCTTGGTGGGGAGGTGGAACGTGCCCGTCGGCGGATCGGCCTCGGCCGGCAGGTAGAGACGCTGCACGGCGGCGAGGACGGCGTGGGCGATGGCGCTGCGGACCCGGGCGTCGAGCAGGAGCAGCCGGTCCACCGGGTGCGAGAGGTACCCGCAGTCGAGGCGGACGGCCGGCATGCGCGTCATCCGGAGCAGCTCCCAGGTCTTGGGGTGCGAGCCGAGGTCGAGCATGCCGGTGCGGGCGACGACCTCGCGGCGCACGAGGGAGGCGAACTCCTCCCCCACCGTGGACGACGCGCCGGACCCCGTTCCGTAGTAGTAGCTCGCCACTCCCCGGGCGTGCTCGGAGCTGTGCGCATCCATGTGCAGGGAGATGAAGAGGTCCGCGCGGGCGTCGTTGGCGAAGGCCGTGCGCTCGACCAGCGCCGGGCCCTGGGACCGCCCACGGGTCAGGTAGACCGTGGCCCCGGCTGCGGCCAGGCGTCCCTCGATGCGGGAGGCGAGATCGAAGACCAGATCGGCCTCCGTCGTCTCCCCGGCGGCGAAGCCGGTGTCGTCGCCGCCGTGACCGGGATCGACGACGATGCGCCGCCCGATGAGGTGGGGGCCGCTCTCCACGAAGGAGGCGCTCTGCCGCAGCAGCTGGGGGCGCCCGCCGGTGACCTTGCGGCCCAGCTGGCGCAGCGCCCGCATGGTCGCGGGGCCGCAGGTGCCGTCGGAGGTGAGGCCGTAGTCGCGCTGGAAGGCCCGCAGGCCCGCCTCGGTCTCCGGCCCGAGGATGCCGTCGGCGCGGCCGGCGTCGTACCCGAGCTCCAGGAGCCGTTCCTGGAGGTTGGTGACGTCGTCGCCGCGCATGGGGCGCTCGGGGTCGTAGCGGAGCAGCCGGTCACCGAGCGACCAGCGGGCCTCGCTGAGGGCCCGGTACGTCTCCTCGCCCACCCGGCCGTCGACCGACAACCCTCGCACCTGCTGGAAGTGGCGGACGGCGAGCTCGGTGGCGTCGTCGTACTCAGCTGACTCCAGGGCCTGGTCCGCACCGTCGGCGGAGGCGCCGACGGGGAGCAGCCCCAGACTGCGCAGGGCGGCGTGCACGTCGGCCACGGCTGGCCCGCGGTCTCCACGACGGAGGATCTGCATGCGGCTGTCGGTTCCCATCGTGGGACTGATTCTGGTCCCTCGCTCCCGACGGGGCCCACCGGGGGCCGATGACCCTGCCCGGGCGGACGGAAGCCCCACCCGTCCGGTGGCGGGTGGGGCTCCGGTCGTAGCGAGTCATGCCCCCTCAGGGGCCGGCCCCGTCCCAGGTCCCGCTCCGAGCGAGCAGAGGGGCAGGGAGGACGAGGTCCTCTGTCAGATGTAGTCGGCGAGGTCGCTCAGGATCGCGCCCTTGGGCTTGGCACCGATGATGCTCTTCACCGGCTTGCCCCCCTGGAAGACCGTCATGGTCGGGATCGACATGACCTGGTAGTCGCGGGCGATCTGCGGGTTCTCGTCGATGTTCAGCTTGGCGATGGTGAGCTTGTCGCTGTGCTCGGAGGCGATCTCCTCCAGCACGGGGGCGACCATCTTGCACGGACCGCACCACTCCGCCCAGAAGTCGACGAGCACGGGCTTGTCGCTGCCCAGCACGTCGGTGGCGAAACTGGCGTCGGTGACCGTCACGGTGTTGCCTGCCATGGTCGTTCTCTCCCTCGGTCGACTGGCTCGTAATGCCCACCGGTCGCAACCGGCGGACGGGTCGATCTATGCCCGAGGCCCCTTCGCAGGGGCCCACCGCGAGCTCGCGAGCGGTGGGGGGCGAAGGGGTCCTTCAGCGCTCCTCGAAGGTCTCGGCGAGCCACCGCTCGGCGTCGATGGCGGCTGCGGCACCGGTACCGGCCGACGTGATCGCCTGGCGGTAGATGTGGTCGACGACGTCGCCGCAGGCGAAGACGCCGTCGATGTTCGTGCGGGTGGTCGGGTGCTCCACCTGGACGTACCCCTCGTCGTCCAGCTTCAGCTGGCCGGCGAACAGCTCGCTGCGCGGGTCGTGCCCGATCGCGACGAAGAGGCCGGTCACGGGAACGGTCTCGGTGGTGCCGGTCGAGGTGTCGGTGAGCTCGACGGCGGAGACGGTGCCCTCGCCGAGGACGTCGGTCACCTGCTTGCCCAGCGCCCAGCGGATCTTCTCGTTGTCCTGCGCCCGCTTCACCATGATCTTGGAGGCGCGGAGCTCCTGCCGCCGGTGCACGACGGTGACGCTCTTGGCGAACCGGGTGAGGAAGGTCGCCTCCTCCATCGCCGAGTCGCCGCCTCCGACGACCACGATGTCCTGGTCGCGGAAGAAGAACCCGTCGCAGGTGGCGCAGGCGGAGACGCCGCGGCCGAGCAGCCGCTGCTCGTTGTCGAGGCCGAGATACCGGTACTTCGAGCCCGTCGCCACGATGACGGCGTGGGCCCGGTGCACGGTGTCGCCCACCTTCACGATCTTGGGGTCGGCGGTGAGGTCGACCTCGGTCACGTCGGAGGGCACCAGCTCGGCGCCGAAGCGCTCGGCCTGCGTGCGCATGTCGTCCATGAGCTGCGGGCCCTGGATGCCCTCGGGGAAGCCGGGGAAGTTCTCGACCTCGGTGGTCGTCATCAGCGCGCCACCGAACTGCGAGCCCTCGAAGACGAGCGGGTGCAGATTGGCCCGGGCTGCGTAGGTGGCGGCGGTGTACCCGGCCGGTCCGGACCCGATGATGATCAGGTCTCGGACGCCGTCGCGCTCCGCCGGAGGGATGGCCGGCTCGACCTGAGCGGGGGTCTTCACGGGACCCGGCGTCGGGTGGTTATCGGTGCTGGCGGTCACGGGAGGCACAACGGGGATCGTAGGGCGCCCATTCCTCAGCCCGCGGTGCGGACGGCGACCTCGCTGATCTGCGCGGAGAAGCCGTCCCCGTCCTCGACGAGCCCGGTGACCCACAGGAGCACGTACCGGGCGGTGACCGGCTCGGCGAAGGCGAGATCGGTGCTGTCGCCGAGCGTGTCGCCGGCGGCGACGGAGAAGGCGTCCAGCTCCTCGCCGGCGCTCTCCCCGGTGCGGATCTCCACGGTCGCCCCGGGCACGGGGGAGCTCACGGTGACCCCGGACAGGGGCTGGGCGCCGCCGAGGTCGTAGAGGACTCCGACGCCCGGCTTGAGGTTGCCGAAGGCCGGGGAGCCCCGGTAGGAGAGCGTCGACCACGAGGAGGCCGGGTCCCCGTCGTAGGTGAGCGGGATCTCGTCGCTGTTCTCGGGCTCGCCGTCGCCGAAGGGGTCGAAGACCTCCGCGGCGACGATGGGCACGGTGGGCCCGGGCGCGGGCTGGTCGTCGGACGGGGCGTCGGACGGGGCGACCGGTGGGGCGGTGGCCGACGGCAGCGATCTCTCGGAGTCGTCGACGGAGTCCGCGACCGAGAGCACGCTCGACCCGAACCACCAGGCGAGCCCGATGACCACGGCCAGGGCGAGCAGCGGGAGCGCCACCATCAGCAGCCGGTGCTGCCCGGCGCCGTCCTTCTCCACGTCGTCGCCGAACACCGCGTCGTCGTCCCGGCCGGCGGAGAGGACCCCGAACGGCTCGTCGTACTCGTCGTGCTGGTCACCTCCGCCCCGGGCGGGAGGGGGCGGCGGCGGAACGGCGGACGAGCCGACCGTACCGGTGTTCACGGTGTCCCCGCCGAGGGCTCCGGCAGGCAGCGGGCGGTTCCGGGGAGCCGAGCGCACCGGCGGAACGGGCGGCAGGGTGCCGGGTTCCGACGGCTCGGCCTGGCCGCGACCACGGAGGCGACGACGGCGGCCGCCCTCGCCGTCCTCGCCGTCCCACCCCCGGCCGCCGACCGACGGCGTGGGCCCCGTGCGGGGACGCTCGGCCAGCAGCGCGGCCATGGCGGCGACGCTGGACAGACTCTGGCCGGGTTCGGAGGAGCGCGCCCGGCGAGCCAGGGCGAGGAGGTCGGAGGGGCCGCTGAGCGGTTGCGCGTCCGGGCCGGTGCCGGTCAGGCACGCCTCCAGCAGGGCACCGAGGGCGGTGACGTCCCCGTCGATGGTGCCCGCGGCCGCCGGCACCGCGCGGAGGCCGACGAGGCCGTTGGGCCGCAGCACCACGTTCTCCAGGGTGAGCCCGCCGACGGCCAGCCCGACCCGGTGCGCCTCGGCGACGCCCTCGGCCAGGCGGCGCAGGACCAGCCGCACCTCCCGCTCGGGCATGGGGCCCGGACGCAGGCGGTCGGCGAGCGTCTGGCCGTCGATCCACTCGTTCACGACGTAGGCGGCCCCACCGGGTGCCTGCGGGTCCGCGCTGCCCTCCGAGGCGTCGTAGACCATCGCGAGCGCCGGGGTCGCCAGCCCGCCGGCGGTCAGCGCCCTGGTGATCCAGCCGTGCGCCGCCGGGCCGGCCGGGATGTGCACCCTGATCGCGACGTCGCGGTTGAGCACGCGGTCCTTCGCGCGCCAGCTCTGGATGACGCCGGTGGGGGTGACCTCGTCGGGTCCGAGCTGGTCGAGTGGGCGGTAGCGGTCCGGGAGGCCGGTGGTCGTGGACGCCATCGACACTGTCGACTCCCTGTGCTGCTCCAACCGCCGAGGCGGACGCTCCGGCACGGCAGCCCCCGGGGAACCGTTCATGCCCGCCCCCGTTCCAGCCGGGCCCTGACCGCTGCCAGGGGCTCCCGGATCTCCGGAACGCGGGCGATCACGAGACCGACCACCGCGACGCCGCCGATCACCACGGTACCGACCAGCACCTGCAGGAGCGACCCTGCGGTGGACCGTCCGCCCAGGTCCGAGGTCACGATCAGGACAAGCCAGCCGGCCAGACCTGCGGCCAGTGCCACCAGGCCCACGCGGAGCACCGGCAGGAAGGTCTCGCGGGTGCGCAGCCTCCCCAGCCGTCGGCGCAGGGCGAGGTCGCCGATGAGCCAGCCCGCGCAGTAGGTGACGCTGGTGACCAGCATGAGGCCGGCCACGACGTGGCCGGGTTCCACGACGGCCGGCACGAGCAGCAGCAGGGGCACCCGCACGGCCACCATGCCCACCTGGATCAGCGTCGGGGTGCGCGCGTCCTTCATGGCGTAGAAGACCCGCAACTGCAGGAGGGTGACCGCCATCGGCAGCAGGCCGAAGGCGCCCACGGCCAGGGCGGTACCGATGGCCTCGGCCTCGGCCACCGAGGTGTTGCCGCGAGCGAAGGCGAGCACGGTCAGGGGAGGGCCGAGCACGATCAGGGCCGCGGTCACCGGCAGCAGGCCCACCGCCGAGAGGCGGGTGCCCAGCGAGAGGTCGGAGACGACGCCCGGGACGTCGGAACGGGAGGCGGCCCGGCTCATCCGCGGCACCAGCGCCGTGAGCAGCGCGACCCCGATGATCCCGTAGGGCATCTGGAACAGCAGGCTGGCGATCGCCAGGGCCGAGGAGCCCAGCCCCCCCGCCCGTTGGGCCGCGTTGGCGATCCGGGTGGCGACGACGACGCCGATCTGGCTGACCGCCACGTAGCCGATCACCCAGAGTCCGAGCGTCCCGGCCTCGCGCAGCCCGGTGTCCCGCAGGCCCCATCGGGGCCGCAGCGGCACGCCGGCCGAGCGCAGCAGCGGCAGCAGGACGACGGCCTGCACCGCGATCCCCAGGGTGGTGCCCACCCCGAGCAGCCAGATCTGCCCCGGGGTGATGGTCGCCGGGGTGAGGTCACCCGGACCGCTGGCCGCGATGAAGAGGCCGCCGGTGGCGATGACCACCACGTTGTTGAGCACCGGCGCCCAGGCCGGTGGGCCGAAGACGCCGCGGGAGTTGAGGATCGCCTGCGCCAGGGCGCCCAGCCCGTAGAAGACGATCTCCACGAGCAGGATCCGGGCCAGCCAGTTGGCCAGCCGCACCTGCTCCGGGTCGCCGTAGATGCCGTACAGCGAGGTGAGCAGGGGTGCGGCCAGCACGGCCAGCCCCGTGACCAGCAGGAGGCCGGTGGTGGCGATGGTCACCAGCCGCTGGGCGTAGGCCCTGCCGCCGTCGCGGTCGCGTTCCTGGGCGTGCACGAGCAACGGGACGACGACGGAGGTGAGCACTCCGCCCAGCAGCAGCTCGTAGACGATGTTGGGCAGCGTGTTGGCCGTGTTGTAGGCGTCGTTCACCAGCCCGACACCCAGCGCCGCGGCCAGCACCATCGTGCGCAGCAGCCCGGTGATGCGGGAGACCAGCGTCGCGACGGCCATGGTCCCCGCGGCCCGCAGGATGCCCCGGCTGGCGCCGGGCGCGCCCTCGCGCTGCTCGACGTCCTCGTCGGTGTCCGAGACCGCCCGGGGTACCGGCGGCAGCACGAGCATGGGGAAGACCTGGGTGTCGTCCGCCGCGGGGACCCAGCGGTGCCGCAGCGGTGGCAGCGGCGGGATGTCGCCTGCGGGACGGCGAGCCCTGGGCCGGTCGGGCACGACCGGCGGCTGGGGAGCGGCGTCCCGGTGGCCCTCGTGCCGGTGGTCCCCGTGCCGGTGGTCCCCGTGCTGCTCGACGTGAGGGTGCGGGGCGACGGCTGCGTCCCGGGGCGGCGTCGCCAGGTAGGGAGCCGGAGGCAGCGGCGCGCCGGCGCGCCGCGAGGCCACCGGGCGGGCGGCGGGCGGGGGTGGCATGCGCACCACGCGTGCACGGAGGTCGTCGTCGTGGTCGGCCGGCTCGGCCGGGCCACCGTCGGAGCCGGGGCGGTCGCTCACACGGGGCTCCTGGCCGGCGGCGCGGACATGCCGGTGGTCGGGGTCTGGCCGGCGTCCTCGCCCGCGGTGCGGCGGCGGCGCCGCAGCAGGTTGACGAACCGGCGCAGGAAGAGCAACCCGAGCAGTGAGGCGGCGCCGATGGTGATCGAGAGCGAGATGGACCCGTACGCGGTGCTCTTCACCTGCATGTCCACCCGGTTGCCCAGCGGGGTCCCCGACGGCGTCGTCACCTCTGCGGTCACCGCGAAGCCGCCGGACTGCCGCACCTCCGTGGGGATCGGCAGCGTGGTGCGCTGGCCGGGGGCGAGGGGTTGGGCGCCGATGTCGCCGATGGACAGGCCGCGGCTGCCACGGGTGCGGACCTGCAGGAGCACCTCGACGGGGAAGGGCAGGCCGTTGTCGACGGTCAGCACCAGTGGAGCGTCGCTGGAGGCCAGGGTGTACGTGCCGTCGGCGGGCGCGACGACGGTGATCCGTTCGCGCAGCCGGTCCACCGATGCCCGCGCCTCCTCGGCCGCCGCGCGGAAGGCCACCGGGTCGTCCTGCCGGAGAACCGACGCGCTCCGGGCGATCCCGGCGTCGTGGGCCTGCAGGGCCGTGCCGGCGTCCCCGATGACCGCGCCGGCCAGGTCGTTCCGGAAGGCGACGGCCTGCGCCAGGGTGGCGACGCCCGCGGCATCCAGCCGTTGCTGCGTCCCCGGCTCCGCGACCTCACCGGCGGCCGCGGACGGCAGGGCGGCCAGGCCGGCGACCGTCTCGGGGCGCAGCCAGGGCAGCGTCGTCGTGTCCGCCATCATCGCGCCGGCGCCCTCCAGCCCGGCCTGGACGTTCCGGGGCGGGGCCACGAGGACGGTCTGCTCGCTGCCCGCGGGAGCCTGGAGGGTGAGTGCCGCGAGCTCGGCCAGGTAGCGCTGCTCGGCCATCCGCGGACCGCCTTCGACGTCCTCCGCGGCGGCCACGACCTCGGCCAGCCCAGGATCGGCGACGAGCGCGTCCAGGTTCCCGTCACCGACCGCGAGGGTGGTGTGCGCGACCGCATCGGACCCGTCGGCGCCCACCGCGGACGCTCCGTCGGTGAGCGCGTCGCCGGCCAGGACGAGTCGGTCGATCCCGCCGGCGCGGAGCGTGGCCAGGGTCGCCGCCCCGAAGGCGCCGTCCGCGGCCCAGGCGAGGTCGCTCACGGGGGTGACACCCAGCACCTCGGTCAGGATCTCCACACCCGCGCCGGTCGTGCGCGGCGCCACCGCCTCGGCCGGCGAGTCGCCGTCGGCGGTCGGAGCGGCGGGCTCGGGTGCCGCACCGGGTGGGTCCTGCGCGGTTCCCTCGGGCGTCCCGGGAAGGCTCCGGGTCACCACGTCGGCCAGGCCGGCAGCCTGCAGGCTGTCGGCGTCCACGTCGCCGTAGGGCAGCGCCACCACGGGGTGGACGTCGGCCAGGGCGCGCAGCCGCTCCAGGAAGGCCCGCGCCACGTCCGTGCCGGTGCCGGCACCCTCCTCGCCGGCCACGGCATAGGGGCCGGCGGCCATCAGCGACACCTCCTCGACCAGCGCGGGGTCGACGGCCAGGGTCACCGGCAGGGCGGGTGTGGAGCCGGGGGCGGCGGTCCCCGGCAGTCGCTCGACCACGGCCAGGGCGCGGTCCAGCCGCCCGCCCCCGCCGATGGACCTGGCCAGCCCGTCGTCGGCGAAGGCGCCCGACGCGGTGCGGTGGCTGCGCTCGGACAACGGCCAGAGCCAGGCCACCGCGGTACGGGCCGCGGGTGCGACGGGCTGCTGCACCACGAAGGTGGCCAGCTCGCCGACGCGCTGCTCCCGCGCGCCGTCCACCGTGCCGTTGACGTTGAGCAGCGCCGGGTACACGCCGTCCCGGTCCAGCCGCAGCTCGTCGGAGGGAACCGTGTAGCTGAAGTGGGTGCTGGCCCCGGGCGCGAGCTCCCCGGGGACGTCGCTGAACGGCCCGAAGACGGGGGTCGGGTCGGGGTCCTCCACCGCCACGGCGAGCTCGGCGCGTGTGGTGCGTGCGACGCCACGCTGGAGGCGGACGGCGAGTTCGCTGATCGTCTCGGTCCCGGCGTTGGTGAGCGTGCCGGTGACGGTGATCAGGGAGCCGGGCGTCACGGTCCGCGGCTCGAACCGCGCGACATCGATGCGGATCGGGCGATCGGCGCCGGCCACGTCGTCCGGTGCGCTCGGAGCGACGGCCGGGGCGGCCTGCGCCGTACCCGTCGACGGGGCGGTGAGCAGCAGCCCGGCGGCCAGCAGGGAGGCGACGGCGACCGCCCGCCGGGCGGCACCCGGCCGGTCGGGAGCGGCGGCAGCGGGGCGGCCACCGGCGCGGGCGGCAGCCGGCCGCGTCACGCGCTGTCGGCCAGGAGTCCGTGCGCGCGCTCCACCAGCGCCCGCTCGTCGGCATAGGCCAGCCGGGTGCTCAGCTCGTCCAACGGGACCCAGGCCACTTCGGTGACCTCGACGTCGGCGTCGGAGAGGGCGCCGCCGGTGGCGCGGAGGAGGAAGTGGTGCACCGTCTTGTGCACGCGCCGCCCCTCGGCGACGAACCAGAAGTCGATGATGCCCAGCGGGGCCATGACCTCGCCGATGATCCCGGTCTCCTCGGCCACCTCGCGGACGGCAGTGTCCTCGGGGGTCTCACCGGCCTCGATGTGCCCCTTCGGCAGCGACCACAGGAGGCGGCCACGGCGGTCGGTCCGGCCGATCAGGGCGGCGCGGGGCCCGGTCACGCCGTCGTCGGCCACCACCAGGCCCCCGGCGGAGGTCTCGTCGACCCGGCGCAGCCGGCGGCCCGGGCGCCCTCGCCCGTCCGTCCCAGCCATGCCAGGAGGGTAGCGCGACTCCGGCGACAGCTCAGGAAGCATCGCGGCCGGAACCGGAGCGGGGTCGATCGGGCGTCGCACTACTCTGGCTCGTCGTGTCCGTCACCCCGTCGAGCCGCCCCGAGCCCGAGCCGGTTCCTCCCGCCGTCCAGGAGACGGTCCGGAACCTCGTGGATCTCTCCCCCGTGCTCACCGAGCTGGGGAAGCGGTTCGCCGACGCCGGTTTCGAGGCGCACCTCGTGGGTGGGTCGGTGCGCGACGCCCTGCTCGCCGCGGGCTCTGCCTCCTCGCCCGACCCGGCCCAGCCACCCGGCGACATCGACGTCACGACCGATGCCCGTCCCGAGCAGGTGCTCGAGCTGCTGCGCGGCTGGGCGCGTTCCACGTGGAACACCGGCATCGCGTTCGGCACGGTCGGTGCGGACATCGGCGGCACCCGCGTGGAGATCACCACCTTCCGGGCCGACCGGTACGACCGCGAGTCCCGCAACCCGGAGGTGGCCTGGGGCGACTCGCTGCTCGACGACCTGGTCCGCCGGGACTTCACCGTCAACGCCATGGCGGTCAGCCTCGGTCCCGACCGCACGGTCACCGACCCGTTCGGTGGCCTCGGTGACCTGCTCGCCCGGCGGCTCCGGACTCCCGGTGCCGCGGTGGATTCCTTCGCCGACGACCCGCTGCGGATGCTGCGCGGCGTGCGGTTCGTCGCCCAGCTCGGCCTCACGCCCGCCGACGAGGTCGTCGCCGCGATGTCCTCCTCGAGCGGGGAGCTGGCCCGCATCACACCCGAGCGGGTGCAGGCGGAGCTGTCGAAGACGCTGGTGCAGGACGCGCCCCGCGCCGCCCTGGAGCTGTTCGTGTCGACCGGGCTGGCGGACGTCGTCCTGCCGGAGCTGTCGGCGCTGCGGATGGAGATCGACGAGCACCACCAGCACAAGGACGTCTACTCCCACTCGTTGACCGTGCTGGACCAGGCGATCGCGTTGGAGAAGGCGGACCCGGAAGCCGGCTCGCCGGACCTCGTCCTGCGACTCGCCGCCCTCCTCCACGACATCGGCAAGCCGGCCACCCGGCGGCACGAACCGCGCGGTCGCGTCTCCTTCCACCACCACGAGGTGGTCGGGGCCAAGCTGGTGCGCAAGCGGCTGACCGCCCTGCGGTACCCGAAGGACGTCATCGAGGCGGTGGCGCGGTTGACCTTCCTGCACCTGCGGTTCCACGGCTACGGGTCGGGTGAGTGGACCGACTCGGCCGTGCGGCGGTACGTGACCGACGCCGGGAACCTCCTCCCCCGGCTGCACAAGCTGGTGCGTTCGGACTCCACCACGCGCAACAAGCGGCGAGCCGCGGCTCTGTCGGCCACCTACGACTCCCTCGAGACCCGGATCGCCGAGCTGGCGGAGCAGGAGGACCTCGCGCAGGTCCGACCCGACCTCGACGGCAACGCGATCATGGAGCTGCTCGGCCTCGAGCCCGGCCCGGAGGTCGGCCGCGCGTGGCGGTTCCTCAAGGAACTCCGGCTCGAGCGAGGCCCGCTGGACCGCGACGAGGCCGAGGCGGCGCTGCGGAGCTGGTGGGCGGCCCAGAACGGCTGATCGCAACGGCTGATCGGGAACGGCCGCCCGGGAACGACCGGCCAGGGGTGGCGGCAGCCAGGTCCCCGACCCGCACCGGCCGGGGAGCCCGCGTCGCCGAGCGGGGTGCGGGTCACCGGTGCGACATGCGGTCGTGCAGCACGGCGGTGAGCACGTACCCCGTGCCCACGACGACCAGCAGCGGGCGGGACACCCCGGACCCGGGCAGGACCACCGCCGCGAGCAGCAGCGCGACCACGTATCCGACGTTGACCAGGGTGTCGTAGACGGAGAAGACGCGGCCGCGGTGGTCGTCGTCGATGTGCTCCTGCAACGTGGCGTCGACGCAGATCTTGACGCCCTGCCCCAGGAATCCCAGCAGGAAGCCGGCCGCCACCGCCGCCGGCGGCGTCACCAGGAGCCCGAGGGCCACCTGTGCGGGCCCGCCCACGGTGAGCAGGGCGGCGATCCACCGCTGCTTGCCGATCCGCCCGACCGCGTGCGGGGTGATGGCCGCCGCGACGAGCGTGCCCACGGCGCCGGCGGCGACCATCTGGCCCAGCCCCACCAGCCCACCGGCGAACGGCCCCGTCGCCTCGGTGAACGTGGTGCGGTACTGGAGCAGCGCCATCAGCGTCAGGAGCCCGAACCAGAACCGGTGCAGCGTGATGGCGGTGAGCGCGGCGGACGCGGCGCGGTTCCGCCAGGCGTGGCGGGCGCCCGTTGCCATGCCGGTCAGCACCTGACGGGAGGAGAGGACGGCGGAGCGGGCCATGTGGTCGGGTCCGAGGTGGGTCCGGCTGAAGCCGGCGACGACGCCGGCGGCCGCCAGGTAGGGCAGCGCCGCGGAGCAGGCGAGGACGGCGTAACCGGCGTCGCCCGACCCGGTCAGCTGGAGCAGGGCCAGGGCGGCGATCCCCCCGACCACCGTGGCGACCGCGCCCGAGGTCGTCGACACCGCGTTCGCCGGGACCAACGTGGACTCGGTGGTCGTGTGGGGAAGGCCGGCCGACAGGGCGGAGAGCACGAAGCGGTTGACGGAGAAGACCGCCAGCCCTGCGGCGTAGAAGGCCGGGCCCTGCACCCCGCCCAGCACGAGCGCGGCCACCAGGACCACCAGGACGGCGCGCAGCGCGTTGGCGCGCAGGAGCACCTGCCGCCGGCTCCAGCGGTCCAGCCAGACGCCGGCGAACGGTCCGACGAGGGAGTAGGGCAGGAGCAGGACGGCGAAGCCCGCGGCCACGTCGACGGGGTCGGCGGCGCGCTGCGGGTTGAACAGCACCGTTCCGGCCAGCGCGGCCTGGAAGACCCCGTCGCCGAGCTGCGACAGCAGGCGGGTGGCGAGCAGTCGCCGGAAGTCCGGGCGCGCGAGGAAGCCCCGCACCGCCGTCCCCGCCACGGCGGCCACCCTAGAAGGACCCCGTCCTCCCCACCCCTCGCAGGCTCGCGGTGGGACCCGGGACGGGGCCGCTGGTCCTCCCCACCCCTCGCAGGCTCGCGGTGGGACCCGGGACGGGGCCGCTGGTCCTCCCCACCCCTCGCAGGCTCGCGGTGGGACCCGGGACGGGGCCGCTGGTCCTCCCCACCCCTCGCAGGCTCG
>Ga0196960_10000064_pt1 | contig 41055 bp, 38 predicted proteins | sample S3v_5metaG_FD_183187 | JGI IMG/M metagenome (GOLD analysis project Ga0196960, IMG submission 183187) | Soil microbial communities from Anza Borrego desert, Southern California, United States - S3+v_5 | ecosystem: Environmental > Terrestrial > Soil > Desert | place: USA: California | collected...
GCCAGCAGGGCGGCGGCCAGAGCCAGGGCCAGGGCCAGGGCCAGGGCCAGGGTCAGCCGGGCGGCGGCCAGCAGGACGACGGCTACGACGACGAGGGCGGCCGGCGCGGCCGCCGGGGCCGTTACCGCGACCGCCGTGGCCGTCGTGGCCGCGACGACTTCGCGACCGACGTCCAGGTGGCCGACGACGACGTCCTGATCCCCGTCGCGGGCATCCTCGACATCCTCGACAACTACGCGTTCATCCGGACCTCCGGCTACCTGCCGGGCCCGAACGACGTGTACGTCTCGCTCGCCCAGGTCCGCAAGAACGGCCTGCGCAAGGGCGACCACGTCACCGGTGCGGTGCGCCAGCCCAAGGACGGCGAGCGCCGTGAGAAGTTCAACGCGCTGGTCCGTCTCGACTCCGTCAACGGCATGGCGCCGGAGAGCGGCCGCGGCCGTCCCGAGTTCCAGAAGCTGACCCCCCTGTACCCGCAGGACAGGCTCCGCCTGGAGACCGACTCCAACGTCCTGACCACCCGGATCATCGACCTGGTCGCACCGATCGGCAAGGGCCAGCGTGGCCTGATCGTGGCCCCGCCGAAGACCGGTAAGACCATGATCCTGCAGGCCATCGCCAACGCGATCACGGTCAACAGCCCCGAGTGCCACCTGATGGTCGTCCTCGTGGACGAGCGTCCGGAAGAGGTCACCGACATGCAGCGGTCGGTGAAGGGCGAGGTCATCTCCTCGACCTTCGACCGGCCCGCCGAGGACCACACCACGGTCGCCGAGCTCGCCATCGAGCGTGCGAAGCGCCTCGTGGAGCTGGGGCACGACGTGGTGGTCCTGCTGGACTCGATCACCCGTCTGGGCCGCGCCTACAACCTGGCGGCACCGGCCTCCGGCCGCATCCTGTCCGGTGGTGTCGACTCGACCGCGCTCTACCCGCCGAAGCGCTTCTTCGGCGCCGCGCGCAACATCGAGGACGGCGGCTCGCTGACCATCCTGGCCACCGCGCTCGTCGAGACCGGCTCGCGCATGGACGAGGTGATCTTCGAGGAGTTCAAGGGCACCGGCAACATGGAGCTCAAGCTCGACCGGAAGCTCTCGGACAAGCGCATCTTCCCGGCGGTGGACGTCGACGCGTCCAGCACCCGTAAGGAAGAGATCCTTCTCGGCACCGACGAACTGGCCGTCGTCTGGAAGCTGCGCCGGGTGCTGCACGCCCTCGACCAGCAGCAGGCCATCGAGCTGCTGCTGGACCGCATGAAGAAGACGCAGTCCAACGCGGAGTTCCTGCTCCAGATCCAGAAGACGACGCCGGGCAACGGAAACAGCAACGACTGACGTCGTATCAGGAGACCCACGGAACTGCCCTCGTCACACCGGTGACGAGGGCAGTTCTACGTTGTACCATCAGCAGGCTGTATGTGGGGGGGAACGTATTTTCTATACGCCCACTGTGATGTGTTCCAGTGGGAGTTTCTCTCCCTTCGACACCAACTACCCGGCGCCGTGATCGTGTTGCGCCGTGTCGATCGAAGGGATTTCTTGCGTGACATCTGGCAGACGGAAGGGCTCCATGGCCTTCTCCGCGGCAGTCACCGCGCTCGCTCTGGGTACCGCGGCCCTGGCCGCCGTACCCGCGCAGGCCGACACACCTCAGCCGTCAGGGAAGCAGAGCGTCCAGCAGCGCTCCACGGCCTCCCAGGCCGAACTCCTCAGGACCGTGAAGCGCTCCACCGCCGACCTGCTGAGCGGTGAATCCGCCGCACCCGCCGGGAAGGCGGACGGCGGGACCGGCTTCGAGCCCGCACCGGAGGCATCCGGACCGTCCACCGACCCGAAGATCATCGGCGGCACCGCGGCCATGCCCGGTGAAGCCCCGTGGATGGTGCAGCTGCACTACTACGACGACAAGGGCACCGCTGACGAGGCCGACGACGAGGGTTACTTCTGCGGTGGCACGCTGGTGGCCCCCGCGAAGGTCCTGACCGCCGCGCACTGCGTGGACGGGCTCGACTGGGAGACGAACGGAGCCGTCCTCGGCGGCACCACCCAGCTGCCGGACGCGGGTGACCTCCACGGAGGCACGGCGGCCGGCGTCTGGCGGCAGTGGGTCCACCCCGGCTACGACGCCTCCGGATACGGCGAGGACGTCGCCGTGCTGACGCTCGGCACCACCCTGCCGTACCAGACGCTGCAGCCCGCGGCGTCCGGTGACACCGCGCGCTACAGGACCGGGACCCCGGCGACCGTCTACGGCTGGGGCCGCACCAGCTCCACCAGCGACGACATCTCGCCGGTCCTGCTCAAGGCCTCCGTGCCGGTACAGGCCGACTCCGCGTGCTCCGGGTACTTCGGCAGCGACTACGTCCCGGGAGCGATGGTCTGCGCCGGCGAGGCGGCCGGCGGTCAGGACACCGGCACGGTCTCGCCCTGCAACGGTGACTCGGGCGGCCCCCTCGTGGTCAACGGCCGGATCGCCGGTGTCGTCTCCTGGGGCGTGACCGACTGCGTGGAATCGGGTGCGTACGGGGTGTACGCCAAGACCGCCACGTACGCGGGACAGGTGAACCCGCGCATCGACGACGCCAACCTCAACTTCGACGACAAGGCGGACCTCTTCGCCCGCGCGTCGACGGGTGAGGGCTTCAACTACTACTCGCGGGGCACCTCGGTCGGCGACCGCCAGTCGGTGGGTGACTGGCAGGGCATCGACCTGGTCCGCCAGGCCGACGTCAACCGTGACGACTACCAGGACTACGTCTACCGCAACTCGGCCGGCGAGCTGTACTGGTGGGGTTACGACAGCGCTACCGAGACGTTCACGGACCACAAGATCGGGCCCGGCTGGAGCAGCCTGCGCAACATCACCCTCACGGGCGATGTGACGGGCGACGGCCTGGTGGACCTGACGGCGAACGACTCGGAGGGCAAGCTGTGGATGTGGGCGGGCCGGGGCAACGGCACGTTCGCGGCCAAGGCGCAGATCGGCGTCGGCTGGAGCACCTACCAGGTGTACGGCAAGGGTGACTACAGCGGGGACGGCAAGCCGGACCTGATCGCCCGTGACGGGAGCGCGGTGCTCTGGATGTACAAGGGCACCGGCTCCGCCTCCGCACCGTTCTCCGGACGGGTCAAGGTGGGCAGCGGCTGGAACTTCACCGCGTACGCCACCACCGGTGACGTGACGGGTGACGGCCGCGCCGACTTCATCGTCCGCGACACCGCGGGCGCGCTGTGGGCCTACAAGAGCACGGGCTCCGAGACGGTGCCCTTCGCCACCGCGGAGAGGATCAAGCTCGGTGTGGGCTGGGGGTCGTACAGCCTGCTCGGCTGATCTGCTCGCCGTCACACCCACGGCCGGCCCCGGACCCCTGCGGTCCGGGGCCGGTCCCCGTTCTGGCGGGTACGCGCCTTCCGCGGCCGTCGGCGGCCGGCCGCGGAACGGCCCGGGGGAGACCTTGCCCACAGCGGCAGCCCGGGGCGAGCAGGAGCACGCGGCAGAACGGTGGCCCGCGAATCCGCAGGTGGGACGCGCGATGCGCACCTGGACCGGGAGGGCGGCACAGGCCCGTACCCGCCGGGTGGCTCAGGCCGACGACTTTCCGGTTGTGCAACCCTTTTCCCTGCTCCGGCTCCGGCGCAGTGCCGGCCGGCCACGTACTGAATCTCCTGGCAGGGGGACCAGGGAGCACCGCCGACCGAGGGAACCCATGAGCGAGCAGAGCAGGAGCACCGGACGGATACGCGGCACCGGCACCCGCCGGAGAAAGCCCTCCCGTGCCCGCCGGGTGAAGAGGATCGCCCTGGGGGGCGCCGCCGCCCTGGTGGTGGCCGGGGGATCCGGGCTCGGTTACGCCTACTTCACGCTCGACGGGAACCTGAAGGGCGTCGACATCGACGCCGCCCTGGGAGCCGGGCGCCCCGACGACGTGGACAACGGGTCGCAGGACATCCTGGTGCTGGGATCGAACTCCCGGTCGGGCGCCAACTCCGCGTACGGCGCCGACGAGGGCTCCGCGCGGGCCGACACCGCGATGATCGTCCACGTCGACGAGGGACACACGTCCGCGAGCGTGGTCTCGGTCCCGCGCGACACCCTCGTCGACCGTCCCGCCTGCACGAGCGACACGACCGGGGAGCAGGTCGGCGGGGAGCGGGAGACGATGTTCAACTCCGCCTACGAGGTCGGCGGGCCGGCCTGCGCCGTGAAGACGGTCGAGTCGATGTCGGGCATCCGCATGGACCACTACGTCGAGGTCGACTTCACCGGGTTCAAGAAGATCGTCGACGAGCTCGGCGGAGTGAGGATCACCACCTCGCGGGCGATCGACGACCCCGACAGCCACCTCGCGCTGGAGCCCGGCACCCACACCCTGAGCGGCGAGCAGTCGCTCGGCCTCGTCCGCACGCGCCACAGCGTCGGCGACGGCAGCGACCTGGGCCGGATCCAGCTCCAGCAGGCGTTCGTGAAGGCGCTGCTGGACCAGGTGAAGAGCGTCGGGGTGTTCTCCGACCCCAAGACCCTCTTCGGTCTCGCCGACACCGCGACCAAGGCCGTCACCACCGACTCCGAGCTGGCCTCCGTCAAGAAGCTCACCGGCTTCGCCGACGGGCTCAAGGGCCTCGGCTCGAAGAACGTGGACATGGTCACCCTGCCCGTGGAGTACGACCCCGAGGACCCGAACCGGGTACTGCCCCAGAAGAAGGCCGGGCAGCAGGTGTGGGCGGCGCTCAAGCGGGACGCGCCGATCCCGGCGTCCGCCACGGCGGAGTCGGCCGGCGACAAGGGCGGTGCGGGAGACGTGGTGCGATAGCGGCACCTTCCGTCACCGTCCGGTCGCGGTACGTTCCCCGGACGCGCGGGAATACACACGGCCGGGTCCTCGTTTTGGGAGATACGGCCGGTCCTGGCAGACTGGTACGTCGGCCCCGGTTCACGGACGCGCAATCCGCGCGAACGACCCGGAGCCCTCCCGAATCTAGGAGACACCTTGAAGCGCGACATTCACCCCGAGTACGTCGAGACGCAGGTCAGCTGCACCTGCGGTGCCTCGTTCACCACCCGGAGCACCCTTGAGGGCGGCGCCATCCGCGCCGACGTCTGCTCCGAGTGCCACCCGTTCTACACGGGCAAGCAGAAGATCCTCGACACCGGCGGCCGCGTGGCCCGCTTCGAGGCCCGCTTCGGCAAGGCTGCCGGCTCCGCCAGCAAGTAGCGAGCCACTGCGCCGGTTCCCGACGCCCTCCAGCGGGGCGCCGGGACCGGCGTTTTTTCCGGCTGTGCGGCCGGGCGCGCCTCGGGGGTGCAACGCCGGCAGCACACCGTCCAGCAGGCCCGCAGACGTATGACGCAGAAACCAGGAGCCCGAAGATGTTCGAGGCGGTCGAGGAACTGATCGGCGAACAGGCCGATCTCGAGAAGAAGCTCGCCGACCCGTCGGTCCACGCCGACCAGGCCAACGCGCGCAAGCTCAACAAGCGCTACGCGGAGCTGACCCCGATCGTCTCCACCTACCGGTCCTGGAAGCAGACCGGCGACGACATCGAGACCGCCCGCGAATTCGCCGCCGACGACCCGGACTTCGCCGCCGAGGTCAAGGTCCTGGAGAAGCAGCGCGAAGAGATCACCGAGAGGCTCCGCCTCCTCCTGGTCCCGCGCGACCCCAGTGACGACAAGGACGTGCTCCTGGAGATCAAGGCGGGCGCGGGCGGCGACGAGTCGGCCCTCTTCGCCGGCGACCTGCTCCGCATGTACCTGCGCTACGCCGAGCGCGTCGGCTGGAAGACGGAGATCATCGACTCCACCGAGTCCGAGCTCGGCGGCTACAAGGACGTCCAGGTCGCGGTGAAGACCAAGGGCGGCAACGGCGCGACCGAGCCCGGCCAGGGCGTCTGGGCGCGGATGAAGTACGAGGGCGGTGTGCACCGCGTGCAGCGCGTGCCCTCGACCGAGTCGCAGGGCCGCATCCACACCTCGGCCGCCGGTGTGCTCGTCACGCCCGAGGCGGAGGAGGTCGACGTCGAGATCCACGCCAACGACCTGCGCATCGACGTCTACCGCTCCTCCGGCCCCGGCGGCCAGTCCGTCAACACCACGGACTCCGCCGTGCGCATCACGCACCTGCCGACCGGCGTCGTCGCCTCCTGCCAGAACGAGAAGAGCCAGCTCCAGAACAAGGAGCAGGCCATGCGCATCCTGCGGTCCCGGCTGCTGGCCGCCGCCCAGGAGGCGGCCGAGCAGGAAGCCTCCGACGTACGCCGCAGCCAGGTGCGCACCGTGGACCGCTCCGAGAAGATTCGGACGTACAACTTCCCGGAGAACCGCATCTCGGACCACCGCGTCGGCTTCAAGGCGTACAACCTGGACCAGGTGCTCGACGGAGACCTCGACGCCGTCATCCAGGCCTGCGTGGACGCCGACTCCGCCGCCAAGCTCGCCGCCGCATAAGGCGTACGATCCGCCCAGCCCCGCTCGTGAACCCGTACGGAGAACCGCGATGAACCTGCTGCTCGCCGAGGTGGCCCAGGCCACCCAGCGGCTGGCCGACGCCGGTGTCCCCTCACCGCGATTCGACGCCGAGGAACTCGCCGCGTTCGTGCACGGCGTCAAGCGGGGCGAACTGCACCGTGTGGCGGACGCCGACTTCGACGCCCGCTACTGGGAGACGATCGCCCGCCGGGAGGCCCGTGAGCCGCTCCAGCACATCACCGGCCGCGCCTTCTTCCGCTACCTGGAGCTCCAGGTCGGCCCCGGTGTCTTCGTACCCCGTCCGGAGACCGAGTCGGTCGTCGGCTGGGCGATAGACGCGGTCCGCGCGATGGACGTCGTCGAACCGCTGATCGTCGACCTCTGCACCGGATCGGGCGCGATCGCGCTCGCCATGGCGCAGGAGGTGCCGCGCTCACGCGTACACGCCGTGGAACTGTCCGAGGACGCCCTGAGGTGGACCCGGAAGAACGCCGAGGGGTCCAGGGTCACGGTCCACCGCGGCGACGCCCTGAGCGCCCTTCCCGAGCTCGACGGCCAGGTCGACCTGGTGATCTCCAACCCGCCCTACATCCCGCTCACCGAGTGGGAGTACGTGGCGCCGGAGGCCCGCGACCACGATCCGCAGATGGCGCTCTTCTCCGGCGAGGACGGCCTCGACACCATCCGCGGCATCGAACGCACCGCGCACCGTCTGCTCCGCCCCGGCGGGCTCGTCGTCATCGAGCACGCCGACACACAGGGCGGCCAGGTGCCGTGGATCTTCACCGAGGAGCGGGGCTGGGCCGACGCGGCCGACCACCCCGACCTGAACAACCGGCCCCGGTTCGCGACGGCCCGCAAGGCCATGCCGTGACCACCGGAACACCGGCACCGCACGCACCCTGCCCGACAATTCCGTACATGTCCGAGGAGACCGGCTGATGGCACGGCGATACGACTGCAACGACGCGACCGACCGTACGACCGGCCTGCGTGAGGCCGCGTCCGCCGTCCGCCGCGGCGAACTGGTCGTGCTGCCCACCGACACCGTGTACGGGATCGGTGCGGACGCCTTCAGCACGGAGGGCGTCGCCGATCTGCTCGACGCCAAGGGCCGCGGCCGCAACATGCCGACCCCCGTCCTGATCGGCTCCCCGAACACCCTGCACGGCCTGGTCACCGACTTCTCCGAGCAGGCCTGGGAGCTCGTCGACGCGTTCTGGCCCGGCGCCCTCACGCTCGTCGCCAAGCACCAGCCGTCGCTGCAGTGGGACCTCGGCGACACCCGCGGCACCGTCGCCGTCCGGATGCCCCTGCACCCGGTCGCCATCGAGCTGCTCACGGAGGTCGGCCCGATGGCCGTCTCCAGCGCCAACCTCACCGGACACCCCTCGCCCGAGGACTGCGACGCGGCCCAGGAGATGCTCGGCGACAGCGTCTCCGTCTACCTCGACGGCGGCCCCACCCCCGGGATCGTCCCGTCCTCGATCGTCGACGTCACCGGCAAGGTCCCGGTGCTCCTGCGGGCGGGCGCACTCTCGGTCGAGGAACTCCGCAAGGTGGTACCCGACCTCGAGGTGGCCAATTGACCGCCCCTGAGGGGCGTGGCATAGCGGGCCGGCACGACACCTTCCGCATCCTCCACGTCAGCACCGGCAACGTCTGCCGCTCGCCCATCACCGAGCGGCTGACCCGCCATGCCCTCATGGACCGCCTCGGGGACCCTCTCAGCGGCGGCCTCATCGTGGAGAGCGCGGGCACCTGGGGGCACGAGGGCGCACCCATGGAGGCCAACGCCGAGGTCGTCCTCGCCGACTTCGGCGCCGACGCCACCGGTTTCGTGGGCCGCGAGCTCCTCGACGAGCACGTGATCCGCGCCGACCTGGTGCTCACGGCCACCCGCGACCACCGTGCCCAGGTGATCTCCATGGGCCACTCGGCGGGACTGCGGACCTTCACGCTCAAGGAGTTCACCCGGCTGGTGAGGGCCATAGACCCCGCCACCCTGCCCGACACCCGGGAGGAAGGCGTCGTCGAGCGCGCCCGTGCGCTGGTGCGCGCGGCGGCGGCCCTGCGCGGCTGGCTGCTGGCCCCCACCGCCGAGGCGGACGAGGTCTACGACCCGTACGGTGCCCCGATCACGTTCTTCCGTTCGATCGGTGACGAGATCAGCCAGGCGCTCGATCCCGTCATGACGGCACTGACCGGAGTGCGCGCCCCGCACTGAGCCGTTGACGGCTCATGCGCCCGCGCCCGGGTGCGCCGACCGGCGTAGAGGGGCGCCCGGCAGCGGGCAGGCGGGCCGGGGCGGGCCTACATTGGATCTGTCGCCACCGCGACCCCCCTCCTCCAGGCCCGGAGCCCTCGATGCCGGTCACCACTCCAGCCGCCCGCGCGGCCGCGCCACCGCACCCCCCGTCCGCCACCGCCGTGCCGCAGGACTTCGGTGCCCTGGCCCGCCAGGACCCGGAGATCGGCGGCATCCTGCTGGCCGAGGCCGGGCGGCAGTCGAGCACCCTCCAGCTCATCGCCGCGGAGAACTTCACCTCGCCCGCGGTCCTCGCCGCCCTCGGCTCACCGCTCGCCAACAAGTACGCCGAGGGCTATCCCGGAGCCCGCCACCACGGCGGCTGCGAACAGGCCGACGCCGCGGAGCGCGTCGCCGTCCGGCGGGCCATGTCGCTGTTCGGCGCCGAGCACGCCAACGTCCAGCCGCACTCCGGCTCGTCGGCCGTCCTCGCGGCCTACGCCGCACTGCTGCGCCCCGGCGACACGGTGCTGGCCATGGGACTTCCGTACGGCGGGCATCTCACCCACGGTGCTCCGGGGAACTTCTCCGGCCGCTGGTTCGAGTTCGCCGGTTACGGCGTCGACCCCGACAGCGGACTCGTCGACTACGCACAGGTACGCGCCCTGGCCAGGGCGCGGCGCCCGAAGGCGATCGTCTGCGGGTCGATCTCGTACCCCCGGCACCTCGACTACGAGCAGTTCCGGGACATCGCCGACGAGGCCGGCGCCTATCTGATCGCGGACGCCGCCCACCCCATGGGACTGATCGCCGGGGGAGCGGCGCCCAGCCCCGTGCCGTACGCGGACGTGGTGTGCGCGACGACGCACAAGGTGCTGCGCGGGCCGCGCGGCGGCATGATCCTGTGCGGCGTGGAGCTCTCCGAACGGATCGACCGCGCCGTGTTCCCCTTCACCCAGGGCGGTGCCCAGATGCACACCGTCGCGGCGAAGGCCGTCGCGTTCGGGGAGGCGGCGACCCCGGCCTACGCGGTCTACGCCCACCGGGTGGTCGACCGTGCCCGCGTCCTCGCCGCCGCCCTGGAGGGCGAGGGCTTCGAGATCACCACGGGGGGCACGGACACCCACATCGTCGTCGCGGACCCCGGGCCGCTGGGCGTCGACGGCCGCACCGCCCGCGAGCGGCTCATGGCGGCCGGGATGGTCCTGGACACATGTGCCCTGCCGTACGGGGACGCGCGGGGGATCAGGCTCGGCACCGCGGCGGTCACCACCCAGGGCATGGACGAGGACGACATGGCGCGGATCGCCGCCCTGTTCGGCGCGGCCGTGCGGGAGGAACGCGACCCGGCCGTGCTGCGCGCCGAGGTGCGCGCACTGGCGGAGCGCAATCCGCCGTATCCCGGGTAGGCGATGTGGAGCACGTATGTGCAACCGAACACCGGTGGCTCGGTGTCCTTGCTCAGGAGACTAGGGTGTGGGGCTGAGATGGCCGGCGAATTCTGTGGGGCAGCCCGTGCGTGATTACCTGCTGACGCTCTGTGTCACGGCCGCAGTTACCTATCTGCTGACCGGACCGGTGCGGAAGTTCGCCATCGCGATCGGGGCGATGCCCGCGATCCGTGCGCGTGACGTGCACCGGGAACCGACACCTCGGCTCGGTGGCATCGCCATGTTCGGCGGACTGTGCGCGGGGCTCATCGTCGCGGACCACCTGTTCAACCTGAACAGCGTCTTCGAACTCTCCAACGAACCCAGGGCGCTGCTCTCCGGCGCCGCCCTGATCTGGCTGATCGGCGTCCTGGACGACAAGTTCGAGATCGACGCGCTGATCAAGCTCGGCGGCCAGATGATCGCCGCCGCGGTCATGGTCATCCAGGGGCTGACGATCCTGTGGCTCCCCATCCCCGGAGTGGGGACCGTCGCGCTCACCCAGTGGCAGGGGACGCTGCTCACGGTCGCGCTGGTCGTGATCACCATCAACGCGGTCAACTTCGTCGACGGCCTGGACGGCCTGGCGGCCGGCATGGTCTGCATCGCGTCCGCGGCGTTCTTCCTCTACACCTACCGGCTCTGGTACGGGTACGGGATCGAGGCGGCCGCACCCGCGACCCTCTTCGCCGCGATCCTGATGGGCATGTGCCTCGGCTTCCTGCCGCACAACATGCACCCCGCCCGGATCTTCATGGGTGACTCGGGGTCGATGCTGATCGGCCTGGTGCTCGCCGCCGGCGCGATCTCCGTCACCGGTCAGGTCGATCCGGACGCGATGAAGCTCTTCGAGGGCAGTGAGCGGCAGGCGACCCACGCGATGCTGCCGGTCTTCATCCCGCTGCTCCTGCCGCTGACGATCATCGCGATCCCGGCCGCGGACCTGGTGCTGGCCATCGTCCGCCGCACCTGGAACGGGCAGTCCCCGTTCGCCGCCGACCGCGGGCACCTGCACCACCGGCTGCTGGAGATCGGGCACTCGCACAGCAGGTCCGTCCTGATCATGTACTTCTGGTCCGCGCTGATCGCGTTCGGCGCCGTCGGCTACTCCGTGCACTCCGCGTCGCTCTGGATCGTGCTGGTGATCGTGGGCCTCAGCGCCGTGGGTCTCGTCCTGCTGCTCATGCCGCGCTTCACCCCGCGCGCCCCGCGCTGGGCCGAGTCCTTCGTGCCGCCGCGCTACCGGCGGCGCCGGCGCGATGACCACGAGGGGGAGGCCGTCGCCGCCCCGTACGGCCGGCCCGGAGAAGGTCCGAGGACGGCCGCCCAGGAGCCGGAGCGGGCTCCCGTGGCCGTGGGTGTCTCCGGCGTCAACGGAGCGACCGCCATCGGCCCCCGTTCGCGCTTCACGGATCGGGACCGTGCCGACTCGTCACGTTAACCGTGCAGGCGCAGAAGCCCCCATACCAGACAATGTGCCGTGAGGTTCTGCACACACGCGCGGGTTAGCTCTCATGTGTGACAGCTGGCACACTTTCTGAGTAAAGACCTCATCAAATAGTTTGTGATACCGTTCACGAACCCGGTGACAGAGCCGAGGGGGCCGAGTAGTGCGGTCTCCCGGCCCGAAGCATCGACTCGGACCGGGCCTACGCTCGTCCCTGACGACCACTGACCACCCCCTGCAATGCGGAGTAACCGCCATGCCGTCCAACGACGTCCGGACTCTCCTCCACACCGCCGTGCCCACTGCTGCCGCCGGTGTCGTCACCGTCGCCGTCAGCGCTGCGCTCGCCGGCGGCAAGGGGGCGATCGGCGCGGCCGCCGGGACGCTGGTGGTGATCCTCTTCATGGGGATCGGGCTCGGCGTCCTGCAGCGCACGGCCAAGTCCCTGCCGCACCTGTTCCAGGCCATGGGGCTGGTGCTCTACACGACCGAACTGCTGCTGCTCTTCGTCTTCGTGGCCGCGTTCAAGAACACGACGCTGTTCAATCCGAGGGCCTTCGCCGCCGCGGTGATGGTCGCGACGCTCGTGTGGGTCGCGGCGCAGATCCGTGTGCACATGAAGACCAAGATCCTTTACGTCGAGCCGGACTCGTCCGCGGGTAAGACGCCCGAGAACACGGGGTCTTCGACGTGAGGGGTAGGGCCGGGATAAGCGCGCGTTCGAGACCCTGCTATCGTCCGGTGCCAACTGCGGCACTGCGGGCGTGGGCATCAAATACGGCGCCTGCTTCATCGCGAGGCGTAATGCCTGAGCCGCCCCCCATCCGTAACACCAGTCCAGTGCCGACCAGCGGCTGCTTGCCGCGCCGACACAACGAGGTTGCCGTACCTATGCGCCACGCTGAAGGAGCCCGCGGTGAGTGCTGACCCGACGACGGTGCTCGCCTTCGAGACCGACTGCCACATCTTCGACGGATGCGGCTTCCCGGCTCCTGGCCTGCACTCCTTTGTTTTCGAGCCGATGGCCACCGTCGGCGGCATCGAGATCAACAAGCCGATGCTGCTGGCGGTCCTGAGCACCGTTGTCGTCGTCGGCTTCTTCTGGGCGGCTTTCAACAAGCCGAAGCTGGTGCCCGGAAAGCTCCAGATGGTCGCCGAGGCGGGTTACGACTTCATCCGCACCGGTGTGGTGTACGAGACGCTCGGCAAGCGCGAGGGCAAGAAGTACGTGCCCCTCATGGTCTCGCTGTTCTTCTTCATCTGGATCATGAACCTCTGGGCGATCATCCCGCTCGCGCAGTTCCCGGTGGTCTCGGTCATCGGGTACCCGGTGGCGCTGGCCGCGATCGTGTACATCCTGTGGGTCAGCCTGACCTTCAAGCGGCACGGCTTCGTCGGCGGCTGGAAGAACATCTCCGGCTACGACCCGTCGATCGGCCCGGCCCTCCCGTTCGTCATGCTCATCGAGATCATGTCGAACCTGCTGATCCGGCCCTTCACGCACGCCGTGCGACTCTTCGCGAACATGTTCGCCGGTCACGTGCTGCTGCTGATCTTCACGATCGCCAGCTGGTACCTGCTGAACGGCGTCGGCATCGCCTACGCCGGTATCTCGTTCGTGATGACCATCCTGATGACCGCCTTCGAGTTGTTCATCCAGGCGCTGCAGGCCTACGTGTTCGTCCTTCTGGCCTGCAACTACATTCAGGGCGCTCTCGCCGAGCACCACTGATCCGGTCCAGCTCAACCCCCGATTAGTCGTCCGGTGGCCAACCCCCACCGGTTCTGAAAGAGAAGGAAGAAACGGCATGTCCGCTCTTGAGACCCTCGCCGCCGTCAACATCACGGGCAACCTCGGTTCCATCGGTTACGGCCTCGCCGCGATCGGCCCCGGCGTCGGCGTCGGCATCATCTTCGGTAACGGCACCCAGGCGCTGGCCCGTCAGCCCGAGGCTGCCGGCCTGATCCGCTCGAACCAGATCCTCGGCTTCGTCCTCTGTGAGGCGCTCGCCCTGATCGGTCTCGTCATGCCCTTCGTCTACCCGGTCGACTAATTCGCGGCATTCCGACTGCCCGATGCGACGAAAGGCATTGATGTGAACGCCCTACAGCTGGCGTCCGAGGGAGAGATCCAGAACCCGCTGCTCCCGGCGATCCCCGAGATCGTCATCGGCCTGATCGCCTTCGCCATCGTCTTCGGTTTCCTCGCCAAGAAGCTCCTCCCGAACATCAACAAGGTTCTGGAAGAGCGCCGCGAGGCCATCGAAGGCGGGATCGAGAAGGCCGACGCTGCCCAGACCGAGGCCCAGAGCGTTCTTGAGCAGTACAAGGCTCAGCTCGCCGAGGCCCGGCACGAGGCCGCCCGTCTGCGCCAGGAGGCGCAGGAGCAGGGTGCCGTCATCATCCAGGAGATGAGGGCGGAGGGTCAGCGGCAGCGCGAGGAGATCATCGCGGCCGGCCACGCCCAGATCGAGGCCGACCGCAAGGCTGCGGCGTCCGCGCTGCGTCAGGACGTGGGCACCCTCGCCACCGCCCTGGCCGGCAAGCTCGTCGGCGAGTCCCTCGAGGACCACGCCCGGCAGAGCGGCACCGTCGACCGATTCCTCGACGAGCTCGAGGCGAAGGCCGAGGCCGTCCGATGAATGGAGCGAGCCGCGAGGCGCTGGCCGCCGCACGCGAGCGTCTCGACGCACTGACCGACTCCACGTCGGTCGACGCGGCGAAGCTCGCCGAGGAGCTGGCAGCCGTCACCGCGCTGCTCCACCGCGAGGTGTCGCTGCGCCGGGTCCTCACCGACCCGTCGCAGGGAGGCGAGGCCAAGGCCGAGCTGACCGGACGACTGCTGCGCGGTCAGGTGGGCGGCGAAGCCGTGGACCTGGTCTCCGGCATGGTCCGCTCCCGCTGGTCGCAGTCGCGCGACCTGGTCGACGCGGTCGAGGAGCTGGCGAACACCGCGGACCTCACCGCGGCCCAGCGCTCCGGCGCGCTCGACGACGTCGAGGACGAGCTGTTCCGGTTCGGCCGGATCGTCGGCTCCGACATCGCGCTGCGCTCCGCCCTGACCGACCGGAAGGCTACGACCGCCGCCAAGGGCCAGCTGCTCCGCAGCCTGCTCGGCGGCAAGGCGCAGCCCGTCACCGAGCGAGTGATCACACGCCTCGTGACGCAGCCCCGGGGACGTAGCCTGGAAGCGGGACTCGACTCCCTGTCCAGGCTCGCCGCGGAGCGCCGGGACCGCATGGTCGCCGTCGTCACCTCGGCGGTACCGCTGTCCGATCGCCAGAAGCAGCGCCTCGGCGCCGCCCTGGCGAAGATCTACGGCCGGCAGATGCACCTGAACCTGGACGTGGACCCCGAGGTCCTCGGCGGGATCTCGGTGCGCGTCGGTGACGAGGTCATCAACGGCACGATCGCGGAGCGCCTCGAAGAGGTCACCCGCAGGATGGCCGGCTGACAGCGCGCAGCGCCACACCGCACCAACTGAACGAGCAACAACAGCGGCCCGGTTGGGCCGTGCAGAAATTGCAGAAGATTCCTGGGGGTCGCCCCCAGACCCCATTGAGAAACTTCGGGCCCAACAAGGAGAGCAGGGAACCCAGATGGCGGAGCTCACGATCCGGCCGGAGGAGATCCGGGACGCACTGGATAACTTTGTCCAGTCGTACCAGCCGGACGCGGCCTCGCGCGAGGAGGTCGGGACGGTCAGCGTTGCCGGCGACGGCATCGCGAAGGTGGAGGGCCTGCCCTCCGCCATGGCGAACGAGCTGCTGAAGTTCGAGGACGGCACCCTCGGTCTCGCCCTCAACCTCGAGGAGCGCGAGATCGGTGCGATCGTCCTCGGCGAGTTCAGCGGAATCGAGGAGGGCCAGCCGGTGCAGCGCACCGGTGAGGTGCTCTCCGTCGGCGTCGGCGAGGGTTACCTCGGCCGCGTCGTCGACCCGCTCGGCAACCCGATCGACGGTCTCGGCGAGATCGCGACCGAAAGCCGTCGCGCCCTCGAGCTGCAGGCCCCTGGCGTCATGGTCCGCAAGTCGGTGCACGAGCCGATGCAGACCGGCTACAAGGCTGTCGACGCCATGGTGCCGATCGGCCGCGGCCAGCGTCAGCTGATCATCGGTGACCGTCAGACGGGTAAGACCGCTCTGGCCGTCGACACGATCATCAACCAGCGCGACAACTGGCGCTCGGGCGACGTGAACAAGCAGGTGCGCTGCATCTACGTCGCCATCGGTCAGAAGGGCTCCACCATCGCCTCCGTGCGCGGTGCCCTCGAAGAGGCCGGCGCGCTCGAGTACACGACCATCGTCGCCGCCCCGGCGTCCGACCCGGCCGGCTTCAAGTACCTGGCGCCGTACACCGGCTCGGCCATCGGCCAGCACTGGATGTACGACGGCAAGCACGTCCTCATCATTTTCGACGACCTCTCGAAGCAGGCCGACGCCTACCGCGCCGTGTCGCTTCTGCTGCGCCGTCCGCCGGGCCGCGAGGCCTACCCGGGCGACGTCTTCTACCTGCACTCGCGTCTGCTGGAGCGCTGCGCCAAGCTCTCCGACGACATGGGCGCCGGTTCGATGACGGGCCTCCCGATCGTCGAGACCAAGGCGAACGACGTGTCGGCGTTCATCCCGACCAACGTCATCTCCATCACCGACGGCCAGTGCTTCCTGGAGTCCGACCTGTTCAACGCGGGTCAGCGCCCGGCGCTCAACGTCGGTATCTCGGTCTCCCGAGTCGGTGGCTCCGCCCAGCACAAGGCCATGAAGCAGGTCTCCGGCCGTCTTCGTGTGGACCTCGCCCAGTTCCGTGAGCTGGAGGCGTTCGCCACCTTCGGTTCCGACCTGGACGCGGCCTCCAAGGCGTCGCTGGAGCGCGGCCGGCGCCTGACCGAGCTGCTGAAGCAGGGCCAGTACGCGCCGTTCCCGATGGAGGAGCAGGTCGTCTCCGTCTGGGCCGGCACCACGGGCAAGATGGACGACGTCCCGGTCGAGGACATCCGCCGCTTCGAGACCGAGCTGCTGGAGTTCCTGCGCCGCGAGCGCAAGGACCTCCTGACCAGCATCGCCGAGGGCGGCAAGATGTCCGACGACACGCTGCAGTCGATCGCCGACGCGATCGCCTCCTTCAAGCAGCAGTTCGAGACCTCGGACGGCAAGCTCCTGGGCGAGGGCTGATCGATGGGCGCTCAGCTTCGCGTTTACAAGCGCCGCATCCAAGCCATCACCTCGACCAAGAAGATCACCAAGGCGATGGAGATGATCGCCGCCTCGCGCATCGTCAAGGCGCAGCGCAAGGTGGCGGCGTCGATGCCGTACGCGACCGAGCTCACCCGTGCGGTGACCGCGGTGGCGACCGGTTCGAACACCAACCATCCGCTCACCACCGAGGCCGAGGCTCCGGCCCGGGCGGCGGTCCTGCTCCTCACGAGCGACCGTGGTCTGGCCGGCGGCTACTCCTCCAACGCCATCAAGGCGGCGGAGCGGCTCCGGGAGCGGCTGGCGGCCGAGGGCAAGGAGGTCGACACGTACATCGTCGGCCGCAAGGGTGTCGCGTACTACAACTTCCGCGAGCGCAAGGTCTCGGAGTCGTGGACGGGCTTCACCGACAGCCCCGAGTACGCGGACGCCAAGAAGATCGCCGGGCCTCTCATCGAGGCCATCCAGAAGGACACGGCCGAGGGCGGCGTCGACGAGCTGCACATCGTCTTCACGGAATTCGTGTCGATGATGACGCAGAACGCGGTCGACGGCCGGATGCTGCCGCTGTCGCTCGACCAGGTCGAGGAGGAGAGCGCCGCCAAGGGCGAGATCCTTCCGCTGTTCGACTTCGAGCCGTCGGCTGAGGACGTCCTCGACGCCCTTCTGCCGCGCTACGTCGAGAGCCGTATCTACAACGCACTGCTGCAGGCCGCCGCTTCCGAGCACGCCGCCCGCCGTCGTGCGATGAAGTCGGCGACCGACAACGCCGGGGATCTGATCAAGAGCCTCTCCCGGCTTGCCAACGCGGCCCGCCAGGCCGAAATCACCCAGGAAATCAGCGAGATCGTCGGCGGTGCAGGTGCGCTGGCCGACGCGTCCGCGGGGAGTGACAAGTAATGACGACGACAGTTGAGACGGCCGCTGCCACGGGCCGCGTCGCCCGGGTCATCGGCCCGGTCGTCGACGTGGAGTTCCCCGTCGACGCGATGCCGGAGATCTACAACGCCCTGCACGTCGAGGTCGACGACCCGGCCGAGGCCGGCGCTCGTAAGACGCTGACCCTGGAAGTCGCCCAGCACCTGGGCGACGGTGTGGTCCGTGCGATCTCGATGCAGCCCACCGACGGTCTGGTCCGCCAGGCCCCGGTGACCGACACGGGTGCGGGCATCACCGTCCCGGTCGGTGACGTCACCAAGGGCAAGGTGTTCAACACCCTCGGTCAGATCCTGAACGAGCCCGAGGCCGAGTCGCAGATCACCGAGCGCTGGCCGATCCACCGCAAGGCGCCGGCCTTCGACCAGCTCGAGTCGAAGACCGAGATGTTCGAGACCGGCCTGAAGGTCGTCGACCTGCTGACCCCGTACGTCAAGGGCGGCAAGATCGGTCTCTTCGGTGGTGCGGGCGTCGGCAAGACGGTCCTCATCCAGGAAATGATCATGCGTGTGGCGAAGCTGCACGACGGTGTGTCGGTGTTCGCCGGTGTCGGTGAGCGCACCCGTGAGGGCAACGACCTCATCGACGAGATGACCGATTCGGGTGTTCTGGACAAGACCGCGCTGGTCTTCGGCCAGATGGACGAGCCGCCGGGGACCCGTCTCCGCGTGGCGCTGTCCGCCCTGACCATGGCGGAGTACTTCCGCGATGTGCAGAAGCAGGACGTGCTGCTCTTCATCGACAACATCTTCCGCTTCACGCAGGCCGGTTCCGAGGTCTCCACGCTGCTCGGCCGCATGCCGTCCGCAGTGGGTTACCAGCCGACCCTGGCCGACGAGATGGGTGTGCTCCAGGAGCGCATCACCTCGACGCGTGGTCACTCGATCACCTCGATGCAGGCGATCTACGTCCCCGCGGACGACCTGACCGACCCGGCCCCGGCCACCACGTTCGCCCACCTCGACGCGACGACGGTTCTCTCCCGTCCGATCTCCGAGAAGGGCATCTACCCGGCCGTGGACCCGCTGGACTCCACGTCCCGAATCCTGGACCCGCGTTACATCACGCAGGACCACTACGACACGGCCAGCCGCGTCAAGGGTGTCCTGCAGAAGTACAAGGACCTCCAGGACATCATCGCGATCCTCGGTATCGACGAGCTGGGCGAGGAGGACAAGCTCGTTGTCCACCGTGCCCGTCGCGTCGAGCGCTTCCTGTCGCAGAACACCCACGCCGCCAAGCAGTTCACCGGCCTGGACGGTTCGGACGTCCCGCTCGACGAGTCGATCGCCGCGTTCAACGCGATCTGTGACGGGGAGTACGACCACTTCCCCGAGCAGGCGTTCTTCATGTGCGGTGGCATCGAGGACCTCAAGGCCAACGCCAAGGAGCTCGGCGTCTCCTGAGCCTCCGGCTCACCGAGGGGGGCGGGTGTGTCCCGCCCCCCTCACCACGCCCCGTAGAATTGAACCGACACCCGGCACGACCGCCGGGTGGTGACCCGAGGAGCCACCCTTGGCTGCTGAGCTGCATGTCGAGCTGGTCGCCGCGGACCGCAGTGTCTGGTCCGGCGAGGCCACCCTCGTTGTCGCACGTACCACGTCCGGCGACATCGGCGTCATGCCCGGTCACCAGCCGCTCCTGGGTGTGCTGGAATCGGGCCCCGTGACGATCCGTACGAGTGACGGCGGCACTGTTGTCGCCGCTGTGCACGGCGGTTTCATCTCGTTCGCGGACAACAAGCTCTCGCTGCTGGCGGAGATCGCTGAGCTTGCTGACGAGATCGATGTCCAGCGCGCCGAGCGTGCGCTGGAGCGTGCGAAGTCGGAGACGGACGCCGGCGCCGAGCGCCGTGCGGACGTACGACTGCGTGCGGTGGCGGCGCACTGAGCGTCCCCACGAGGAGTTCTTGACTCAGCCGCGGCCCGAGCTGGAGAGATCCAGACCGTGTCGCGGCTGAGGCGATGCAGGTGCAGTTCGGTTCGGCTCGGTGCGGTATCCGTTACTCGACGATGCGAGGAGGTCGGTGGAGATGGTCCTCGCGTTGTGGGTGGGCGGCCTGGTCGTCGTACTGGTCGCGGTGGGTCTGTTCGTCTTCGGTCTCCGCAGGCGGCTGATCCAGCGTTCCGGCGGAACCTTCGACTGCAGCCTGCGCTGGGACGTGTCCGAGGAGCCGGACCCGTCCGGCAAGGGCTGGGTCTACGGGGTCGCCCGCTACAGCGGTGACCGTGTCGACTGGTTCCGGGTCTTCTCCTACTCGCCCCGCCCGCGCCGGGGCCTGGAGCGCTCCGCCATCGAGGTGGTCGCGCGCCGGCTGCCCGAGGGCGAGGAGGAGCTCGCGCTCCTGTCCGATTCCGTCGTGCTCGGCTGTCTCCACCGGGGGACCCGCCTGGAGCTGGCGATGAGCGAGGACGCCCTGACCGGCTTCCTCGCCTGGCTGGAGGCGGCACCGCCCGGCCAGCGGGTCAATGTGGCCTAGACAGAGGCTCTCGCTGGTCGGGGCCCCCGGACGGAGTCCGGGGGAGGGTGAACGTGGCCTGAGGGCTCGCCGAGCCTGAGGGTCCGAGGAATCGCCGGGCCTGAGGGGCCGAGGGCCCGCAGACATGCGAAGACCGGGGAGACAGGGGGCGGACCTGTCTCCCCGGCGCTTTTCCGGAGTGCGACTGCCTCGTCGGGGCCGGTGCCCCTCCCGGCAGGCTTCGCCCCGCCGCGCCGTCCGGCACGCCCGCCGCGTCGGCCGAAAGCCCTGGCAGCTCCGCTACGAGAACTTCCGGCCGCCTTGCGATCGCGCACACCGGACGGCGCTTCTCACGGGGCGGACATCGCCGGTCGCGGCACTAGTTGAGGCCGCTGTCCATCGCACTCACGAGCTCACCGTTCGCGGTGTCACCGCTGAACTCCCAGAAGAACGCCCCGCCCAGCCCCTGGCTGTTCGCCCAGGCCATCTTGGACTTGATCGTCGCCGGGGTGTCGTAGCTCCACCAGTTGGTGCCGCAGTGGGCGTACGCGGTGCCGGCGATCGTGCCGGTGGCCGGGCAGGTGTTCTTCAGGACCTTGTAGTCCTCGATGCCCGCCTCGTACGTCCCCGGGGCCGCCCCGGTCGCCGTGCCGCCGGGTGCCGCCTGGGTGACCCCGGTCCAGCCGCGGCCGTAGAAGCCGATGCCGAGCAGCAGCTTCGAGGCGGGGACGCCCTTGGCCTTCAGCTTGGCGATGGCGGTGGCGCTGTCGAAGCCCTCCTGCGGGATGCCGCTGTACGAGGTCAGCGGGGAGTGCGGGGCCGTCGGGCCCTTGGCCGCCCAGGCGCCGAAGAAGTCGTACGTCATCACGTTGTACCAGTCCATGGACTGGGCGGCGCCGGCGTAGTCGGCCGCGTCTATCTTGCCGCCGGCCGAGCCGTCGGCGGTGATCGCGGCGGTGACCAGGTTGTTGCTGCCGAACTTCGTCCGCAGGGCGGAGGCGACGTTCTTCAGTGCCGCCGGGCCGCTCGTGTCACAGGTGAGACCGCAGGCGTTGGGGTACTCCCAGTCGATGTCGATGCCGTCGAAGACATCGGCCCACCGGGGGTCCTCCACCAGGTCGTAGCAGGACTGGGCGAAGGCCGCCGGGTTCTGCGCGGCCTGCGGGAAGCCGCCGGACCAGGTCCAGCCACCGAAGGACCAGAGGATCTTGATGTGGGGGTACGCGGCCTTGAGCTTGCGCAGCTGGTTGAAGCTGCCGCGCAGCGGCTGGTCCCAGGTGTCCGCGACGCCGTCGACCGACTGGTCGGCGGTGTACGCCTTGTCGTAGTCGGCGTAGGCGTCACCGACGGTGCACTTGCCGTTCTGGACGTTGCCGAACGCGTAGTTGATGTGGGTGATCTTCTCGGCGGAGCCGGAGGTCACGAGGTTCTTCACGTGGTAGTTGCGCCCGTAGACGCCCCACTCGGTGAAGTAGCCCAGGTTGATCTTGTCACCGGTGCCGGGGGTGCCCGGGTCGGTGGTGCCGGTGGTGCGGACGGCCACCGGGGCGCTGACCGGACCGGTCTGGTCGGCGGTGTCACGGGCCTGCACCGTGTACGAGTAGTCGGTGCCCTTGGTGAGACCGGTGTCCGTGTACGTCGTCGTGGTCACCGTGGCGACCTTGGCGCCGTCGCGCAGGACGTCGTAGTTCTTGATGCCCTTGTCGTCGGTGGCGGCGCTCCAGGTGAGCTTCGCCGAGGTGTCGGTGATGCCGCTCGCGGTGGGGGTGCCGGGCCTGGACGGGGCGTTGTCGCCGGGGACGCTGCCGCCGTCACAGGAGGCGCCGTTCAGCTTGCAGCCGGTGGGGGAGCCGGTACCGGTGCCGTTGAAGCCGAAGCTGATGCTGGCGCCCGGGGCGACCGTGCCGTTCCAGCCGAGGTTCTTGGCCGTCCAGTGGGTTCCGGAGCTCGTCACGGTGGCGTCCCAGGCGGAGCCGACCGCGGTGCCGGAGGGGAAGTCCCACTCGATCGTCCAGGAGGAGAGAGCGGTCGTGCCGGTGTTCTTGACCGTCCACTGACCCTCGAAACCGCTGCCCCAGTCGGACTTCTTGACGTAGGTGGCGGTCGCGGAGGTGGCGGCCTCGGCGGGGGAGGCCAGGCCGACCATCGCGGCGAGGGGGAGCAGCAGCGCGGTGAGACCCGCGACCGTCCTGGACCTGGTTGCTGTGCCGGTGCCGCGTCTCCATCTGGGACGGGGCCGGCGTACGGGGTTGTCAGTGCTCAACGGTGCTCCTCGGGTGAGGTCCGGCAAACGGGGATGGTCCGTAACCTGCAAACCCTGCGTCGCCCTGAGCCCGCATCGTTCTCGCGTACTCACCGCAGCGTGTCCGGTGAGATTAGGAAGGTCTGGACCAATCGTCAAGAGGTCCAGACCAAAGAACGATGCCGGAGTTCAGAGGCCCAACTCCTGGGCGAGCACCGCGGCCTGGACCCTGCTGCGCAGCTCCAGCTTTCCGAGCAGCCTGCTGACGTGCGTCTTGACCGTCGCCTCCGCCATCGAGAGCCGCCCCGCGATCTCCGCGTTCGACAGGCCCTCACCGAGACAGCTCAGCACCTCCCGCTCACGGCGCGTCAGCGTGTCGAGCGCTTCCGGCGCTGTCCCGCCGGCCCCGCGCCCGGAGGAGGTCCCGGCGAACTCCTCGATCAGCCGCCGTGTCACGGCCGGGGCGATCAGGCCCTCACCGCGCGCCACCGTGCGTACGGCGTCGAGCAGATCGTGCGCGTCGGTGTGCTTCAGCAGGAAGCCCGACGCCCCCGCGCGCAGCGCGCCGAAGACGTATTCGTCCAGGTCGAACGTCGTCAGCACCAGCACGTCCGCCAGCCGCTCCGCCACGATCTGCCGCGTCGCGGACACCCCGTCGAGCCGGGGCATCTGCACATCCATCAGTACGAGGTCCGGGCGGAGCCCACGGGCCAGGCGCACGGCGGCCTCACCGTCGGCCGCCTCGCCCACGACCTCGATGTCCGGCGCGCTGCCCAGGATCAGCACCAGTCCCGCGCGCACGGCCGACTGGTCCTCGGCCACCAGTACCCGGATCGTCATCCCCACTGCGTCCTCTCCTCGACGGGCAGTTCGGCCCGCACCCGCCAGATCCGGGCGTCCTCGTCCCCGGGTGCCGGCCCCGCCTCGATCGTCCCGCCCAGCAGCGCCACCCGTTCCCGCATCCCCACCAGTCCGGCCCCCGAACCGGGCGCGCGCGGCCCCGGCCGGTCGCCGAACACGCTGCTCACCTCCACCGTGAGCACCCTGCGCGTCCGTCCCAGCCGAACCGACACCGGGCCGGGCGCCGCATGCTTGAGCGCGTTCGTCAGCGATTCCTGGACGATCCGGTACGCCGCCAGCTCCACCGGCGCGGGCAGCGGCCCGGACTCCTCCCGGCCGTCGTCCAGGGTGACGGTGAGCCCGCTGGACGCGGAGTTCGCGCCGGCCTGTTCCACGAGGGCGTCCAGGGAGGCGAGGGTCGGAGCCGCACTCGGCGGCCCGGCCGCGCCGCTCTCCCGCAGCAGCCCGATCAGCCGCCGCATCTCGGCCAGTCCGTCGACACTGTTCTGCCGGATCACCCCGAGGGCGTCGCGGGAGGTGCCCGGATCGTCGATGGACAGTGCTGCGGTGGAGTGGATGGCGATCGCGGAGAGATGGTTGGCGACCATGTCGTGCAGCTCGCGGGCCATCCGGGAACGCTCGGCGGTCACCGCCTGGACGCGGTCCATCTCGGCCAGCAGCGCGGTCTGGTCCGCCCGCAGGCGCGCCGCCTCGGCGGCCTCCCGGTGATTGCGCACACTGACACCGGTGAGGGCCGGGGCGAAGAGGACCAGCCCGGTCGCCACGGCGATCAGCAGGGCCTCGGGAACGCGGACCCAGGCGAAGAACCCGATGGTGAGGGCGACGGTGACCAGGAACGTGGCCACCGGGATCCGCCGGGCGGCAGCCGGAGGCCCGTAGACCACCGCCGCGTACATGAGATCGGTGTACATCAGGATCGTCGCCAGGCTGCCCGTCGTGAACTGGTCGGCGACCAGCGCGAGCGACCCGAGGGCGAGCGCGGTCCGCGGCAGGCGACGGCGCAGCAGCTCCAGGCCGGCCGTCACCGTGAGCGGCACGAGAGCCACCCAGTGGGCGTCGAAGAGGCGTCCGCCCTGGGTGTGCAGCCCGGCGGCCCAGAGCGCCAGCCCGCCCGCCAGCCCGGTCACCGCGATCAGTACGTCGTGGCGGTGCGGTCGCAGAGAGGTGAACACCCGTCCATCCAACACGCCGCGGGCCCGCGGCACGTCCGTACGCGGGGTGAGGCGCGCCTACATCGAAGGATGCAGTCACGTTTCGTCACTGCCGACGACGATCCGGCGCCGTACGGAAGGGACTCTGGAGGGGACCGGAAGGAGAAGTGCCGTGATCGTCACACTGATCGTGCTCTGCGAGGTCGGCTTCTGGGTCCTGCTGGCCGCCGGACTCGCGCTGCGCTACGTCGCGAGGAAGCCGAGGCTGGGTGCGGCCGTGCTCCTGTGCGAGCCCCTGCTGGAGGCCGTCCTCCTCGTGGCGACGGCCGTCGACCTGAAGAACGGCGCCGAGCCGAGCCTGAAGCACGGCATCGCCGCCGTCTACATCGGGTACACCGTGGGGCTCGGTCACGCCACCGTCAAGTGGGTCGACGCCAGGGTCGCCCACCGCTTCGCGGGCGGCCCGCCACCGGTGAAGCCCCCGAAGTACGGGATGGCGCGGGCCGTCCACGAGTGGCGCACCGCCGCCCGCTGGATCGTGGCCGCGCTGACCGCCATGGCCCTGCTCCAGGCGGCGGTCTGGTACGTCGGCGGGGACGGGGACACCGGCACGCTGCAGATGTGGCAGCAGAAGATGCTCTGGGTGATCGGGATCAACCTGGTCATCGCCGGGGGTTACACGGTGTTCCCCAAGCAGGAGCCCAAGGACCGGGTCGGGGCGGGCCGCTGATCAGCGCTCGCCGCCCGGCACCCACAGCACGTCTCCGACCTCCTTGTTCGCCGTCCTGGCGAGGATGAACAGGAGGTCGGAGAGGCGGTTCAGATAGGTCGCGGTCAGTGCGTTCATCACGTCCCCGTGCACCTCCAGCGCCGCCCAGGTGGACCGCTCCGCCCGCCGGACGACCGTGCACGCCTGGTGCAGCAGTGCCGCCCCCGGGGTGCCGCCCGGAAGGATGAAGCTCCTGAGCTTCTCCAGCTCCTCCAGGAAGGTGTCGCAGTCCGCCTCCAGCTTGTCGATGTACGACTGCTCCACCCGCAGCGGAGGGAACTGCGGGTCCTCCACCACCGGAGTGGACAGGTCCGCGCCCACGTCGAACAGGTCGTTCTGCACACGGACGAGGACCTTCACGACGTCCTCGGAGAGGTTGCCGAGCGCGACGGCCGTGCCGATGACGGCATTGGCCTCGTTGGCGTCGGCGTAGGCCGAGATCCGCAGATCGGTCTTGGCGGTCCGGCTCATGTCACCGAGAGCGGTGGTGCCCTTGTCACCGGTGCGGGTGTAGATGCGCGTCAGATTGACCATGACGCCAGCCTAGTCAGGCACCCGCCCTGCGGAAGACGCGCGTGCCCACCGCCACAGCGAGAAGGGCGAACGCGAGCGCCACCAGGACTCCGTACAGCATGTGCGCCGTGGCGTACGAGCCGACGTACGCGTCCCGCACCGCGTCCACGAGGTAGCGGAACGGCGTGAAGTGCGGCAGGACGTCCAGCCATGCGGGGCCGAGCGTCATCGGGAGCATCAGGCCGGAGAGGAGCACGGCCGGTGTGGTGAGCGAATTGATCACCGGCCCGAACGCCTGCGGCGTGTGCACCTTCATCGCCAGCGCGTAGGACAGCGAGGCCAGCGAGACCGTGAGCAGGCCCACGAACGCGAAGCCGATGAGGATCCCGGGCAGCGGTGCGCGCAGCCCCATGGCCAGTGCGGCGAGGACCAGCAGGACGGCCTGGAACATGAACAGCAGGGCGTCGCGCAGGACCCGCCCCAGCAGGAGGGCCAAGCGGCTGACGGGGGTCACGCGCATACGCTCGACCACCCCCGTCGACTTCTCGATGTGGAGCAGCGGCATCAGGATCCCGAAGAAGATCTGGAACCGGGAGCGCAGGGTCTGCCGGACGTACCGGCCGAAGATCAGTGAGGTGTCGTGGAGAAGCATCCGGTGTCCTGGGGGTCTGTACGGCGACGGGGGCGGCCTCGGCGGCGACCGGGGTCCGCCCGGTGATCGCGAGGAAGGTCTCGTGGAGCGAGGCGTCGGGCGAACCGGCGTGCTCGGTCCTGAGCGCGGCCGGTGTGCCCTCGGCGACGACCAGGCCGCCGTCGATGACGACCAGCCGGTCCGCGAGGGCGTCGGCCTCGTCGAGGTGGTGCGTCGTGAGCACGAAGGCCCGGCTCTGGCACATCGGTCAGGAGGCCCAGCTCCGCCTGGAGGCGACCATGCGGGAGGAGTCCGGGGCGGATGCCGGGGACCCGGTCCCGGATCTGGTGGCCGGTCAGCTCTCCTGGGTGCACAGCACACTCATGGCGTACATCGGCCGCGAGATGGTCGCGGGCCGCGAGCCGGAAGAGGTCTCGCGCGACGCTCTCGGCCTGCTCGACGACATGGAGGGCCTCCTCGGCGGGAAGGTCCTCAACTACGCGCGGCGCGCCGCCGCGTGACACCGGCCGGTGTGATGTCCGTCATGTGAGACGTGACGCGCATCTCTTCGCGGCCCCAGGGCCCCTCACGGGTACTAATCTCCGCCGGAGAGCATGCGGACAACTGACAAGCATTGGGGTGCGGAACGTGGCCAGGAAGCTCGCCGTCATCGGCGCCGGACTCATGGGGTCCGGTATCGCACAGGTCTCCGCCCAGGCGGGCTGGGACGTCGTGCTGCGTGATGTCACCGACGAGGCCCTGGCCCGTGGGCGCGGCGGCATCGAGGCCAGCTACGGCAAGTTCGTCGCCAAGGGCAAGCTGGAAGCGGCCGACGCCGAGGCCGCGCTCGCCCGGATCACCACGACCACCGACCTCGACGCGGTGGCCGACGCGGACGTCGTCGTCGAGGCCGTCTTCGAGAAGCTCGAGGTCAAGCACGAGATCTTCCGTACGCTCGACAAGGTCGTACGGCAGGACGCCGTCCTCGCCTCCAACACCTCCGCCATCCCGATCACCAAGATCGCGGCAGTGACGGAGCATCCGGAGCGGGTCGTCGGTGTGCACTTCTTCTCACCGGTCCCGATGATGCAGCTCTGCGAGCTGGTGCGCGGGTACAAGACCAGTGACGAAACCCTCGCCACCGCGCGGGAGTTCGCCGAGTCCGTGGGCAAGACCTGTATCGTCGTCAACCGCGACGTCGCGGGCTTCGTCACCACCCGGCTGATCTCGGCGCTGGTCGTCGAGGCGGCCAAGCTGTACGAGTCGGGCGTCGCCTCGGCCGAGGACATCGACACGGCCTGCAAGCTGGGCTTCGGCCACGCGATGGGCCCGCTCGCCACGGCCGACATGACCGGCGTGGACATCCTCCTGCACGCCACGGGCAACATCTACACCGAGTCCCAGGACGAGAAGTTCGCCGCTCCCGAGCTGATGCGCCGGATGGTCGATGCAGGTGACATCGGGCGCAAGAGCGGGCAAGGCTTCTACACCTACTGATCACGACCGGGCCCCGGGCCGTCTGATGTGCCGTCGGTCAGACCCGGGGGACCGGGATCCGGTGCCGCCCGGCGCACGGATACAGCGGGTGACCGCCGGACCTGCTTCACCCCTCGGGGTGAATTCGGTACCGGTTCGCTCACAGACGGCAACTTCCCTGTCGCTGCGGCCGTCAGTGGTGGCAGAGGCAGAGAGAGAACACCAGACAGACCGACCGCACGGAGCACTTCCGGGGAGCGCATATGCACATCAGGGGCGACCACGCCGAGCTGGTCGTCGGGGGCCGCCTCGACGTCCGAAGCGCGGCGGACGCCCGTACGGTCCTGCATTCGGCCGTCGATGACGGGGCCGGTGACCTCGTGCTGAACCTGACCGAGCTGGACTCGTGGGACGCCACCGGACTCGGCGTCATCATGGGCGCGCACCGCAGGGCCGGCCGGGCCGGCCGGCGGCTGGTGCTGCGCGGTGTCCCGCCGCAGATGCAGCGCCTGCTGGTGGCGACGAGGCTGCACAGGATCCTGGCCATCGAGGGCGGGATCGCCGCGGACTCCCTGCCGCGCGTCTGAGCGGGGCGGCGATCCACGCACAATCCTCACGAGAACGTGATACGAGGGGCGGCGCGGCCCCCCGCCGGTTCGTGGATACTGTGCGAAGGTTTAGGGTTCGGCCGTCCGCCGATCGACGAGAACCCATTGGCGGACACCGGACCGGGAGCGACATCGGGCGTGCGAGGCCGGAGGGACTACCGCGCGCTGCGCGTCTGGGGGACTTTGACGATGGACCCGACCACTCGGGGACCGGAAGAGTACGGTCACGGCAACGACCGTTCCGGTGAGGACGGCGGGCGGCGACGGCAGTCCCGCGACCCGCTGACGCCCGACTTCGGGCACCAGACACCACAGCAGTCCCGCACGGTGCAGCTGACGGCGGGCGACTTCCTGCTCACCGTCAACCCGGTCGACGGCAGCGAGATCGAGCCCTGCCGGCCGGGGGAGCAGCCCGACGCTCCCGTACGCCACACCGCCGCCCAGCGCGCGGAGCGTGAGCGCGCCGCCGCACCACCCGTGCCCCCCGGGCCGCCCGCACCGCAGATGCCCCTCCTGGAACGCCGGGAGGAGCGCGAGCGGCTGGTGCGCCTGCTCGCCCGGGGACGCTCGGTGTGCCTCACCGGCCAGGCCGGGTCCGGCCGCACGGCGCTCCTGGACGCCGTGGCCGCCGACTGCGCGGACCTGGCACCTGACGGGGTCGTACGGCTCTCCGGATACAAGCGGAGCGCCGCCGAACTGCTCCACGCGCTGTTCGAGGCCGTCTACCGTGCTCCGCTGCACCGGCCCGACCGCGAAGGTCTCCTCGCGCTCGTCAACGGCATCGGCGCCGTCGTCGTCGTCGACGACCTGGAGCTCGGCGGTGCCGCGCTCCAGGAACTGCTCGACGCCACCCCGGAATGCGCGTTCCTCTTCGCCACGGCTCCCGACACGTCCGCGCCCGCGGCCGACGCGAACCTCGAAGAGGTCCTCCTCGCCGGTCTCGGCCGCAGCGCCTCGATCGAGCTGATGGAACACGTGGTGGAGCGCCCCCTCACCGACGACGAGGCGAACTGGGCGGGAGACCTCTGGTTCGAGTCCGAGGGACTGCCGCTGCGCTTCGTCCAGGCCGGCGCCCTGCTGCGCCAGCGGGATGACCTGCGCCCCGGCCAGGACGCGTCCGACGGTTACGACGACGACCCGGCCGACGCGCCCTTCGGCCGGTCCGAGCCGGCCCGCCTCCCGCTGCCCAGCCTCGGCGAGGGCGCGGCACCCGCCGCCCTGCTCGCCTCCCGGCTGAGCGAGGCCGCCCGCGAGACCCTGCGCTTCGCCGTCGCGCTCGGTGGTGAGGTGCCCCACCAGGCGCATCTGCCCGCTCTCGTGGGGGACACCCACGCGGATGCCGCACTGGGCGAGCTGGCTCTCGCCGGTCTGCTCTCCCCGGCGGGCTCCCGTTACCGGCTGGCCGCCGGTGTCCTGGCCCAGCTGGAGGCGAGCGGATACGGCGAGAGCGCGGACGCGCACGCCCGCAGTGCCGCCCAGCACTACGCCTGGTGGGCAGGCCACCCCTCCGTCACCCCGGAACGCGCGGTCGCCGAGGCGGACGCCCTCCTCGCCTCGATGACCCGGCTCGTCCCCGGTGAGGCGCCAGGACAGGCGAGTGTGGCCGTCCTGCTCGCCCGCAGTGCCGCTCCCGCTTTCGCGGCGGGAATGCAGTGGGGCGCCTGGGAGAAGGCCCTCAGGGCCGGCCAGGAGGCCGCACGGCTCGCCGGTGAGGTGGCCGAAGAGGCGTATTTCCACCATGAGCTGGGTGTCCTCGCGCTCTGCACCGGTCATCTGGACCGGGCCAGGGCCGAACTGGAGGCGTCCATCGGCATGCGCGGGGCGCTCGCCGACAAGGCGGGGGCGGTGGCGGGGCGCCGGGCGCTCGCACTCGTCGCGGACCGTTCGGGCGAACCGTTGCACAGCTTCCCGGCGGGCGAGGAGACGCCGGGCCCGCGTCACGACGAGCCGGCCTCACCTCCCGTCGGCATTCCGGCGGCCACGCCCCTCCTGTCCCGGCAGACCGAGACGTCCGCCACCCTGGCGTCCGCCACCCTGGCCGCCCGCCGGAGCCCGTCACCCACCGGCGCGGCCGGCGGGCGCACGGGGGTGCTCAAGGGTGCCCGGCGCAACCTCGTCGCGGTGGGCGCGGGCGCGCTGCTGGCGGCCGTGCTCGGCACGGTGGTGACACTGGGCGCCACCTCGGGGAGCGAGGACCCGGAGGGGCAGAACGTCACGACGGAGCAGTCGGCGGACGAGGGCGGCAGCGGGAACGGCTTCTCCGCGGACGAGCCGGCCGACGAACCGGCCACGGGCGAGGGCCCGGCCGGCGGCGGCTCCGGGACCCCCGGCCCGTCCGGCACCGCCACCCCGTCCACGAGCGCCACCCCGTCCCCGGGCACCTCGGGACCCGCGACGAGCCCGGGCACGGGCACCCCGTCGAGCAGCAGCCCCAGCGGCTCCCCGACGCAGGGCGGCCCTTCGCCGACGAGGACGCAGACGACGGCCCCGACCCCCGACGAGTCCGAGTCCGGGTCCGAGACCCCGACCGGGACCCCGAGCGACTCCGAGTCCCCGGAACCCACCCCGTCCGAATCGGAAACGACCACGGAACCGAGCATGTCCGACTCCGCCGGCGGTCCTGTCCAGACCGTCACCGCGACGGCGACGGCGACGGAGGACGGTCCCGTTTCGCCGGCCACGGCCTGAGCACACGAACGCCGTACGGGCCCGTAGTCCGGGTCCGTACGGCGTCACAGGGACGACGGTCTCAGAACAGCCGCAGCTTGTCGTCCTCGATGCCGCGCATCGCGTCGTAGTCGAGGACCAGGCACCCGATCCCACGGTCCGTCGCCAGCACCCGCGCCTGCGGCTTGATCTCCTGCGCCGCGAACACGCCCCGCACCGGCGCCAGATGCGGGTCACGGTTCAGCAGCTCCAGATAGCGGGTCAGCTGCTCCACGCCGTCGATGTCGCCCCGGCGCTTCAGCTCCACGGCCACCGTCGCGCCGTCCGCGTCCCGGCACAGGATGTCGACCGGGCCGATCGCGGTCGGGTACTCACGGCGGATCAGGGTGTAGCCCTCCCCGATCGTCTCGATGCGGTCGGCGAGCAGCTCCTGGAGGTGCGCCTCCACACCGTCCTTGATGAGCCCCGGGTCGACACCCAGCTCATGGGACGAGTCATGAAGGATTTCCTCCATCGTGATGATCAGTTTCTCGCCCGCTTTGTTCACCACGGTCCAGATGCCCTCGTTGTCGTCGGCACCCTCCTTCAGGGTGCACGGCGGGGACATCCAGTTGAGAGGTTTGTACGCCCGGTCGTCGGCGTGGATCGAGACGCTGCCGTCCGCCTTCACCAGGATCAGACGGGGGGCGGAGGGCAGGTGGGCGGTGAGCCGGCCCGCGTAGTCGACGGAGCAACGGGCGATGACGAGACGCATGGTCGGCCACGCTACTCGACAACCAGGGGTCCACGCGATTCCCGTACGTCTCCCGCGCACCACTCCACGGACGCCGATCTGGCTTGCCCCTCTTTGCGACTGTTCGATACTGGCCGGTTGTGTTCCCAATCTCCTGGTGCGGCCCGGACTGCGCCCTTACGGTGGAAGCAGGAGGTCGCCGCCTGTGTACGCAGCGTCGCCACCCTGCCTTGCCCGTAAGGCCCCGGCCACCTGCCGGGGTCGCGAGAGGAGAACCCATGTCGCTCGACGTCTCACCGGCGCTGTTGGAACAGGCCGAGCGAGGCGAGGTCGACGAAGCCGACTTCGTCGACTGCGTCCGGACCTCCCTGCCCTATGCATGGGAGATGATCAGCTCCCTGGTGGCCCAGCTGAAGGTGGACGGCGGAGAATTCGCCGACAACCAGACGCCCCCGCCGGACGAGCAGGCACGTGGTCAGCTGCTGCGTGCGCTCGCGAGCGATGCGATACGCGGCGCGCTGCAGCGCCACTTCGGCGTGCGCCTGGCATTCCAGAACTGCCACCGTGTCGCGGTGTTCCCGCTGGACACCTCGGTCGACGAGAGGCTGGCCCGGTTCACCTCGGTGAGAGGCCAGTTGCTCAACCAGTCACCCGAACTGCGGGACTGCTGAACGCTTCTGCTGCCGCTTCGGGCCGCAGGAGGTGCAACTGGCTCCGGGGCGGCAGCTCCTGCACCACCGCATCACCAGGACCGCCGGCGTGAGCGGATCACTCCAGCAACGGCAGCACTTCCGTGCCCAGCCGCTGCACATTCGTCTCCGTCGCCGCGAGGTCGCCCGTCCCCTCGGTCATGAGGGCGAAGCGGGTGATGCCCGTGCGCTCCGCCGTGGCCGCCAGCCGGTCCGCAGCGAGGCGGGGCGGGCCGACCGGATGCAGGCCGCAGAGGAACTCCGTGTACGCCACGGGATCGCGCATTACCCGGTGGCGGCCGTCGATCGTCACATGGGCGTCGAGCCCCTGCCGCAGCCAGCCGGGCATCGCCTTCACGAGTGTCTCCACGGCGTCCGCGGGGCGGTCGGCGATCTGAGCCACCCCTGCGGACACATGTGCTACTCGCTCCACCACCTCCGCCGGCTGACCGGCCTCCCGGGCGGCCGAACGCCACAGAGCGACCATGCCGGCCTTCTCCTCGTCGCCGCAATGCATCCCGAGGAGCATCGGCAAACCCTTTTCAGCGGCGAGTTTCACGCTTTTCGGCGACGTGCATGCGACGATCACCTCGGGCCCCGGCGGGCCGTCCCCGAGGAGCTCGTCGGCCCGGGGCACGACGGCCACCTCACGGAAGCCGAAACGCTCCCCGCGGCCCGCCACCCGGGGCTTGCCGAGCCAGTCGAGCAGCAGCTCCAGCGCCTCGGGGAAGCCCTTCTCGTACGCCGCGAGCCCTCCGCCGAACACCTCCAGATCGACCCACGGCCCACCGCGTCCCACGCCGAGGGAGAAGCGCCCGCCACTCGTGAGATGCAGCAGCGCGGCCTGCTCGCCGAGCATGACCGGATGCTGGTTCGGCAGTACGCTCACCGCCGTGCCCACGCGGATCCTGCGGGTGCGGCCGAGCAGCAGGGCGGCCAGCGTCGTGGCGGACGGGCACACCCCGTACGGCACGAAGTGGTGTTCTGCCAGCCAGACGGAGTCGAGTCCCGACTCCTCCGCGACCTCCGCGGATCTGACGGCCCGGTGCAGGGCCTCGCCCTGCCCCTGGCCCGGGAACTGGGCTGCCAGTACGAACGTTCCTACGCGCATCGCCTATTGCCTCCTTGCGGCCGACGCGGCTGTCCCCCTCCACCGGCAACAACGTCTGACACGTGCCAAGGGCACGGTCCACGGCGAAGTTGTTGCGATTTTCCGGTAACCCACTCGCCCCGCTCCCGCTCATGTGTCACACCCGGCATCTGCCCGCAACCGATGCCTCTAGGCTGGACGGGACGATCTGCCCGTACCGCCACCCCGTGAGGTGTCCCGTGTCCCCGCGCCGCAACCGCCCCCGAGGCGGAGAGAGCTCCCTCGGCAACGCACGGGAGTGGACGGAGCGGTACGGCGGGGGAGGCGCCACGGAGAGCTGGCAGGGCGAGGAGTGGTCGGTGCGCCCGGTGAGCGGCGCGAGCGCGGCGGGCAAGCGCTACCGCTGCCCCGGCTGCGACCAGGAGATCCCGTCCGGGGTCCCGCACCTCGTCGCCTGGCCCGAATTCGGGGGGATCGACGACCGCAGGCACTGGCACAAGGCCTGCTGGAACGCGAAGGACCGCCGCACCACACGGGTGCAGCGGTCCAGGAACGCTCCGCGCTACTGAGCCGTCAGACGTCCCGCCGGTCCAGCGACACGAAAGCCCCGGCCATGGCCACGGCGGTCACGCCGAGGATGATCCACAGCGACTCCCAGCCCGACGGCCCCGACATGGTCATCGACGCCTCGTACATCGCTCCGAGCTGGGCGGGGATCGAGTACTGGAAGAGGGCCTCCTGCACGCCGGACAGCGACGGCGAGAACATGAACATCGCCAGCACGAGCGGGAGCAGCACCACCGCGATCATGATCGTGATGGCTCCCGCCGAATGCCGGATGATCGCGCCGAGCGCCAGCGAGAGCAGCCCGAGCACGGCCACGTAGAGGCCGACCCCGACCGTGGAGCGCACCCAGAAGCCGGTGTCGGGGGTGGCGCCGTCGAGCATGGCGGTCTGCAGGACGCCGACGATCCCGGTGGTCACCGTGGTGATCGTGAAGGCGAGCAGGAAGAAGACCACCGACTTCGCGATCAGCATCCGTGCCCGGCTCGGGCACGCGGTCAGCGTCGTACGCATCATCCCGGTGCTGTACTCGGATGCGATGGTCAGCACGCCGAGAGTGATCACGCAGATCGACCCGAGCAGCACCCCGAAGAATCCGAGGCTGAGCACGGGGGTCTCGCCCATGGGGGCGTCCGAGAGGCTCACGACGAAGGCGGTGAGCAGCCCGATGCCGACCAGCAGCACGATCATCACACCGAGGGTCCACATCGTGGAGCGCACGGAGCGGATCTTCGTCCACTCGGAGGCGATCGCGTCACCGAGACCGGGGGTGCGCACGGGGATCGGTGAGGCGTACAGGCTGGACGGGCCGGCCCAGCCCTGCGGGCTCCTGGGCGCCTTGTGCGTCTGCGGGGGCGGCGGAGTCGCCGGCATCGTCATCGGGAATCCTCGCTGGTCCTGCGCTCGGTCATGTCCGCCGTGGCTGCTGGGGTCGGTGCGGGTGCGGGTGCGGGTGCGGGTGCGGGTGCCGGTGTGCCGGCGTACGGGTTCTGTCCCGGGGGCGGCGGGGCGTACCAGCCCTGCTGCGGGACCTCCGGCGGAGGCTGGGGCACCGGGCCGGGCTGTGCGTACCCCTCATGACCGGGCTGTCCGTAACCGGGCGGCGGCAGCTGGAGCCCCGCCTTGGCGTCCGCCGTCGAGCGGTAGTCCACGGCGCCCTGCGTCATCCGCATGTACGCCTCCTCGAGCGACGCCCGGTGCGGCGAGAGTTCCCACAGCCGTACGTCCGAGGCGTGCGCCAGCTCGCTGATCCGGGGCAGTTCGAGCCCGGTGACCCGCAGGGCGCCGTCCGGCTCGGGCATGACCCGGCCGCCCGCCTCCGTGAGTGAGGCGGTCAGCTTCTCCCGGTCCTCGGGCCGGTCCGCCGGGAGGCGTACCCGGGCGAAGTCCGCGGAATTGGCCGAGATGAAGTCGGTGACGCTCATGTCGGAGAGGAGCTGCCCGCGGCCGATGACGATCAGATGGTCGGCGGTGAGGGCCATCTCGCTCATCAGGTGGCTGGAGACGAAGACCGTGCGGCCCTCGGACGCCAGCTGCTTCATCAGGTTGCGGACCCAGAGGATGCCCTCGGGATCCAGTCCGTTGACCGGCTCGTCGAAGAGCAGCACCTGCGGGTCACCGAGCAGCGCCGCCGCGATCCCGAGCCGCTGGCCCATGCCGAGGGAGAAGCCCTTGGACCGCTTCTTCGCGACGTCCCGCAGTCCGACGACACCGAGGACCTCGTCCACCCGGGCCGCCGGGATGCCCGCCAGCTGGGCCAGGCACAGCAGGTGGTTACGGGCGCTGCGCCCGCCGTGCACGGCCTTGGCGTCGAGCAGCGCCCCCACCTGCCGCGGCGCGTTGGGCAGGCTCCGGAAGGCATGGCCGCCGATCGTCACGTGTCCGGACGTCGGCCGGTCCAGGCCGAGCATCATGCGCATGGTGGTGGACTTGCCCGACCCGTTGGGACCGAGGAACCCCGTCACGGCCCCGGGCCGCACCTGGAAGGAAAGGTTGTGCACGGCCGTCTTCGCGCCGTAGCGCTTGGTCAGGCCGACTGCCTCGATCATTCTCCAGCCCCATCGACTTATCTGTCGTCGGGGCCCAGGCCTCAGGCCGCACGCCCCCCGTAAGAGTTAGGAGGATAACCAGCCGCGGGTGGTTCCGGCCAAGCCGTCGGGCGGAGGGCCGGCGCCCGGGGGCCGCTCAGGCGTCCCGTTTCTTCAGTACGAGGTAGCCGCCGATCAGCGCCGCCACCACCCACAGCGCCATGATCCCGAGCCCGGCCCACGGCCCGTACGGAGCGGGGTCGGTGTTCATCGCGTCCGGGACCACCTGCATGATCTTGGAGCCGGCCTGGTCGGGGAAGTAGCGGGCCACGCTCTTGGCGCCCGGGACCGCCGAGAGGATCTGCGAGACGAGGAAGAAGAACGGCATCAGGATGCCCAGCGAGAGCATCGAGCTGCGCAGCATCGTGGCCACGCCCATCGAGAGGACGGCGATCAGGCCCATGTAGACGCCGCCGCCGAAGACCGCCCGCAGCACGTTCTCCGCGCCGATGCCGGTGCCCCGGTCGCCGAGCACGGCCTGGCTGAGGAAGAACGTCACGAAGCTGGTGGCGAGGCCGACCAGCAGGGCCAGGACGCCCGCCACCGCGATCTTGCTGAAGAGGAACGAGCCGCGCTGCGGCACGGCCGCGAGCGAGGTGCGGATCATGCCGGAGCTGTACTCCGTGCCCACCACCAGGACACCGAAGACGACCATCGCCAGCTGCCCCAGGACCATCCCGGAGAAGCTCACGAACGTCGGGTCGAACGTGGCCCGCTCGGCGGCGGGGAGCTCGTCGAACTGGCTGTTCAGCAGCGCGCTCAGGGCGGCGCCCACGACGACGGTGACGGCGAACGCGGAGATCAGCGTCCAGGTGGTCGAGGAGACCGTACGGATCTTGGTCCACTCGGAATTCAGGACCGCGGGTACCGATGCCACCGCCGTCACACCTCCTTCGTACGGACGCCGGCCGTGCCGTCGGCCTGCTGGTTCCACTGGTCGCCCCAGTGCGGGCCCACCGGCGGCGGCCGGTCGCCGTCGCGTTCGGAGTGGGCGTGGTATTCCACGGATCCCGCGGTCATCTGCATGAACGCCTCCTCCAGGGAGGCCCGCTGGGCGCTGAGCTCGTGCAGCACGATCCCGTTCCGGCCGGCGAGTTCACCGAGCCGCTCCGGGGTCTCGCCGTCGATCTCCAGCGCGCCGTTGTCCGACTCGGCCGCGACGACGCCCTCCGCGTGCAGCAGGTCGCGCAGGCGCTCCTGCTCGGGGGAGCGCATCCGCACGAAGCTGCGGGAGTTCTCCCGGATGAAGTCGGCCATCGAGGTGTCCGCGAGCAGCTTGCCCTGACCGATGACGATCAGATGGTCAGCGGTGAGGGCCATCTCGCTCATGAGGTGGGACGAGACGAAGATCGTCCGGCCTTCCGCCGCGAGGGCCTTCATCAGATTCCTGATCCAGTGGATCCCCTCCGGGTCCAGGCCGTTGACGGGCTCGTCGAACATCAGGATCTCGGGGTCGCCGAGCAGGGCGGCGGCGATGCCCAGCCGCTGGCCCATACCGAGGGAGAAACCCTTGGACTTCTTCTTCGCCACCGCGCTCAGCCCGACCGTGTCCAGCACGTGGGAGACCCGGCTCACCGGGATGCGGTTGCTCTGGGCCAGGCACAGGAGGTTGTTGTACGCGCTGCGCCCGCCGTGCATCGACTTGGCGTCTAGGAGCGCCCCGATGTGCTTGAGCGGCTCCTGGAGGTCGCGGTAGTGCCGGCCGTCGATCCGCACCGTGCCGCTGGTGGGGTTGTCGAGGTCGAGCATCATCCGCATGGTCGTGGACTTGCCCGCCCCGTTCGGCCCGAGGAAGCCCGTCACCATCCCCGGCCTGACCTGGCATGACAAATGGTCGACGGCAACCTTGTTGCCGAAGCGTTTGGTGAGGCCGTCGAGCTCGATCATGCGGCCACGCTAGAACGGCCGCGCGCCCGGCGCCACCACAAGGGCGGAACCGGGCGCGCAAGGGGTACAGCTGATGTACGTGCCCCGGGCCGGTGGCTCAGCGGGTCTGCTGGGCGGGGACCCCGCGGGTGGCGGAGTCGTCCTCCGAGGGGGAGCCGGCGGCGGCGACCGCGGCGCCCGTCAGCGTCGCCAGCATCTCGCGGACGTTGGTCAGCTGGGCGTTGATCGAGTCGCGGCGGTTGGTGAGCGCCGCCAGCTCGCGCTCCGATTCGCTGCGGATCCGGTCGGCCTTGGCGTTCGCGTCCGCCACGATGTCCTCGGCCTGGCGCTGAGCCGTCTCCACCGTCTGACGGGCCCGGCGCTCGGCGTCCGTACGGAGCTTCTCCGCCTCCAGGCGGAGCTGCTCGGCGCGGTGCTCGATCTCGGCGAGGCGCTTCTCGGCCTTCGCCTGACGGGACGCGAGGTCGCGCTCCGACTGATCACGGCGCTTGGCGAGGTTCGTCTCGAAGTCCGCGGCGGCCTGGGCGGCCTTGGCGCGGGTCTCCTCGAAGAGGGCGTCGGCCTCCTCGCGCTTCTGCTGGGCGTCCTTCTGGGCGTCGGTGCGCAGCGTGCTCGCCTCGCCCTTGGCCTTCTCGACGATACGAACGCCCTCGTCCTCGGCCTTCGCCTTGCGTTCCGCGGAGAACGTCTCCGCGTCGTTGCGCACCTGCTGGGCGGCCGACTCGGCCAGCTCGCGGTGCTGCTCGGCCGCGCGGCGGGCCTCCTCACGCAGGTCCTTCGCCTCCTCCTCGGCGAGGCGGAGGATCTTCTCCACACGGGCGCCGAGGCCGGCGTACGACGGCTCGGCGTCGTTGACCTGGGCCTGGGCGTTCTGCGTTTCGAGGTGGAGCTCCTCGATGCGCTTTTCCAGAGAGGTGATACGGGCGAGGGCACTGTCACGGTCGGCGACGAGCTTGGTGATGCGGTCGTCCACCTGACCGCGGTCGTATCCACGTCGCACGAGCTCGAAGCCGAAGGGGGAGGAAGGGTCGCTCATGGGGTTCCTGTCGAATGAGACCGGTGAGGTGTTAGAGGGAATCCTAGGGGCCGAAGCGGCGTGTCAACGTGAAGATGCCGCTTTGGTATGGAGAATGACCCCCCTTTTGAGTGGCTGACCCCAGGTGAGCTTGCTACCCGCAGGGTTGAATGTTCATGGCGAATTCCATGAGCGGCTACCCGTCCGACGCCTTGTTCCCCGGCCGGTTGCCCGCCGCCGCCCCGGCCTTGACGCCTCCCGCGCCGCTCGCCGCCTTGCCCGCCCCGCCCGGGGCCTCGAAGGACTCCAACGCCTCCAGGACGTCCTGGACACGGGAGATCTCCGTGTTGATGTCCTCGCGCCTGCGGACCAGCAGGTCCAGTTCCCGGCGGCCTTCGTCGACCATCTGCTTCGCCTCGGCCTCGGCGTCGGCGCGCAGCTTCTCGGCCACCCGGGTCAGCTCGGCCTTCTTGGTCTCGGCCTCCTTGAGGAGCGACTCGGCGCGCTTCACGGCGGCGATACGGACCTTGCTCGCCTCCGAGTTCGCCTCCGCGAGGAGCTCCTTGGCCTTGGCCTCGGCCTCGGCCCGCTGTTCCGTCGCCGCCTTCATCAGCTTGTCGACACGCTCGCCCGCCGTCTTCATCTGCTCGGAGGTCTCGCGCCGGGCGCGCTCGTGCAGTTCCTCGATCTCGCTCTCGATCCGGGCCCTGAGCTCCTCCGCCCGCTCCCGGGTGGCGGTGGCGTCCCGGCGGGCGCCGACGAGCAGTTCGTCCGCATCCGTACGGGCCCGCTCCACCAGGGTGTTGCCCTCGACCGTCGCCTCCGAGGTGATCCGGACGGCCTCGTTACGGGCGGCCCCGACCATCCTGTCGGCCTGCTCCTCGGCCTCGGTGGCGGCCCGCAGCGCCTCCTCCTGAGCCTTGTCGATGAGCTGGTCGGCCTGCTCGGCGGCGTCGGTGCGGCGCTTCGCCGCGGCCTCGCGCGCCTCGTCCAGCAGCCGGTCCGCCTCCTGGCGGGCCTCCGCCCGCAGCTGCTCCGCCGCGGACTCGGCCTCGGTGCGCAGCCGCTCCGCCGTGGACTCGGCGTCGGCGCGCAGCCGCTCCGACTCCTCGCGGGTGCGGGCCGCGTGCTCCTGGGCCGAACCGACGGTCCGCGCCGCCTCCGCGCGCAGCCGCTCCGCCTCGTCGGTCGCCTCCTGGACGAAGCGTTCCGACTGCTGGGCGGCCTCGGTGCGGATCCGCTCGCTCTCGGTCGCGGCCTCGGTGCGGAGCCGCTCGCTCTCGGTCGTCGCCTCGGCCATGAGCCGGTCGGACTGCGCCGCCGCCTCGGACCGGATCCGGTTGGCGTCCTCGCGGGCCTCGGCGCGGGCGCGCGAGGCGTCCTGCTCCGCCGACGCGAGGGCGTCGGACGCCTCGGTACGGACCCGCTGGCTGTACTCCGAGGTGTCCGAGCGCAGCTTCTCCGACTCGGCGATGGCCTCGGAGACGGTCCGCTCGGCCAGGGCCTTCGCGGCCTCCGACTCCTCGTGCGCGACCTGGCGGATGCGGCCGGCGTCCTCGGCTGCCCGCTCGCGCTCGGCGTAGGCGTCGGCCCTGACCCGGTCGGCCTCCTCCTGCGCCTCGGTCCTCGTCCGCTCCGCCACGTGCTCGGCGGCGGAACGCAGCCCGGTGATCTCCTCCTCGGCCTGCTCCTGCAGTCCGGCGACGGAGTCCCGCACCTGCTGGGCGGTCTGCTCGGCGGCGGAGACCAGCTCGGCGGCCCGGCTCTCCGCCTCCTCGACCAGCCGCCGGGCCTCGGCCTGCGCCTCCTCGACCCGCTTGCGGGCGGAGGCCAGGAGCTCCTCGCTCTGCTCGCGGGCGCGCTCGCGCTCCTGCTCCGCCTCGGCGCGCGCGGAACCGA
>Ga0196960_10000065_pt1 | contig 40744 bp, 37 predicted proteins | sample S3v_5metaG_FD_183187 | JGI IMG/M metagenome (GOLD analysis project Ga0196960, IMG submission 183187) | Soil microbial communities from Anza Borrego desert, Southern California, United States - S3+v_5 | ecosystem: Environmental > Terrestrial > Soil > Desert | place: USA: California | collected...
GGACCGGGCGGTTCGCGACCTGCGCGGGGACCGTCACCGCGGCAGCCGCCGCGCGGGCCCGCAGGTCCGGCAGCTGGCCGTACAGCGCGGCCCCCGGGCACTCGGTCTTCCCGCCGTCGCGGTGGCCGGCGATCCGCGGAAGCGACACGTCTTCGCCCGCCGCGAAGCGGTTCTCCGACCCGCCGCGCGAACGCACCACCACGGTTCCTTCGACCGGCACGCCATGGACCGCGAGCTTCCACGCGAGCACCCGCGCCACCGCCTCGAGCGCGGCCGGCGGAAGGGCCTCCGCCCCGAACGTCCCGAGGCACGCCACGCTCGTCGACACGTGGTTGAAGCCCTGGGCCTGCGCGCCGATCACGGCCTGGTCCATGCCACCCGCGCGTCCCTCGAAGACCTGACCGAACCGGTCGACCAGGAAGTTGTAGCCGAGGTCGTCCCACCCGTTGTGGTCGCGGTGGTAGCGCGCGATCGCGAGCACCATGTCCGCTGAGTCGGCTGCCGTGTAGTCGTTGGCGTTGACGGTGTGGTGCACGAACGCCAGCTGCACCTCACCGATCGATGCCACGTCCCGCGGCGAGACGGAGTCGCCACCCCACGCCGCGCGCGGGATCACGCCCGGCGGCCCGACCACGGGAGCCTGCGCCGCCCGCCCACGCACGACCGCCCGTCCGCTTCCGACACGGACGAGCGCGGCGCGCAGACCGGCGGCCTCGCCACGCACGCGGACCTGAAGCGCCGTCGCGCGCCCCGTCCACACGGGATCCGTCGCGCGGACGCTCGCGCCGTCCGGCCCGTGTCCCGGATGGATCGGGGCAGACGTCCATCTCGTCCATGTGCCGTCGGTCCTCCGGGCTCGCAGCTCGACCGCCTCTGGACGCGCAGCGGCGCGCCAGCGCACGCCGGCCACGTCGAACCCGCCCGCGGCCGACGCGACCGGCAAGGTCCGCCAGCCGATGCCGGCGGCACGGACCGCGGTGGTGTCGGCGAGGGGCAGGGTGAACGCGTCAGCGCCGCGCGGTCCGGCCGCCGATGCCCACACCGGTCGCGCGACCGGGATCGCGGCACCGGCAGCCGCAAGCGCGAAGAGGCGGCGACGGGTCAGCGACACCTGGCCGAGCGTACCGATACCGAGACCGACTCTCGTCTTGGCCGGACCTACCGGGCGGTGAGCCGCACCTTCACCCGCGCCGAGGTTCCGCGCTCCCGCGTGACGGTCGCCGCGACGGACGTCGTCCGCCGCTGGCGCAGGGTCCTGGCGGCGGCGCGGGAGACCTTCACGCGAACGGTGGCGGTGCGGCCGGCGGCGATCCGGTAGCTCCGGCTGCCGAGCGTCAGCCGCTGGCGCTTGCCCGCGTGACGGACGCGTGCGGAAGTCCGGAGCACCACCTTCCCCCGACAGACGCCCGACGTCGCACCACAGCGCACGCGCACACCGACCGTGCGGTTCGCCCGCAGACGCACGCTGCGGCCGACGACGGCCGCGTTGGGCGTGGCGGCGGCCGGCTCCTTGCCCGGGCCGTCGCCGGTGGGACGTCCACCGTCCGTGGTCCCGCCGCCGGAGGAGCCGCCACCGGTGCCCGCTCCTCCGCCTCCGGCACCGCCGCCGGCTCCGCCACCGCCGGCGCCACCGCCGCTGCCACCGCCGCCGCCGCCGCTCGCCGGTGTGTCGGCGACCTCGACGACCAGGCGGTCGGTGTCGGTCTGCGGCCCGTCGGCGGTCTGCACGTGGTGGGTGAACGTCAGCGCGTAGGTCCCTGGCTGCGAGAACGCCCAGTTGCCGTGGGCGTGGGTGCCGAGCGCGATCTCGTGCCGATCTGGCAACCCGTCGCCGCTGTGCATCAGCACACGGGGACGCCCGAAGGTGTCGGTGACGAAGACGGCCACCGAGCCCGGCCCATCGACCGCGTCGAGCGACCAGCCGACCGTGCCCGACGCCTGACCGCCGCTGAGCTCCTCGGTGTTCCACCCGAGCCAGACGACGTCCGCCTTCTGGGTCTGCGGGATCAACCAGGTGCGCGCGCCCGGCGCGCCGAGGAAGCTGTACGCGGCATCGGCCGGGACCGTCGTGCGGGCGGTCGCGGTCAGCCGGACGACGACGTCCGCGGGCTCGCGCCATACGACGCTGCCGCTCGTGCCGTCCTTGACCTGACTGCGCACCGTCCCGTCGACGACCCGCACCCCGTAGTCCGCGTGCCCCTGCTCGAGGACCACGGCCGCGTCGGCCGCCGGCGCGACGACGCCGAAGGCGATCGCGATGACGATCGCGCTGTTCCGAACTCGCCCCATCCCGATCACCCGACCCGGAACGTCAGCGCGCGCGTCGCCGACAGCCGCTTGCCGCTGCGCGCGGTCCCGCGGAGCGTGAACGACATGCGGTAGGTCCCCCGCGCCGTGAAGCCCCAGTTGCCATGGGCGTGGATGCCGAGCGGCAGCGACCGCGAGGCCGGCAGCCGGGACGAGTCGAACAGCACGGAGGGCTTGCCGAACGACCCGGTCTGGAAGATCGCCACCCGGCCAGGACCCGAGACGCGGTTCAGACGCCACGACAGGTTGCGCAGCTGCCGCCGGCTGACCTCCTCCGTGTTCCAGCCGGCCCAGATGATGCCCGAGCGCTGCGTCTGCGGGATCATCCACACGGTCGCGCCCGGGCGACCGAGGAACCGGAGCGTGCCGTTGCGCGGAAGCCGCGTCCGGGCGCGGCTCACCACGCGCAGGGTGACGTCGTTCGGATCGTGCCACCGGACGGAGCGGCCGGTCGCGTCCTTGACCAGCAGCCGCAGCTTCCCGCCGGTCACCCGGGCCGCGATGGCGTCGACGTGCCCGCTGGAAAGCGTCACCCGAGCATCGGCCGCCGCCGGGGCGCCGAGGAGCGCGACCACCAGCGCGCCGCCGGTGAACGCGGCGCGCGAGCGGGAGGAGCGGGAGGAGACGGGAGGTGTGAGACGCATCGGGAGCTTCCTGACGACGGATTGGCCGGAGATGCCAGTACGATACTGAGACCTAATCTCACCATGTCCGCCCGACGATCTCTTCTTCTCCTGGCCCTCGCGGCCGTAATCTCCACGGGGGCCGCGGGCTGCGCCGCCCCTCCGAGCCTGACCGCCTCCGACGACCGGCTGCAGGTCATCACGACCACCGGGCTCCTGCGCGACATGGTCGAGCAGGTGGGCGGCGACCGCGTCCGCGCCGTCAGCCTCGTGCCCGACCAGGCCGACCCGCACGCGTTCGAGCCGACGCTGCGCGACGTGCGGAACGTCGTCTATGCGGACGTCGCGTTCAGCAACTACCTGATGCTCGAGCAGCACAGCATCATCAAGACGCTCGACGCCAACCTGCCCGACGGGGTCGAGTCGGTGTCGCTGGCCGAGGACGCGGTGAAGTACGCGGCGGAGGTCATCCCGCTCGTCGAGAACGTCAACCTCGACACGATCTGGCTCGGCCTGCGCGCCCGCGGCAACGGCGCCCGCTTCCGTGCCGACCGCTCGAGCGACGTGCTGCTCTCCCTCACCGCCGAGGAGGGTCCCGGCGACGTCTTCGGCTACCTCACCGGCACGTTCGGCGAGACCGAGGTCTCCTTCAACTCGCGCGACGGCCTCGACGGTGCCAGCGGCTACAAGGACGACACCGCCACGCTGCCCGCCGACGCGCACACCCACATGTCATGGGCGTTCACGAAGCCCGGCGTCCACCGGCTCACCTTCGCCGCCAAGCTCCAGGTCAGCGCGACGTCCAAGCCGGTCCCGCTCGGGCAGGCGACGTTCACGTTCGCCGTCGGCGTGCGACCGGGCGCCGCCGGCCAGCCGCACGCGACCGTCCTTGACCAGGGACACGCCGACGTGACCGTCGACGTCGACACCGGCCGCCTGCTCGTCCTCTACGACTCCGAAGGAGGCGGGGAGCACGCGCAGCGAGAGCTCGCACCCGAGGACGTCGTCATCGACGTGCCGCCGAAGGCGATCGCGGAGGTGCCCAGCGGCAAGGACTTCCGCTTCATGGGCCGTCCGGACGACCAGATCTACCAGCTCCCCCAGGCGGTCCTCGGCAAGCACGTGCACGGCGAGATCGACCCGCACCTCTGGCAGAACGTCCGCAACGTCATGGCCTACACCGAGCTGATCCGCGACACGCTGACCGAACGCGATCCGCGCGGCGCCGCCACCTACCGCGCGAACGCCGAGCGCTACCTCGCGCAGCTCGACCGCCTGGATCGCCACGTCCGCCGCACCATCAGGTCCATCCCGAAGGGCCGGCGTCACCTGATCACGACGCATGACGCGTTCGGCTACCTCGCCCACGCCTACGGCCTGCAGGTCGCCGGCTTCGTGACACCCAACCCGGCCGTCGAGCCGTCACTGGCCGAGCGCCGCAAGCTCACCGAGACGATCCGCAACCTCCAGGTCCCCGCGGTCTTCCTCGAGCCCAACCTCGCCACCCGCTCCTCGACGCTCGTCGAGGTGGCCAAGGAGCAAGGCGTCCGCACCTGCCCGATCTACGGCGACGCGTTCGACGACCGGGTGACCACCTACGTCGAGATGATGCGCTTCAACGCGCGGTCCCTCAAGGAGTGCCTCACGTGAACCATGCCGTCGCACGCACGGCCGCGCTGCTCACCGCGGTCGTGGCGATCGCCGGTGCCGCCGGACCCGGAGCCGCGCAGGCCCAGGACGCCGCCGCCGAGCGCGGGCTCGAGCAGACCATCGAACGCGAGCAGACCGTCGCCGACGGCCGGAAGGTCCTCTCCGACGGCCACGTCGACATCGGCCCGCGGTTCGTCGACGGACGCTGGACGCTGCTCGTCCACGACGATGCCGCGAAGGCCGACTCAGGCGCCAAGAGCGTCTGGCGCCCCACCGACGACACGGTGCTCGAGGTGTCGGACGCCGCGATCCTCGAGGTGCCCGACGACCCCGCCTACGAGTTCCTCCGCGCCGCCCCGGGGAGCAAGGTCCACGTCGTCCCGCAGACGCAGGACCCCGACGTCGTCTGGGTCGGCTGGAACACCCAGGACCCCGAGGTGATGGAGCGGATCGACCGCGGCGTGACGATGACGCTCACCGGCGTCCAGGGCCCCGGCTCGCTCGTCGTCTACCTCCAGTCCGGCACGTTCGGCGACCCGCAGGTGCTGTGGGACTCGGAGGCGAAGCCGAAGCCCGCGTGGGTCGACGTCAACACCCACACCCACGCCAACTGGGTGTTCTCCAAGCCGGGCGTCTACCTCGTGCGCGTGCGCATCGAGGCCGACCTCGTCGATGGCACCAAGGTGCGCGACACGCGCGCGCTGCGGTTCGCGGTCGGGTCGACGACGAGCGCCGACGACGCGTTCGCGGCGTCGTGGAGCGGACCGGCGGAGGAGCCCTCGGCCAGCGTGGCGGCGGAAGCCGACGGCGAGGAGGACGACGACGGCTTCCCGATCGTCCCCGTGACCGGGGTCGCGCTGCTCGCACTGGTGCTCCTCGGCGCCGTTGGGGCGACCGTCCGGCGCGGCGCGCGGGCCAAGCGGCAGGCGCGAGCGTGACCGCCCTCTCGGTCCGCGGTGTCGCCGTCCAGCTCGGCGGCCGCCCCGTCCTCGACGACGTCACGTTCACGGCGGCCCGGGGCGAGCTGGTCGGCCTGATCGGGCCGAACGGAGCCGGGAAGACCACCCTCCTGCGGACGATGCTCGGACTGCTCGAGCCGCTCTCGGGCGAGGTCCTCGTCGAGGGTCGCTCCGCGGCCCCCGGCCGGGTGCCCATCGGCTACGTGCCTCAGCGCCACGAGTTCGCCTGGGACTTCCCGGTCTCCGTCGAGGACGCGGCGATGAGCGGCCGCACCCGCGCGCTCGGCCTCTTCCGCCGCCCCGGCGTGGAGGACTGGCGCGCCGTCGACGAGGCGCTCGAACGCGTCCGCATGACCGACCTGCGCACGCGCCCCGTCGGCGAGCTCTCCGGCGGTCAGCGCCAGCGCGTCCTCGTCGCCCGCGCCCTCGCGCTCCAGCCCGCCGCGCTCCTGCTCGACGAGCCGTTCACCGGCCTCGACATGCCCACCCAGGAGCTGCTCTCCGATCTCTTCCGGTCGCTCGCACGGGAGGACCGTGCCGTCCTCATGACCACCCACGACCTCGCCGCCGCCATCTACACCTGCGACCGCCTCCTGCTCCTCAACCGCACCATCATCGGGAACGGGTCCCCCGAGGATCTGGCCGCGGATAGCTCCCTGTGGATGCGCACGTTCGGCATCAGCGAGCACAGCCCCCTGCTCCGCATCCTCCAGACCGCGACGGCCGCCTGATGTCCCCGCTCGAGTTCCTCACCGACCTCACCAACCCCGACCTGCGCTTCCTGCCCAAGGCGCTCTTCATCGCCGTCATGTCGTCGATCGTCTGCGGCATCGTCGGCTGCTACGTCGTCCTGCGCGGCATGGCCTTCATCGGCGAGGCCGTCGCGCACGCCGTCTTCCCGGGCCTCGCCGTGGCCTTCGTCATCAGCGGCAACCTCGTCGTCGGCGGCACGATCGCGGGCGTCCTCACCGCCGTGCTCGTCGCCGTCTTCTCGCAGAACCGGCGGCTCAAGGAGGACTCGATCATCGGCGTCTTCTTCGTCGCCGCGTTCGCGCTCGGGATCGTGATCATCTCCCGGGCCCCCGGCTACGCCGGCTCGCTGCAGGAGTTCCTCTTCGGCTCCATCACCGGCATCCCCGACGAGGACCTGCTCGTCGTCGGCATCACGGGCATCCTCGTGTCCCTCGCCGTGCTGCTGCTCCACAAGGAGCTCGTCACGATCTCGCTCGACCGCGAGACCGCCCGCGCGATGGGCCTGAAGGTCTTCTGGCTCGACCTGACGCTCTACGTCCTCGTCACGCTCGCGGTCGTGATCAGCGTGCAGACCATCGGCAACATCCTGGTCCTCGCGCTCCTCATCACCCCCGCGGCGACCGCGCGGCTGCTCACCGACCGGCTCCCGCTGATGATGGCGTTGGCGCCCACCATCGGCGGCCTGTCGGCGCTCGTCGGGCTCTACATCTCGTGGTCGTGGGACCTGCCGACCGGCGGCACCATCGTCCTGGTGCTCACCGTCGGCTTCCTCGCCGCGTGGTTCCTCGCGCCGCGGCAGGGCGTGATCGCCAAGCGCCGCACTCGGCCTCCCGTCCTGACCGACGCGTCCTCGTAAGCCCTGAGAGGAAGGGTCAGTCCTTGCAGCGGCCGCACAGGCCGCGCAAGACGATCTCGTGGGCCGTCATGTCGAAGTCGAGCGCCCCTGCCGCCTTCGTGATCGCACGCTCCAGACCCTTGTCCGAGAACGGCGCGACGTCGCCGCACTGCTCGCAGACCACGTGGTGGTGATGCCCCGGGCCGTGCCGCGCCGGCTCGTACCGGGTGCCAGCGACACCGAGATCCAGCCGCTCGACGAAGCCGAGCTCGATCAGCCGCTCGAGGGCCCGGTAGACGGTGGCACGCCCGACCGGATGCCCGTCGGCGCGCAGGAGCTCGTTCAGCTCGACCGCGCTGACCGCGCACTGCTGCTCGCCCAGCTTCTCGACCACCGCACGGCGCACCTGGCTCCGCTTGCCCTCACGCTCGAGCTCCTCGACCGCTTGGGCCGTCCAATTCCCCGACGACACCAGTCGATCCTACCCCCGCCTCCGTCGTTCTTGCTCAGGGACGGAGGCTCAGGGGCGGATGCGCACTGCCTTCGTCGTCGTCGCGGTGCCGGCCGCGGTGCGCACGGCCACGACGAGCTGTGCGGAGCGACACGTCAAGCGCACCGTCACGCAGTCGCGGCGTCACCGCGGCGAAGGCCTGGCTCGTCGGACCGCCCTGCATGTCCAGGACATGGCGCTGACCACCTGGGGCGGCGGCCGGCTCGGCCGCCGGCTTGCCCGTCGGCCGCACGCCTCGCTCCGCGCACGTCTGGACACCGTACGGATCGACCTGGTCACCGACGACGACGGTCAAGACGCCCCGTCCTGCACCGGCGCGCCGTCGGCCGCCTTGCGGTTGCGGGCCGACATGTTCAGGCAGGAGACGCCGGGGCGGGTGAAGCTCCATGCCGCGTGCCAGTGCCCGGAGGCCCGGGCGAGCATCCGCACCGCGCCCGGCGTTCCCAAGCGGGTGCTGAAGAACGGCCTCGAGCCGTCGGCCGCGTCCCACAGCACGAAGTCGCCGGGCGGGGCGCCGCCGTCCAGGCCAGCAACGCCGTCGAGGCGCAGCGCGGTGTAGCGCTGGTACAGCGCGTCCGTGATCGCCTCCGAACTGAGGCCCAGCCAGGCCAGATCGGTCCTCGACGTCGTCGAGCGTGTCGAACGTCCGGCGCGGCTGCTTCCCGTTCTCGCGGTAGCGGAGCGTGAAGGTCTCGGTGACCGTCCCGTCCTTGCGGACGTACCGCCGCACCTCCACTCCGGGCAGCAGCTCGCGTCTCGTGGCGGCCATCAGGAGCCGACCGCTCTGGGCGGCAGAGGCAGCCGCTCGCCGGTCGATCGCGCCCGGCGTCGCCTTGACCGTCTTCGCGTTCCACCATGCGGCGGCGTCGCACGCGAGCACGTGGAGCCCGCACGTGTTGCTCGCGGCGAGGTCGCCGCGAGCGATCGCACGGCGCACCGAACGCGGATCGACGCGCAGTCGCTCGGCGATGTCCTGAGGGGTCAGGACGTGGCCGTCGTCGAGGTCGTCGAAGGGCGTGCGAGGCATCCAGGAGCAGAGCGAAGAACGGTCTGCTGCTGCGTCGCGCGACGGCCGCGACCACCCCCCACGAGTTTGCGTTCGGGGGCACTGCTGACGCTCGGTGGGCACACCCGTGTGCCCACAACGTGCCCACAAGCGGGCGAGACGCCGAGTCAGCCGCGATTCGGCGGTGGCGAAAACCTGCGATTTGCAGGCGTCCGATGGAAGCCCTCTTCCGGACTCGAACCGGAGACCCCTTCCTTACCATGGAAGACGAGGCTGTCCATCGAAGTCCCCGGAGTCCGGGAAGTCCGATGAATGCTGGACATTGTGGACTCCACGGTACAGGCCGGACCGGACGGCCGTGCCCAGAACGTGCCCAGTAGTCCGGCGCCGTACAGAGACCTCGTGACTACGCAGCGTCGCGGTGCGCGTCACGCGCGCGGGGCGGACGGTCGACGCCCACCGACTCGACCGCGCGCACAGCGCGGAGCAGACCGATCAGCGCCCCACCGAGTTCGGAGTCCGAATCCAGGTGGACCCGGCCTTGCGCGTCACGCTGAACGACGCCGAGCGGACGCAGGGCGCGGACGATCTCGAAGACAGTCGTTCGTCCGCACTCGAGTTCATCCGCAAGGTCCGCGACGAGCCAGCCCCTCGCGTCGGGTGGCGCGGCAAGCGCTTGAAGCACGCGGCGCTTTCGGTTCCCACCAAGCAGCCAGTCGGGCACGAGGTCGCCGTCAGGCGGAGGGTTGTTGCCGTAGTAAGGGCTCATCCGTCGGAGTCGTTGAGTACGGTTGAACCGTACTATGCGACTGCGCCTCGTTCAGACTGCCGCCGAAGCGCCGACGATCGATGCGTTCGCGTCGGAGCCGTTCGATCTCCGGGCCCAGCCGCTTCGACCCGGCGTGGCGCACGAGGCGGTGATCCTCGCCCCGGGCCCGAACGTGCGAGCAGCGATCGCAGAAGCCGGTCCCGTGCGGGGGCCGTTCGAGCTGTGGTTGACGATCGCCGTCGAGGCAGCGCGCTCCGTCGACGAAGCATCAAGAGCGCTGCGGGTGGCGCCGGCCGAGCTCCGGCGAGCGCTCGATGCTGCCGCCGCCGTACGGCCGGATTCGGTGCTCGGACGAGGCCGACGACTCGCGGCCTACGCGCGCGAGCTGCGGGCGAGCGGCCCGGCACCGACGCCACCCTCGACATCGCCGATCCATCTTGCGGTGCCGTACGTCACGGCCGTCGCCTGGGAGCGTGACGCTGCGCGGACGCAGCAGAAGCTCGACGCTTGGATCGTCGATCGACTACGTGAGCGACGCCAGAGCGACACGACGTTGTGGGAAGCCGCGGCGGCTGAGGCCGGTCAGATGCTGAGCGAGTGGTGCCTGTCTCAGGCAGCGCGCCGAGCCAGCTCCTGGAGCGCCGAGCCCCAGACCTGAGCGACCGGCGACGGGCTCGACAGCAGGCGAGCCGCATAGGCAAGCCCTTCCCGCCCTGCGAGCCGAGCTGCGCCCTTGAACTCATGCAGGTTGTGCACTCGTGTAGCCGCGTGATCTGGCCCGGGGCCGTCGGGCGCCGGACACGACGGAACCGGACAACGTGGAGATGCCGACGCCGACTCAGCAGCTTGCGTGCGGCCCGGCTCCTCCCATAGCAGCGGGACGCCTCCACCACCGCCGACGGGATGGAGGTCGTCCGACAGCTTGCGGAAATGCTTGGCGCCGGCCGAGAAGCCGTCGGCGCCGGTGGCGACCAAGGTCGGCCCGAGCCTTCCGACGCAGTCCGGCACGACACGGCCGCCAACGTCGATGCCCGCCTGGATGACGCCGGCGTAGGCCAGGAGCTCCTCGGCGGTCGCCTGCTCGGCATCGAGACGGCGAACACGCACGAACACGGTCTGTGCCCCGGACGCAACCAGCCGACGAACCAATGAGCGGGCAGTCCCATCGACCAGCCGGCTCCGTAGCACCTGGAGATACGCGACGACGCGCCGGTCACCGGCGAGACCGAGCGCACCGTCGAGCAGTTGGAGGTTGATCGCGAAGCGTGGGTCGTCGAGGCCGGAGACCTCCAGATAGGGAACCGCGAAAGCAGGGCTCCCGACCTGGTGTAAGACCGAGGCGCCGAGCAGCGTCTCCACGGCCCCTCGTCGAGCGAGTCGGTCGATCGCCAGCGGAAGGGGAAGCGCCCGCGCCAGCGGACGGTTCGCTGCGCGCGGCCTCTGCCGCGTCGCCGACGACGACTGCTCAAGGCGGGCCGTGTCAGGGTCGAGAGCCCAGGGCGCGCCGAGCTGCGACAGCGCGCTCACGAGTCGGTCGCGCGGCTCGTCTTCGCGCTTGTGCCCCTTCGGGTACTCGGCGAGGTAGCGATCGCTGATCACGGCAGCGTCGAACGGCAGCGGTGTCGCGAGCGCGGCCAGGAAGTCCCAGTCGTCCGAGTCGCAGCGGAAGTAGAACAGCCCGCGTGACATGTGGCCCCAATGTAAGCGGCCTCTCGGACGTCTTCGCCTGCACCAAAACCCGGCTCAGCATCGACCGTGGGATCTCGCTTTCGACAGGACGAAGTGGTTGCGCAGGCGCGAGCTCGAGCGGCACGTTGAGCGAGAAGGCCGGCCACAAGCTCCCTCGGGCTGGACGAGCAGCGTCTTCGCGATTCTTAGGGACGGCGGTTACGGCGACCTGCGGCCGCTCGGAGACGCCGTGGCCCGCCTCAGGTCGTGGCCCGCTTGAGGTCGGAAGTCCGTCGGTGAGCGGCTCGGAGAACGAAGGGGAAGTTCCACCCTCGGTCGGGGGTTCCCGCTACATCGGTGTTCGAGACCAGCGCGCACGATGCCGTACCCCCCGCACTTTGCGGCACTTCGGGCGCGCTTGTTGGACATTCCGCCCGCGGACGGGACGCACCTTCGCGCTCGGCACCACGTGCGCCGTCACGCTCCGGGACCTCAAGCCGTTGCCGTGGCAACGGCGCCGCCACGTGCTCGCGCGTGAGTCCATTCCCGCCCGGCCTGTCGGCCGCCGCATCGCGGCGGCCGACGGGTTATTTCGAAGGGAAGAGCGAGCGGGCGATTACGAGCGCCACAGCAATGACCTGAACGACCGTGGCGCCGAGCCACGCGTTCATGGTGCCGGCCTGAACACCGTCCGCAATCGCATAGGTGACGAAAACGACGTCCGCGATAATGACCTGCCAGACGACCGCCTTGAACACCTTGTCTGCAAGGGCCTTGCGCATCTTGCGGTCATCTTCAGCCTGCGTCGATGCTGTCTCCGCACGCTTGTTCTCGATGTCGGCGAGCTTGACCTTCGCTTCGGCTGTTCGGGCGTCCGCCTCGGCGACGCGCGCCTGCGCTTCGGCCGCCTGGACGGACGCCTCTGCAACGCGCTTGCGCTGACTCTCGTCCGGTTGAGCAGGTACCAACGACGTCGACTGCGCCAGAACATCATCTGCCGCCGGCCTCGGCTCTGCCTCCTGGTCTGCTGCCGCGGGCGCCTCCGTCGAGCTAGACCCGGGAGCTTCTTCCGCCATCTACGCGGGCGTATGCCCCAAGTTGATGAGGCGGTACTTCATCGCGTCAGCCGACACCCCGAAGTCGTACGACATCAACACAGGGTTGGGGAACTGCACGCCATCACAACGCTCGTTCACGACGTCGCGAGGCATCAGGAGGGCAGCGGCGAACTGGTTCGCGTAGATCTCCGAAGGGTCGCTGCCCTGAGACGCAAGAAGCGCACGCCGTTCTACGTACTCCATAGTGTCGTCGCCACCAGCCGCCACGAAATGACCGAGCTCGTGCGCGCAGGTGAAGCGCTGCCGGTTTCGATGATGATCTCTCTGCAGGTAGATCTGCGGGTCCTGCCCCGCCCTCTTCACCAACATGCCGGAGACACCATCGGCGAGATCAGCAATGAACACGAAGATGCCGAGCCGCTGAGCGATCCACACCGGGTCCACTGGCAAGTTGGGCCGACCGAAGGCGTCAGACAACCAGACCTCGTCGAGGAGGGACTCAGCATCGCGTTCCGCGTTGCCCGTGTGCTCCATGTCCAGCGTCGCCGTCATCGTCTCTACCACCGTTTGCCGTTCCCGTCCAGTCTCCTGTCTACCCAGGTGTCTAGAGAGTACGTCCAAACCTGGACAACCTGGGCGGTCCACCGCGAAGCGCTCGCCATCCAGGTTCACCAACTAGCCACCGGCCCCGGGGTTGTCAGCTCTTGCGGCTGCAAGACGGGGCCGCCCACACCGGGATCGCGTGCACGCCCGCTTGGTCGCCGACTCCGAAGCCATCTACTACTGCGAAGGCACCCGCGAGATCAACTCGCTCATCGTCGGCCTCGCGATCACCGGGGAGTCCGCGTTCGTCGGCAAGTGACTACCGGCATGGGCGCACCCAACACCATGTGAGGACCATTCGGTGCGGTGATCGAGTGGCGTAACGGATCGCGCGGCGATTGCGCCGGTGCGGTTGTCACCGCGAGCGTTCGGGTGGATCCTAGGTCCCGCAATGCTTACCCAGGTTCTAGAGCTCTCGCCTCTCGCCGCCGCCGCATTCGGCCCGCCGCTTCTCGTGTGGTGCTGGGGCCACGCGCTGGCCCAGTTCGCTTCCGGGCTGAGCAGCCTCCGCGCGGTACGTCGCGCGACTAGGGACTGCGAAGTCCAGGCATGAGCGCGGCGGACCTGCCGAACTTCGCTGACCAGACCCAGGTCTGGACGCGATGGCTCGGCTACCGACTGCCGCACTACGACGACCTCGCGCGCAAGGTGCAACCGACCCTCACCGGCACGAGACGCGCGGTGGTACGAGTTGGCTTCAACGGAACGACCGGTACGGACGCTCAGTGGCACATCACGCTGTTCACGCTCCGGAACGAGACGCCCGATCCCGGGCACACACGAGCCGTTGCCGAGCCGCTCACGCCGCTCGGGATGCTCCTGCACCACGTCGTCACGAGCAGGCCATCACGTCGCGAGCAGCTCCCCGAGGATCCGAGACCCGCGGCCGCGGCCGACCTCCTCACGCACGCGTTCGCAGCGCGCAAGAAGCTGGCGCGCGCTCAAACAGACCAGCGCGTAACCGCGCGTACCCTTGACCGTCTCCATCGTTCGACACGCGCCCTCGCCGACGAAGCGACGTCCGCGGCTGAACGCGCGATCGACGACGGCTTGCGCGCGAGGGAGGGCATGTTCCTCGTGCCGACGATGGTCATGGAGCCCGCGATGCTCACCGACTGGATCGACTGGCATGCGGTGCGCCTCTACCGCGCGGCCGCCGCGGGCATCGCCTTCGACCACGCGTTCGTCTGGCGGCCGCGAGGAATCGCAGTCTGCCAGTCGTGTACCACGGTCTTCGTCCCGCGAAGACGCGAATCCGCGACGTACTGCCGCCTGTGCTCGAAGCGTCCAGCGGAGCCGTTCGTGCTCGGCCAGCGGCCGATCGGGCCTGGCCAGAGTCAGACCGTCCGCGTTCCCGAGCTAGCTGGGAGCATGGTCGTCGGTTGGAAGACGACGACGGTCGGCCTGTGCTCCGCGTGCGGGAAGCCCTATCACGGTCGGCGCGACGCGACGACGTGCTCTGCGTGTGCGAACCGCGCGAGACAGCAGCGTCACCGCGAGCGTCGCAAGAACTGACCGCTTGCGGCCGACAGGCGAACCGGATCCCGCGGACCGTCGGATAGCCGTGAGGTAATGACGAAACCGTCTCGCCCCACCACGTCTGTCCTGGTCGCTTGCGGCGGGCTCTCGCTTGCCGCCGGAGCGCCGCCCGTCGCCGACTACCTCCGCGGGCCCGATCGCCCACCGCTGGCCGCCGTCTCGGAGCAGTCCGTCCAGCTGCCACCAGTCGGCTTCGGATCAGCAACCGCCGCAGCGTGGCCGGCGCAGTCCATCCGGCCCCGGCACGCCGTCCCGCCCGGTGACGCCTTCACGTTCCACCGCGGCAACCTCCGTCGGTAAGCACGCGGCTGGCGACCACGTGGGTGCCATCAAGGCGACATTCCGCGTCGACCGCTGCGAAGTCGAACGTCCTCGGCGCGCCGCTGTCTAGCGTGGACCTTAGGCTCGGCTCACCGTGGACACCTGGGGGCGAGAGCATATAGCCGACGTCGCGCGGTTCATCGACCGGTTCGACGGCTACCTCGCAACCGAGCCGCGGCTGACTCCCGACGACCGGCTCGACGAACTCGGCCAGGATCTTCTTCTACCTGGCCCTCCGAGGAGTCGACGGCCGTGAGGCCGCACAGCAGTCCATGGATGGGACGTTGCGTCAGCGCCGCAGGGTTCGCGACGATCTGGCGAGCCGTTACGAGCGAGATCGCGCGCACCGGTGGCGCCAGCACACCCTGAGCTGGCCGACAGTGGCCTCTTCAACGCCGAGCCGAGCGAGCAGCTCGCGTTCTGGCAGTCGAAGCTCGCCGGGCGCCGAGTTCGTGTACTTCATTCAGTCGGGCGACCACGAGCCGGTGAAGATCGGGCTCTCGAACAGGCCGCAGCGGCGGATCGGTGAGCTCCAGACCAGCAATCTGGACGAGCTCGCGCTGCGCCACGTCATCCCGGGGGGACCCGATGTCGAACATCGTCTTCACGAGCGTTTCGAGCCGGCACTCATTCTCGGCGAGTGGTTCGGGCGAGAGTATCTGCCGATCATCCTGTCGTTCGGCGGAGGCTTTGCCGGGCAGATGGTCCGTTCGTACGACGGAACCGGCGGTCGCGCCGACTATCTCGAGGACGCAGGTCGTCGCACCTCGTGCGCTGATGGCAGCCCGACGCGAAGTGTTCAACGGCGCAGTGAAGTCGGGGCTGCTGCGGCATGAGGTTCTCGAGTACCTCGACCTGACCCAGGACGAGCTCGACGAGCACCTCACCGCTCTGCTGAAGGAGGATCTCGCGCCCGGCGAGCGAGCGCGCCTTCGCGACCGCCTGGACCGCTGGGCGGACCTCATGCCCCGGTCACCCTGGACGGCGGCCCGCTGACCGCATCCTCGATCTACAGCTAGCCGACGCTCCACGCATCGTCCGACATGATCCGTCTGATCCGACCGGACCCTCCGGGACCCATCTCCCGTAGGACGCCCGCGAACGGCTCGACAGAGCACAGCAGCTCAATCACCCACGTGGGGTCCGCGTACCACGTGCGGGTCCCACGGGGGTACGGCCGGTCAAGCTCGTCATAGAACGTGTGCTCCTCGAGCACGCTGCCAGCAAGGCCGTTGCTTTCGAGCCACCGGAGTGCGGCTCCGGCCTGTCGGGCTGAGATCCCAGCGATCTCAGCGACGCGCCGCGTGGGTCGCGGGTAGTCGCACGCGAGCAGAGCCGCGACGCGCCGACGCGCGAGTGCGACATGGCCTGAGGATGGCGAGCTGACCGCTGGCGACCGATCCTGAGAGGTACCGCCGACCAGCGCCCGTAGAGCACCGAGATCAGCACGCACCCGAGGATCTGCGACCTCGTCGAGTTCACGCTGTCCCAGGAACTCCGCCAGGCCTTCAACTGTCGTGCCGAGGACTCTCAGGAGCGGATCGAGCGACCCGAGAAGGATCTCCTGGGCGAGGTCGTCGCAGTCCTCGCGGATCGCGTTCACCCATGTGACAGCAGCATGGACATCCCGCCCGAGCAGGCCGGGGCCGAGCTCGGGCTGTGTGACCGGATGGTGGATCATCCGGTTGCGTCGACCGATGACGTCCGCGACGCGATCAGAGACGTCCGCGTCGAACCCGAGCGCGCGCAGCTCGCGGAGCTGCTCGCCGCCCGGACGGCGACTGAGGCTGAGCATAAGGCGCTCGAGATCCTTGTCGACGCCGTCCCGCTCCGCCCGCAGTTGCAGCACCGCGACCCGCAGCGTCGCCTCAAGCGCCGCGGCTGAGGCCGTTGCCCTACCGATCGCGGCGTAGAGCACGTCGACGGACACGTCCGCGTTCATCGCCGTGACGCTACCGCTCGCAGCGGACCTGGCGCCCGGCGCGGGCCGACCCCGCCCACGATGGCACGACTTCGTCGTGCGTGGGACGCGGGGATCGGTCCCGCACCGGGCGGGACCCCGAGCCAGGAGGCGTCTCATGGCTGCCGGTCCCGTGTTCCGCGAGGTCGCCGCGGAGCTGTTCGCGTCGTTCCACCCCGAGCTGCGCGCGAGGGTCCGTTCGCGCGTGCGCACGAGCGAAGCCAACATCGACGACGCGTGCGCGGAGGCGTGGCGGATCTTCCTGCGTCGCCAGCCCGAGATCCGCGACAGCCACCGCGGCTGGATGGTCGTCGTCGCGACCCGGTTGGCGATCGAGCTCGCACAGCGCGACCGGCGGGTCGTGTCGCTGGTCGACGGCGACACCGAGCGCGGTGCGCGGCAGGTCTCGTTGGACATCGTCTCCGAGCTGCACGTCACTGACGCCGCGCGGATGGAGGTCAAGGAGGCGCTGGAGCGCGTCGCCGAGCTCGAGCCGCGCGACCGGCACGTCTTCGTCCTCCACGTCCTCGGCTACACCTACGACGAGATCGCCGACCTTATGTCCCTCACGGAGTCGGCGGTCGACCGGTACCTGCGCCGCGCCCGCGCGCACGTGCGCGGGACGAGTGCGATACCCAAGCGCGGGCGCCGGCCGAGCCAGCGATGACCGCCGCGCTCACCGTCGTCGCCCTCGGGAGAGCCATCCGCGCGCGGCGACGCGAGCTCGGGCTGAGTCAGCAGGCGCTCGCCGACCGAAGCGGCCTGCACCGGACCTACGTCGGCGGCGTCGAGCGTGGCCAGCGCAACCTGAGCTTCGAGAACCTCGTCGCGTTGGCCGTCGCGCTCGACGTGCGTCTCTCGGACCTGATCGCGGACGCCGAACGGCACGGCGAACGGCCGAGGTAGTCGCCTGCGGCGAGGAGCTGCGGTGCGGGACCGTGCGGTACGGCGGTCGGGCACGCCTGCGGCGCGCGCCCTGCGGGACGACCGCCTGCATGAGGCGGAGGGCTGTGTCTCCCGATCCTCGGCCGGGTGCTCGCGCCGTCAAGGCGTGCTGTCGCGGCCAACTTCACGCGAGAGATCGCAACGGCAGAGAGAGCGCGCGGAAGTCGTCGCGCCATCAGCCCTGACTCCGCTGCGCGCCTGGCCGGGCTCGGTGATCCACAACCCCAACTGGAGGGACACGATGATCACCACCTGCGACTTCTGCCACCGGGACGTCCCGCTCGCCGAGACGCGCGGGCTCGGCGAGATCGAGCTGGGCTACGACGTCCTGACGCAGTGCCTCGACCGGCCGGCCTGCGAGAAGGCCGAGGCGGCCTACTGGGCCGCCTGGCGCGCCAAGCCCGCGCCGGTCCCCGTGCCGCTCCCGGACGACGTGCCGTTCTAGCCGGCTCGCCGCCAAGGCGGCTAGCTCCCCATCGAGCTAGCCGCCAGTCCGCTATCGCCAGTCGCGCCCCGACGCTCGCAGGGTTCCGCCTGATGAACACGTATGGTTTCGCACGCGCGACGTCCCTCGCGCCTCCTCGGAGCTTCGGGCCCACGCTCTGAAGCGAAGAAGAGCAAGGGTCGACGACTCGGGACGATGACCAGAGTTCCGTCACCTCGTTCTCGAGGCTGCGGTGCGTGGGGCCAAGGCCGAAGGAGTCGAAGTGACGTCGAACCGCGACGTGAAACGCCTGATCCGTCAGCATCAGGCGGAGACGGGCGCCAAGTACACCGAGGCACGGAGGGCCGTGCTCGCCCACCTCGAACAGCTCCAAACGGCAGCGAGCGCCCCGCCCCCGCAGGCTGAGCCAGCGCCGCAAGCCCCGCCCGGGCAGGAAGGCGGAGCCGCGAAGCCCTCCCACGTCGCCCCACGCGATGGCGACCCCGTTGACGCGCACATGCGGGTCGTTCGGATCCTCGCCACCGGCAACGCGGACTGGGCCGTTGTGCTCGCGGCCGACGAGAACGGCGAACTCGTACGCATGGTCGGCACGATGCTCGCCCGGATAGCCGCTCCCGGCGAGCTGCTGCGCGTGATCGGTCGCTGGCGTAACGATGACCGATACGGCATGCAGATCCGGGTGAGGTCTGCGGTGGTGGTAGCGGTGACCGCGGTGAGCCGACCTGCGCTGCGCCCTTCCGAGATCTTCGACCTGCTCGGCGACGTCCCCAAGGTCGGGAACCAGCGTCGGAAGCAGCTCCTCGATCGGTTCGGGGAGCTCGTGATCGAGAAGATCGACGAGAACCCGCTCCACGCGTTCGAGAAGGTCGCCGGAATGGGGTTCCAGGAGGCTCGCGACGCCGCACGGTGGTGGATCAGGCGCCGCGGCCTGGAGAAGCGGCAAAGCTCCTAGCCTCCCTCCACGCCGCGATGCTCCCGGACGAGTTGGCGAACAGCTGCCAGCCCGTCCGGGGTCGCCGGGCGTATGTACCGCCACAGGAGCGCGGCGACGAGCTCCCGCTTGTGGACGCCGAGCTCGAACGCCGCTCGTGCGAGCGCGTCGAACTCCGTCTGCGGAACGCGGACGAACAGCGCGGGCAGCTCCCGTGACGACGGGGCCACCGGCGGCGTCGGTGCCGGAGCTGCCGGCACCGCCGGAGTCGACGGTGGGGCGGGGCGCTCGGCGCCGAGGGCGAGCGGGTCGTCGACCGCGCTGAGCTTGCGGCGCGGGCCGCTCACGCGTGCGCTCCGGCCCGCGCGGGCGCGAGCTCGGCCGCCAGCGTGCGGTAGGCGACCGCTCCGCGGCTGTCTGCTCGCCACGTCATGAGGGGGAGCCGCTCGGCGGAGGCGTTCTGGAACGCCGCGGTGAGCGGGATCTGCGTCCGCGCGATCGGGAGCCCGAGGTCGGGCAGGGAGGCGTTCATCTGCTGGTAGACGATCCGGCGCGGGTCGACCTTCGTGCGGACGAGCGCGCTGATCGCGACCCGCGCGTGCCGCGCGAGGCGATCGACGATCGCGCGCACCTCCGCCGCACCCTGCAGGGCGCCCTCGTCGGTCATGTCGACCGGGACGATCACGTCGTCGGCAGCGACGATCGCGTTGACCGTCAGCAGGCCGAGACTCGGCGGGCAGTCGATGACGACGATGTCCCAATGCCCGACGCTGCCGGCGAACAGCTCAGAGAGGAATTCCTCCCGGTGATGCTCGCCGGCGAGGGAGAGCTCGAGGCGCGCGAGCTCCCGCCGGCCCGCCAGCAGGTCGACTCCGGGCGCCACCGCCCGCACGAAGCCGTCCCCCACCTCCCCGCCCTCGGCCAGCAGCTCGAACATCGTCGCGGGTGCGGCCGCCGGCGAAGTGCCGAACCGGCGCGTGAGCGCGAACTGCGGATCCAGGTCCACCGCGAGCACCCGCAGCCCCGACGCGCCCCACGCCACCGCGAGGTTCGCGGTCGTCGTCGTCTTGCCGATCCCGCCCTTCTGCGAGCTGACCGCCATTACCCTCGTCACGCTGACCTCCGCTTGCTCGACATCGCCATTGCTGGCTATGTCGCGCGAGGGCGCGACCTACCCCCAGCCGGCTCCCTCGGGACTTCGGGAGCCGACTAGACGCAGAACTCAGTGCTTCGTGTCGCGCGGCGGGTTCGGGTCCGGCCGGTTGATCGTGTCGGAGTCCCGGATCTGCCCGTTCGGCCGGTGCGTGATGACCTCACCGCCGCCCGGCGTCTGGCGCAGCCGCTCCTTCGCTGCCGCCTCCGCCGCGCCCTGCGTCGGGAACAGCTCGCGAGCCCGCGACTTGCCCTCGCCCTTGTCCTGCCACTGGCCATCCGGCCGCTTCGTGATGTGCCGACGATCCGTCATGGGACCTCCGTCCCCTCGAACGTATGTACGTGAGAAACGCTACCCGTCCGTCGGACGGAGCCGAGACCAGTAGCGGGTTCGAGTCCAGCCCTCGCCCCCCGAGAGCCGAAACGGACAGGACAGGCACACACTTGCACTCATTCAGAGTGCAGCCTCAGACGCGGCTCGGCGATGGGTCCGGAGCGGCGCATAGCTTCGGCGCGGGGGCTGACTCAACACTTGCATGCCTTCCGAGTTCGGGATGGCTATCGCCGGTCATGTCGCCCGCCGCGTCGAAGGGCTTGTCGGCGTGACTTGATAGGAGCGTGGCCTAGCCGCCCCGAACGAGTGCTGTCCGCCGAACGGCCCCAACTCAAAGTCAGTGAGAAGGGGAGAAGACGATGATCGTGATCGGGGTGGACGCGCACAAGCGCAGTCACTTCGCCGCGGCAGTCAACCGCCAGACCGGCGAGCTGCTCGACCAGCTCGAAGTCGACGCCGTTCCGGCGGGCAACGCGCGGCTGCTCGAGTGGGCGCAAAGGCCTCGACGAGGAACGGGTGTGGGCGATCGAGGACGTCAGGAACATGAGCAGCGGCCTGGAGCGCGTGCTGCTGGAGGCCGGCGAGACGGTGCTGCGCGTCCCGCCGAAGCTCATGGCCGCCGAGCGCAAAGCGGTGCGCAGCTTCGGCAAGAGCGACGCGATCGACGCGCTGGCGATCGCTCGCGCCGCCGTTCGCGAACCGGACCTTCCGGTCGCGGCGCTGCCGGGCATTGAGCGGGAGATCGCGCTGTTGGTCGATCACCGTGACGATCTGATCGCCGACGCGACCGCGCATCAGCGCCGGCTTCGGTGGCACCTGCACGAGCTCGACCCCGAGCTGCAGATCCCCGCGCAGGGCCTGAGCAACGCGGCGAACCTCGATCGCGTCGACCGCAGGCTCAGGCGCCTTGCGCAGACCGCGCAGGTCCGGGTCTGCCGCGATCTGCTGCGCCGCATCCGCGAACTCGTCCGCGCCGCCGCGCAGCTCAAGCGCGAGCTCGCCACGCTCGTCCGGCAGACCGCCCCGCAGCTGCTGAAGATCCCCGGCTGCGGCGTGCTCTGCGCGGCGGCGATCATCGCCAACGTCGGCCCCGTCGGCCGGTTCCGCACCGACGCGCAGCTTGCCGCCTACGCCGGCGTCAGCCCGCTTGACGCCTCCTCAGGCAGACAGCAACGTCATCGCCTGAACCGGACCGGCAACCGCCGCCTGAACCGTGCCCTGCACATCATCGCTGTCACCCAGATCCGCACTTATCCGCCCGCGAAGGCCTACTACGCGCGCCGCAAGAGCGAGGGCAAGACCAACCGCGAAGCGCTCCGCACCCTCAAGCGCCACCTGGCGCGCGCCGTCTTCACGAGCCTCCGCACGCCGGCACTTGACACATAGGAGCGACCGGGGGGTGCGCGCCACCTCGCGCGACCTGGCTTCCGATGGTCTCCATCGGCAAGATCCTCGGCACCCCAGCGTCGGAGCGCTACTACACGCACACCGTCGCCGACGGGCGCGAGGACTACTACGCCGGCACCGGCGAGGCACCCGGCGAGTGGTACGGCGCGGGCGCCACCCAGCTCGGTCTCACCGGCACGGTCGACGCCGAGGAGTTCAGCTCGCTCTTCCGCGGCGTCGCGCCCAGCGGCGAGCGCCTGCGCCAGGAGCCGGACGAGCGATCGGTGATCGGGTTCGACGTCACGTTCGCCTCCCCCAAGTCCGTCTCGATCCTCTATGGCATTGGCGACGACGACGTCTCCCGCGCCGCCCGAGAGGCGCACGACGACGCGGTGAAACAGGCCCTCGGCTATCTGGAAAGCCAGGCGTGCTTCACGCGTCGCGGCCGCGGCGGAGCACAGACGGTCCAGGGCGAGGGCCTCGCGGTCGGGCTGTTCCGCCACCGCACGTCCCGCGCCGGCGACCCGCACCTGCACACGCATGCGGTCGTCGCCAACACGACGCAGGCCGACGGTCGGTGGTCGACGCTCGACGGGCGCGCGATCTACGCCCACGCCCGCACCGCCGGGTTCGTGTACCAGGCAGCGCTGCGCGACAACCTCTCCCGCGAGCTGGGGGTCGAGTGGGAGCCGGTGCAGCGCGGCGTCGCCGACATCCGCGGCATCGACCGCGACCTGATCGAGCACCTCTCCCGCCGCCGCCAGGAGATCGTCGCCTACCTCGACGAGCACGGCGCGCGGTCGGCGAAGGCCGCGCAGATCGCCGCACTCGAGACGCGGCGCCGCAAGGAGTACGACGTGCCGGTCGACCGGCTCCGAGCCGACTGGCGCGCGATGGCCGGCGAGCACGGGTTCGGCCGGGACGAGCGGGCCGCGGTGCTCCACCGGTCGCCCGAGGAGCGACGCCACGTGCCCGAGCCGAGCGCGGCGCACCTCAGCAGCCCTGAGGGCGTCACGCGCGAGACGAGCACCTTCGATCGCCGTGCGGTGATCCGGGCGTGGGCCGAGCAGCACACCGACGGAGCGCCCGTCGAGGAGCTCGAACGGCTCGCGGACAGCTGGCTGAGCACGCCGGCCGCCGTCCGCTTGTCCTCCGGCGCCCACGCGTGGCTCGGCTTGCGGTACTCGACCCCCGACATGCTCGCCACCGAGCAGGCGCTGATGGCCAGCGGCGAGCGCCGCAAGGGCGAAGGGGCGGGGATAGCCGACAAGCCCGATGTCGAGCAAGCCATCAAGCGCCGCCCCCTTATCGCGGGCGAGCAGGCCGCGATGGTCGAGCAGCTCACGACCTCGGGCGACGGCATCCAGGTCGTCCGCGCCGCCGCCGGGACGGGCAAGACCTACGCGCTGGAGGCGGCGCGCGAGGCATGGGAAGCGAGCGGCCACCGCGTCTACGGGTGTGCGCTCTCGGCCCGCGCGGCGATCGAGCTGGAGACGCAGGCCGGGATCGACAGCACGACGATCGCGCGCCTCAAGCTCGACTTCGACGCCGGCCACGCTCTCGTGCCGAACAACGTCCTCGTGGTCGACGAAGCCGGCATGGTCGGCTCCCGCGACCTCCGCCGTCTGGCTGACGAAGCCGAGGCGGTCGGCGCGAAGTTGGTACTTGTCGGCGACGACCACCAGCTCCCCGAGATCGAAGCCGGCGGCGCGTTCCGCGGGCTCGCCGAACGGCTCGGGGCATGCGAGCTTCACCAGACCCGTCGCCAGCAGCATGAGTGGGACCGCGGCGCGCTCGCCGCCCTACGCGGCGGAGGTGTCGACGAGTGGGCGAGCAAGTACCGCGACGCCAACCGCATCGTCGCCGCAGCAACTGCGGACGAGGTGCGCCGTCAGCTCGTCGCCGACTGGTGGGAGTCGGCGAAGGATGAGCGACTTGACGCGGTCATGGTCGCCCACCGCCGCAGCGACGTCGCCGAGCTCAACGACCGCGCCCGCCTCCTGATGGGCGAGGACGGCCGACTCGGCGCCGACCGGCTGCAGGCCGGCCGGCGGGAGTTCGCCGTCGGAGACCGCGTCATCGGCCGCCACAACGACCGTCGCACCGGGATCATCAACGGCTCACGCGGCGACGTCACCGCCATCGACACCGAGCGCCGCACCGTGACCGTCCAGCTCCGCGACGGCGCCGAGGTGACGGTCAAGACCGACTACCTCGACGCCGGTCACCTCGATCACGGCTACGCCTTCACCGCGCACGCCGCCCAGGGCGCGACCGTCGATCGCGCGTTCGTCCTCGGCAGCGATGACCTCTACCGCGAGTGGGGCTACACCGCCCTGACCCGCCACCGAGACGAAGCGCGCTTCTACCTCGTCTCGCCATCGAGCACGGAGCAGACGCTGCCCGGCTTGAAGCCCGAGGGCGACCGCGAGGATCCGGTGCTCGAGGAGCTGCGCGACATCCTCGGCAAGTCGCACCAGAAGACGCTCGCGATCGACAACCGCGGGGCCGGCCTCCAGCGCGCGCTCGAAGAAGACGAGCTGCTGGACCGCTACCGGCTGCTTCGCGCAGAGGAGCAGAGGGCCGCCGAGCGGCGTGCCACCGCGCAGGCGGCGGCAGACGAGGCTCGTCGGCGCTCCGCCGACCTCGACGCCGAGCGCGCCGCGCTCTCGCGGTTCCAGCGCCGCCGTGCAGCGGAGCTTGACCGCCAGCTTGCGACCCACCGCGCCGCCGCCGACAGCTGGACCACCGCCGCGGAGGAGGCCACCGACCGACTGAGCGAGGTCCGCGCGCAGCGAGAGCTCTGGGTCGACGAGCACGCGCCCCAGCTTCGGGCGGTGATCTCGCGGCAGCAAGCTCGGAGCGGCCCCGACGATACGCACGCCGATCTGCTCCGCCAGGCCCTCGCGAACCCGGACACCAGCCTTCCCGCACGCCCCGAAGGTGTCACTGCCCGCGAGAGCTGGGCGCACGCCGCAGCCTCGCGCGCGCACGCGCGTGAAGCCCCCGCCGTTGGGCTTGACGTCGCCGACGCGGGGATGGACTTCGGCCCGTAGGGGGCGAACTTCCGGCTGCCCGCGCCTACGACGAGAATGGCCGCTCTGACCGACCCTCCTCCAGCCGCACCGCCGCACCAGCCCCGTGTCCCGGTTCAGGTCGTCGCGATCCCGGGCCGCTGCTGGCGCTGCAATGAGGTCACCTGGCCGATCGTCGGCGTCTTCGTCCCGCGCGACGGCGGCGGTCGCCGCTTCCTGGAGTTCCCCGAGGTCGCCGAGCGCCTCGCCGCCGCCGTCTCTCGCGAGCAGCTCCACGAGCTGCGGACCGGCGAGATCAAGCACCGCCGCAGCAAGGTCCGGCCCGAGGGCTACCTCTCCAACGGCTGCGTCGACTGCGACGCGATCCAAGGCAACTTCCCGCTCCACGAGGACCTCATCACGTTCCGCGCCGAGGGCGGCAGCATCAACGACCTCATCGTCGGCACGCTCTTCCTCCCGCGCCGACAGCGTGGGGCTCGCCGGGCTGCAGAGGCGTCCTAAGAACCCGGGTCGCGGAGGCTAAGGGCCGCCGCTGCCTCAGCATGGAACAGCCGCACCTGCTCGTCGAGATATGCGGGCCGTCGCGACGAGTTGAAGTGCCGCTCGAAGAAGTGCGACGGCGGCATCCGGCGATAGACCGACGAAATTCGCGCCTGCAGGATCTGCGGTAGTCCGGCCCCCTCCTCGACCGCGCTCAGTGCACGCTCCATGTCCTCGATGCTGAAGAGCGTCGGCGCCTGAAGAGCCCCGTGATGGGAGAACAGGCTAGGTGCCTTGGTGTCGATGTAGTCCCACAGGAACTCGCTCTGGATCAGCGTCGATGGCACGATCAGCACCGGCCAAACTCGCTGGATCAGATCCAGCCGCAGCTCAGGGATCACTGCGGTCCCGTCGAGCACGTCGACGAGGGCCGCATCAAGCTCGGTCAGCTTCCCGATCACCCGGGTGGCGAGTTCCTTCTCGATTAGCGATGGATCGGAGAGGATCCGCGTGCGGCGAGAGGGGCGCCCGCCCGTGACCTCGATCGCCACGAGGTCGGTCGCGTAGTTCAGCAGCAGGTCGGGCGTCTTCTGCTCGGTTCCACGCTTTCCGATGTACGCGCGTTCACCGTTGATGCGTACGACACCGGCACGCGCCTGGTCAATGTGCGAGCGCTCGGTCACGCGCTCGACGTACCTCTCCATCAGCTCGCCGTGGAACCGGGTGAACCGCAGCGTCGCTTTCTGCTTCGGGCGGTCAGGGTCGCGACGACGCATTGCGGCGTCCAGGAGGCGATAGTAGAACCCCTCACCCATCCAACTCTCGAGGAACCGCGGGCTCAGCAGTACGAGGCGGCCATCCCGAAGGCGAAAGAACGGACGCTGCTCGAACGGCGTACGGTCCCACAGCAGATGGTCGGCGTCGTCGAAGCCATCGAACGCCGAGATGAACTCCTCGCGCGAGGCGCTACACGCAAGGACCAAACGCTCTACGTCATTGGGTGCCGCGTTCCCGCCCAGCAGACCTTCCGGCACGATCGCGATGAAACGTTCGACTGTCGGAACGTCCGGAAGCAGCGCCTTCGTCAGGGCTCCCATAGCGAACCCGAACCCGAGCTGATCCGCCGCAGGCAGCAGATCATCTGCCATCCACTCCCCGAGATCCAGCCAGTTCGGACCGTTCGAATCCGCTTCGCCCGCAAGCTCGACGAAAAGCGCCCTTGCGCGGCCGTGTTCGCTGCCCAAGTTCGTCCGGTCGAAGTAGAGCCCAGATCTCAACAGCCACGGCACCCAGCCCATCGGCTTCGCTCCGGTCTCGAACGGATCGGCGTGCCTCGCAGACAGACCGCCAACACCAACGAGAGCCATAAGGAAGGCGTCAAGCTCCGAGGACGACATCTCGGCGCCTGGCGCTGACTCCGCGCCGCACTCGATGAGCAGCCGCGTCAGGATCGTCAGGTGCTGCTCGTTGAAGATGACGTGATGTCGGTCTTCGGCAATGAAGCGTCTGAGCAGCCCCAGGAGCGGCCGATCCGCGAAGATCTCCTCAGCGAGTTCGAGGTGTCGAGCCTGGTCACGTCGCGCATGCCACGCGGCGGAGGCGATCGCCGACACGGCGAACAACGCGGGCTCTAGCGGAACGACCGCGAGCATCCTGCGGATCTCGGACAGCGTGGGGTTCCTGACCCCGAGCACCTCCGGGTCGGGCGCAACGAATACAGCGTCAAGGTCGCTGGGCGGCTCACCGACGACGAGTAGCGTCTTCTCCGGAAGCTGTTCCTCGGGGAGTTCGAGCAAACGCGCGGTCTGGGCTTTCGCTTCGATGAGCGCAGATGGAACGTACAACCCGCTCGGACGCTGTACGAGGCTCGGCGTATGAATGTGCGGGGGCCGACTCATCTCGCATAACCATGCCGCATGCCTCTGCCGGAACGGCTCAGGCACATGGGGGGCCAGATGGCGCTTCCACACCCGAGCTGGTACGAACATACGTTCGCGTATCGGTCAAGGGCTCTCCGGATCGTTGGTTCGTCTCCGCGCTTGAGCGACGCGACCTTGCGGGCGCCCTTCGGAGGCGCATCACCTGGGGCGCCTCAACCTCTCTGACACCCTCGCTCGTGATCCTCATGACGGAGGAGGGCGACCCGCGGGTTGATCGGTGGGCGGCGCGGTGGATCGCGCGCCTAGTTACCGAGCGGAAGAGCGTGACTCTCGCGATCGTGGGCTAGGCCGTCATCGCGCTGGTGTCCCTCATCGACCCCGAGGAGGACGCGCCGCGCCAGCTACGGGCTCTCTGCGAGTCTCTTCTCCTCAGAGACGTACGCGGATTCACGGACCACCGCGACCCCGGACGCGACGTCACGTAGCAATACGATCGGCGACGTCCAGCGGACGCGCTCTGCGATTCGCTTTCAACATCACCGCCTGCGGGCGGAACTCGACGAACGCAGCTTGTCCGCCCGTCAACCCGACATCAGCGAGATCGCCCCGTGGCCCGGCCCACCCAACGGGCCGCTACTGAAGGACGCCTCACGGGTCGTTCCACTCGTTGGCGCCGGCGTCAGCGTGGGAGCCGGGCTCCCCACCGGCCCTCAACTCGCCCACTGGATGCGTTCCCACCCTTTGACGGCAGACCTTCACGTTGATCTCCCGGAGGGTCACCGGTCCAGCCCGCTCCACGTGAGCCAGCGGATCTTCGACCTTGACGCCAGCCGCAAAGGCCCTCTTACCGAGGCCGTGAGGGCGCACGTGAAACGGATGGCCGACGCCGCACCGCTGTCACCTGCGCTCCGGCACCTGGCCGCGACACCAAGCGGTCTCGTGGTCACGCTGAACTACGACTCCCTAATCGAACGCGCCGCGAGGGAAGCAGGCCGCGATGCCATCAGCCTTGATCTCGCACAAGCCATGCAGTTCGTTGGTGCAGGCGGCGGGACCGCCGAGGTACTGCGGGTGGTGCACCTCCACGGCAGCACGGACGACGACACAAGCCCGCTGGTCCTCGCGAACGCCGAGTACGGGCAGATGCTCAGTGACGACAGAGTCGGACATCTCTTCGCCGCGCTTACGTTCCGGTATCACTTGCTTGTCGTCGGTACGAGCCTCGCCGAGCCACACGTTCTCCAGGCGATGCAGGTGCTCCGTCACACCCCTCCGCGCCATGTCCTCGTGTGCGAGCAGCGGGTAGCGGAGCGGATCGCCGCGGGGGATCCAGCCGCGCCAGTCACCCCCTCCCACGGCATCAGCGTGTGCAGCTACCCGAACGACCAGCACGGCGTCCTCGACGGCTTCCTCGAGCGGCTCGTCACCCAGGGAACCTTCCGTGCTTCGCGGATCTCAACGGCTCCCGCGGTCGACACGCTGTATGTGTCGCGGAAGCTGCTTCGCACCGACGATGTCGACGATCCTCAGATCGCCCTGCTTCTCGACAAGGCAGAGGTCGTCGACGAGCTTGAACTGGCGGTCCGACCTCGAACCGTCGTGATCGGTGCGGCTGGTTCCGGAAAGTCGTCGCTGTGTGCGCAGCTCCGCGCCGGATCCCTTTCTGAAACAGTCGTGGTGGTTCCACTGCGTCGCGTCACTGAGCTGATCGGCCCACCCGAGTTCCTTCTGGAGAGCTGGCTACCGAGTGCACGTCCGCAAGTCGACGTTGCGGTGGCTGACGTCATCAGCGGCGAGCGCCCCGTGCATCTGGTGCTCGACGGCCTGGATGAGCTTGTTCCTAGGCGGCGCGAAGCTGCAGTACAAGCGATCAACCGTCTCGGCGGCGCTCTGCCACACGCTCGGATCACTGTCACCACGCGCCCCGCCGCAGCCGTGTCGGCATTCGCAGAGGGATGGCAGCACTTCGAACTACTTTGCGACGCAGATTGGCAGCAGTCCTTCCTTGAGCTGGCACAGACCTCCTTGACCGACGTTCAGGCTCGCCTAGGTGCCGCAGCCGAAAGCGTCAAGCCACTACTCAGCATCCCGTTCTACCTGCGGCGACTCTCAACCCCGTCGAGCGAATCCGTGAGCAGAGCCGTGCGCTCCGGCGATGTCACCGACGTCATCCTCGCCCTCTTCGACGACCTCCTCGCGAGCGACGAGACCCTCAAGCCGATCGCCAGTGGACTCCGCGAGTGGCTCACCGACTGCGCCGTGCTGATGCAGCTCTCAGGTGTCCGCCAGTTCGGACTCGGAACGCTAATCGAACTTTCCCGCGATGTAGAGCTCGGCGATGTCGAGGAGATCGCCCAGCGTCTCTCGGCGCGTTCGCTGCTTCAAGACACACAGGAAACGTGGACGTTCGAGCACCGGCTGTTCGCCGAGGCTCTCGTCGCCGACCGTATCCGTGGCGACGATCCAGCGATCTGGCTCGATGTGGTCGCACCAGTCATCGACGGTCGCGGTGTCGTCCGCGAGGACTGGTTGGAGATCGTACGACTCGTGGCCTCGCGAAGCTCCCGATGGCGCGCTGCGCTCAGGACACGCGACCCGGTGGTTGCTGCACGGTCGACTCCGCAGGACGCGGCAGAAAGCGAGAGGATCGCCGCGATATGGGAGCTGTGGAACCACAGCGCCCGACTGCAGGTATGGATTGAGGGGCGATACGACGGCGGTGACGACGACGGCTCGCACATCGGGCGAATCGTTCCGTCTCCGCCGCCTGACGACTTCGTCGAGGAGGTCGAGCGATGTCTTCATCGGGGCACTCGGTACGACCGAGCCAACGCGATGGAAGTTCTGGTGCGCCTGTTCCCGAAACGTGCCTCGGATCTCCTCGCAGAGTCGTTACGCAGCGAGCGGGACTCAACAGTCAGGCGGAGCAGCGCGAGTTGGGTGCGCCGCCTCGGGTTGATCGAGCTTCGCACGCTGATCGCCGACCGCGCCGCGAACTTCGAAGACGAAGCGGAGGCCGGCGATATGGCGTCGATCGCCCTGTCGCTCGCGCCAGCACACGAGCGTCTCAACCTCGCACGCCGTCTCCGCCGAGCCGGGAACCGTGAGCTTCGCGACTACTACGTCCTCAACGGCGTCCCCCCGGGCGACCAGGTCAAGTGGATGCTGGAGGAAGCACGCGACGATCCCGATGAGGCCGAGTTCATCGCAGGCACGAAAATCGCAGATGTCCTCGCAGCCTGGACCGATCCGAAGCCAGAAGAGGCCGCGGATGTAGCGGAACTCGCCCTCGTCGCGAACACCCCGCCGTCAGCGTCACTTCTGGTCTGGCTCGCAGAACACCGAATCGGCGCAGCAGCAGGTGTGGTCAGGGTCGTGAGGGGTGAGGACGCGATGCCGTACTTCGTGCACCGCGTTGCGTCAGCCGTCGGTTCCACCGCCCTTAGGGACGCGGGCGCTCCGGACGACCTCGTACAGCGCGTGAGCGAAGCCGAGGCGCTGCGGGAGGAGGCGGCGCGGACGGTCGCCCCAGACCTCGACGACGGGCACGAAGTTGTCATACCGCCCCAGCCCGAAGGCCTAGCCGACGTCCTTGACAGACCGCGAGATGAGGTGATCCACATCCTTGCTCGTGACCAACGCATTCACATCGAGCACGCGGGGCGAGCGCGACCGGACACCATTGAGCGGCTTCACGAACTGATCGAGTCGCTGTGGGGCCAGCGTGATCTCCGTAGCGCGGTGACTCACGTGGCTGCGGACCGCGTGACGATCAAGCGCTGGGCGGGACTGACGCTGTCGTACGGACCAGCGTCTGCGTTCCCGCTCAGCAACTCACGCTGGGTCCAGGCCGCGCTGACTGGCTGGCTCTTCGAGCCGCAGTACAAGTGGCTCCGCGCGAGTCTTAGCGAGGACCGCCTCAGAGCGGCCGTCAACGACGCACCGTTTAGTGTCCGCGTAGTCAACGATCTGCTCCGCATCGCACCCTCGGAGAGCCTCGCTATCGTCGCGCCGCTGGTTGCTCGACTGCCTGACAGCGAACTCGTGGGGAGTCGGGCCACCATGCTCTTCGAGACACTCGCCAACATTGGCCTTCCGGGCGAGCTCCGGATGCTGTTCTCACGTGGCGGCGAGATCGCAACTCGAGCGGCACCCCTTCTCGCCCGAGCCGGCGACGTCGAGGCGCAACGTGCCCTCCTCGACGAGCTGCGATCAACTCTCGCCGCGGGGGCCCACGTCGACCACCACGATCATCCATGGGTCGACGCGATCTCCGACACCGACTTGCTGCCTGACCTGCTCGAAACGTACGTCGCCGCCAACCTCAACCCGCAAGAGTCCAGCCCGTTCGACATCGGCCGGGGGATCCTCGCCGCCATCCAGCGCATCGGGGGCCTTGAGGCCATCCGCGCGGTCGAGGATCTTGCCGGCAGCGGCCGGTGGGCCGGCATCCAGTGGCTTCACCGAACGGTCGACGACATGCTGCAGGTCGAGGCCAGCGCCGCTGCAGCTTCAGCAGCCGAAGCGCTGCGCCTGGAGCTCAACTTGCCGAAGGTCTCGAGCGTCAGCCCGTTCTGACGCGCCTGTTCCGGTTGAGGCGGGGGCGGCCGGACTCCCACCAGGCTGGCGCCCGGACGACTGCAGGGGGCGCCCCAGCCACTGCGAGAAGAGCGCGACCGCCTGTCAGCTGAGCGAGACCAGCCTGCCCGGACTGACGCTCCTTCGACGAAGCTGCACGCGTCAGCGCTTGAGCGTGCCGACGGGTGACGTCATCGGTGACGGGTCCCATGAAGAGCTTCACCGTTGAGTTCGCGAGAACGGTGTCGCCGGCTCGGCCGAATCGCTCCTGGAGCTGAGCGACCGACTGCCAGACGGTGGCCGCTCGGATGCCAAAGCCGGCAGATTGCGAAAGGGTGCTCGGCAGGTCGCGCAGTGGAGCAATGTTCGCGGCCTCATCCATGAGCACACGAAGGGTCGGGTCGAGAGGCCCGACCCTCGTTGCTCGTTGACGCGCGCCCTCCAGCGTCGCCGAGAGGAGCGCGACGATCAGCGGCGTGAGGAGTCGCTGGTCGCGGTCGCTCGCGACGATGTAGAGCGTCTGCGCAGTGCCGTCGAAGAACCGCTCGGGCGTGAAGTCGGAGGAGGAGTGCGCGATGACCTCAGGGAAGCGGTACGCGGCGAGGACCGAGCCGGCCGACATGAACGTCGTGCCGCGGTTGCGTGGATCGAGCGCCATCACCGCCTTGAGCTGGAGCGCCGCAGCCTCCGCGGTCGCCGCCTTGAGGATGCGCGCTGGTTCGTGCTCCTCCTGCTTGTCCAGCCACCCGAGCACCACATCGACCCCTCGGTTGTCGAGAACTGCCGCATGGAGGAGCGGGGCGAGCAGCTTGGCCGCTTCCCCGCGCCAGTAGCCGGCGATCTCGGAGTCGCCCTGCTGTGTCGCGTCCGCGAGCCACTGCGCCTGTCGCAATGCCGTCGACCAGTCATCGCACCCGTCGAGCGGGTTCCACGCACACGAGTCGGGCGAGAACGGGTCGTAGACCCACACCCGCCCGAGGCCCTCGCGGTGCGCCCGGGTCACGTCGAGGACATCGCGCTTGGTGCTGGTGACGATCGCCGGCCCCTCGTGCTCGAGCAGCCACGGGATGATGTAGCGGGTCGTCTTGCCGGCGCGCGTCGGGGCGATGAGCGCGACGTGCGCCTCCGGGTCGGAGGTCAGCGCCCTGCCGTCCAGCTTCCCCAGCGAGAAGCCGGTGCTCTTCTTCGTCAGGTCGCCGAGGTCACGCGGTCGCGCCCAGGCGCGCGGGCGAGAGCCACGCCATTCGTACGAGCGGCGACCGAGCCGGGCGCGAGCGACTTCCGGCTCGATCTTCCGGAACGCGACCATCGCAATGACGATCAAGAGCACAATCGTCGCGCCCGCGACCGTCCACCAGACGGCTGCGCCCGGCATCTGCCCACGAACGGCTTCCGGGTAGGCGGAGGCCGGGTCGCTCCACCGGCTCTCGCTGATGATCCTCAGCGTCCCGATCACCGCTCGGGCGGCGGAGCAGTCCAGCGTCTGGCGTGAGGCGACGGCCACGACGGCGAGGGGGACGAGCCACCCGGTGAGCCCGATCGCCAGCGCTACGCCAAGGGCAGGCAGCAGGTTGAGCTGCTCGCCGGCGTCCTTCGGCTTCTCGCGGTCCGTCATCGCGCGCCCAACGTCAGGACCCACGCGGCCGGTGGGCGGGACGCGGGCGCGTGATCCCACGACAGGTGCAGATGGTGCCCGCGCCCGTGGTTCTCGTCACCGTCATAGCCCACCCACCGGAACGGCCGGCGCGGCTTGTCGGGCGCCGGCTCGGCCCACGCGGCGAGCCGGTCGATGTCCTCCCATGTGCCGCCGGGCCCGGGGACGACGTCGAGGCCGAGCCCGAGTGGGTGCTCCCCTGCGGCGGCGTGGCCCGAGGTCGCGTAGCCGTCGGTGATCGTGAACTTGAAGCGGCGCTGGAGCGCGAGGACGTCGGGGAGAATCCGTGAGTCGATCTGCTCGCCGGGCGAGCCTGGGATGGGCACGATCTCGCCGCCGCCCGTGACCCGATGCACGCCGCTGCCGAGCGACGCCGCGTCGGCCGCGCCCGCGCATCCGACCAGACCGCCGGTCACGCCCGCCGGCGCGTCCAGCCGCATCGTCCGCGCGACGCGCAGGACCTTCTCGACGTACCACCCAGCGTGGTTGTAGGCGAACAGCGCCTTTCGCCAGTCGCGCGGCGCGCCGCTCGTCCTCAGGTAGTTGGCAGCACTGTGGATCGCATCCGCCGCGTTGAACGGGTCACGCTTGCCGTCGCCGTCCGCGTCGACCCCGTACGCCTTCCACGTGCCGGGCATGAACTGCGTCCACCCGATCGCGCCTGCACTGGACGGCCCCATGTTCTGGCCGAAGTTCGACTCGACCTTCGTCAGGCCGGCCAGGATCGCCGGCCCCTCGGCGCCCAGCTCGTACTTCGCTGCGGCCGCGGTGAAGAGCGGGACGAGCTCGGCGGGCGCCGTGCCCTCGGCCAGCTGCCCCACAGGTTCCGCCACGCCACACACCGTCTGCGCGCTCGCCCCGCCGGCCGCCGCCCACCAGGCGGCCAACACGACGAGCGTCAGCATCAGCGCGCCGAGCACGAGGGCGAGCGCGATCGATGCCTTCACGAGCAAGCCGGCACGCGCGAGCGTTGCCGCGGCGACGACGATTCGGTCGTTCATCGCCTGCGGTACACCCCGGCCTTCGCGCGACGCTGCCGGCGCTCGTCCCGAAGCCGCGCCCGCTCCTCGGCAGTCCGCATGCGCACGTCGTCGTCGCGGATCCACCGCGCGGCGCGATCGGCATCGGGGGAACCGCTCGGCTCCGCAGCGCTCAGCAGGTCGCGCTCGCGCGTCAGGTGCTCGCTCACGACCGCGCGCAACTCGTCGCGACGGTCGGCCGGCGCCGTGCGGTACTCGTCCGGGTCCACGCCCGCGGCGCGGAGGTTCGCGTCGTGGTCGAGGGGCACGTCGTGGGCGCGGCGGCGGGCGGCGCGGTAGTTGGAGACGTCGCGGTCGGAGACCTCGGTGCCGCCCGCCGCTCGGTTGCGGGCCCCGTGGCGCTGCACCTCCTCGGCGCGCTGCAGCTCGGGCGCGTCGAGGGACGAGCGCAGGCGCTCGCGGTAGGTGAGCAGCGCCTCCTGCTCTGCGGTCGGTGCCGGTTTCTCGTGCCCCTGAGCCCGGGCCGCCGCGACCGTCTCGTCGTAGCCCTGCAGCCGGCGGTCCGTAGCGCGCAGCTCGCGCCGGAGCGCGTCACGACGCTGCACGCCGCCTCGCGCGGCCTCGTGCTCGGTCCCGAGCGTGCGGCGGGCGTCGGCATCGAGGCGCTCGGACGCGAGCGCCGCCGTCGCGGCGGTACGCCCCGTGCGGGTGTCGGCCCGATGCTGGCGAACTGCCCCGACCGCCTGAGCGGGCCGCTCGAGCATCGCGCCGGTCGCGGCCTTCGCCGCGCGCCCGAGCTGCCAGGCGTAGTAGCCCTGCGAGAGCGCCTTGCCCGCTCCTCCGCCTTCGGAGCGCGGCAGCCCGAGCGACGCAAGCCCGACGAGCTCGTTGCGCTTGACGAAGATCCCCCACCAGAACGCCGACTGGACGAGCCACGTGCCGAACCAGCCCAGATCGACCTTCGAGACCGTCGCGGTCGCCGCCAGGACGACGGTCAGGAAGACGGCGTAGATGAGCTTGGCGAAGATCGCGCCGAGGAGCTGCTTGCCCCACCCGACGAACACGGCGCGCCCCTGATCGCCGAAGGCGGGCGCGAGGAGGACAGCGGGCGCGAAGAGCAGCAGGAGCAAGCTCTTCGTCGACGCAGACAGCAGGTGCATCGCCAGCCAGCCGAACAGCGCGATCGCACCCGCGAGACCGAACGCGATGATCGCGAGCAGCGCGAACCGCGGGAACGTCCCGCCGGCTTCCTGCATCTGGACGCGCTCGGGCGCCTTCGCGACGAGCCGCTGCACGTCTTCGTCGAGCTTCGGGTCGCTGCCACCAGTCAGGCCGAGCACGCTCGGCACGGGGTTGGTGACGACATCGACCAGCCCGGGGCCGTCGTCGAGGCTCTGCCCCTTGGTCAGCTTGAAGAGCTCCTCCCGCTCGCGCGACTGCGCCGGGTAGCGGAGCCACAGGTCGGCGTTCGCCGTCCGCTCGCCCTTGACGTGTGCGTCGCAGTGGTCGACCGAGCCGAACTCGAGCGCGCACCAGGGATCGCGGACCGCCTGGTCGAAGATCCCCGCCATGCCGGACGCGAGTGCGGCGCGGGGCTCGTCGACCGCGCCGGTCGTTCCAGCGGCGAGGACGCCCGCGCCGGCGTCGCTCGCCAGGCGCGACAGGTGGCCGACGGTCGCGGCCGGCTGGGAGATCACGAGCAGGCCGAGCACCATCAAGCCGACGGTCGCGGTGAGGCCGGTGAGCGTCTCCCCCGTCCTGCGCTGAACGAGGCCGCGCCAGATGCCCCACAGCCCCGCGACGGAGATCGCGGCGACCATCCACGGCGCGCCGAACGCGTCGCTGTGCAGGCGCTGCATCGTCTGCTGCGCCTCTGGCATCGCCTTGCCCGTGAGGTCGAGCGCGAACGTCCATTCGAGGAGCAGCAGGACGCCCTTGAGCGCGAACACGATGCCCATCCACAGCCCCGCGGCGAGCGACTGCAGCGCACCGAGGAAGCTCTTGCCGGGGTCGGTGATGGAGAAGCCGACGCGGACGTCGATGCCGTACGAGCTGAGCGGGTACGGGTGAGCGACCGACCCCGAGCGGCGGCAGCTCTCGCGCTGCTCGGCCTGCAGCGCCTCACGACAGGAAGGCGAACCGGCGCCGAGGTCCCGCGTCGGGTCCGCGTACGCCGCTCCGCCACCGGAGTCGGGCTTCTCGGTCGCCGCGACCGCGGGCGCGGCGAGCAGCAGCGCCACCGCGAGCGCGATGGCAACCGCTCCGCCGCGGCGGAGATCACGGAGTCGTGAAGAGCGGCGCACGATCCGTTCGGCTGGGAGGCGTCGTGTCGAGCGTGCTCAGCACCGCCGCGCTGGCGGGGTCGACCTGCATCGGCGCGATCCGTCCTTCGTAGTCGCGCATGTAGCAGCGGCCGGCGCGGAACCCGCAGAGATGCCGGCGGCGGGAGGCGTCGGTCGCATCCAGGCCCACCACCTTCAGGAGGCGCTTCGCCTCGTCGTCGGTCTCGACGCCGAAGCCGAAGACGCAGCCGACGAACGCCGCGAGCTGGCCGATCTCGTCACCGACCTGGGTGGCGTACAGCGGGAGGGTGTTGAGGCTGCGCGCGATGCGGGAGATGCGGCCGAGCAGCGCGAGGCCCGATGCGTCGCCCAGGAAAGTCCAGACCTCGTCGAACAGCAGGACCTTGTGACGGCCGCGATCGGCGTGCATGAGGTGCAGCGCGCACGCCCCGAGCAGCCGCAGCAGCGCCCGCCCGGTGCGCTCCTCCGCGGTCAGCTCCGACCGCGGCGTGCCGGGCTCCGGCAGCGTCAGGTTCGCGACGCGAACCACCATCACCGGTCGGTCGCTGACCTCGGGCGGCGCAGCGTCACGCCCCGCGAACCCGAGCCGCAGCAGTCCGGTGTCCGCGTGAACGCGGATCGCGCGAGCCGCTGCCCGCGCGTCATCGTCACCCGCGTCAAGGCGTTCGACGACGCCGAGGCAGCTCCGACCACCGGCGTCGACCTCCTCCGCCACGGCCGCGCGGATCTCGGTCTGCCACTGCGGCGGGACCGGCGCCGGGAGCAGCTCGACGAGGAACGAGTAGGCGAGCTCGACCCGCAGGTCCTCGGGCGCGATCCGGAGCGGGTCGAGCGCCCCGCGGTGCTCCGCGCCAGCGCCGAACTCGACGACCTCGACGTTCTCCTCGCCGACAAGCCGGTCGAGGGCGTGGTCGCCCTTCGGATCGATGTCGATGACTTTCGAGCCGGCCAGGTACGCGTGGAACGCGACGACCTGAGCCGCGAGCGACTTGCCGCCGCCGGACGTCCCGGCGAAGAGCACGGCCGGCGGCCGGGACGTGCGTGACGCCTCGGTCGCGTCGAACAGGACCGGCTGACGCGAGCCGGACAGGGTGTAGCCGACGTACGTGCCCGCGGTGGAGCCGACGGCGTGCGTCGCCGTCGGGACCATTGCTCCGAACTGCTCGGGGAGGAAGACGTCGTCGTAGCGGGCGACCGGCGAGAGCTGCGCGGGGAGGTGAGCGACGAAGAGCCGGAGCTGCTCGCCGAGCGGGCGGTGCAGCGTGATCGGGGCGTACTCGCGCCGGAGCCGCTGGACGCGGTCCTCCAGCTCGTCCGACGTCGCGGCGCCGACCGCCAGGCCGATCTGGCCGCGCAGCAGCGGTGGACGGTCCGATGAGGTCAGGTACTCCTCGAGGTCGCGCGCGATTCCCGGCCGGGCGGCCGCGGTGGCGGTCGGACCGTGCTCGCCGTGACTCTCCTCCGTGTACGCGTGGTCGGCATCGACCACCCGTCGGCGTGTGAGCGCCAGGGCGCGGTCGTTCGGGATCCAGCGGGCGCCGAAGCAGGCGTCGACGCCGAACGGCAGGGCCTCCAGCGGTGCGAACAGCAGCTCGGCGAGACGGCCCGGGAACGGCGTAGCCTCCGGCAGCGCGCCGACAGTGAGCAGCGCCTGGTGGACGTCGCCGTCCTCACCGCGCATGGTCAGCGCGCGGTCGTGCTGCTCGATCGGCGTGTCGTACAGACGCAGCACGTCAGCCTCCAGCGGCCGGAACCTACGCCCGCCGTCCTCCTCGTCGGCGTCGAGCACCAGCGCCTGCGGCCGCCAGAACTCGTCCAGCCACGGCTCTCCGACGCCGCGCGTGAACGCTCGCTGAACGAGCCACTGGAACTCCCGCGACGCCGCCCGCTCGATGTCCAGGTAGTCCGCGACGCGCGCGTGGAGCCGCGTCTCGAGGTCGAGCAGCTCATCCAGCCGGCGCTGACTCAGGCCGCGGGCATCGCCGCGTCCGAGCGCGCGGTCGACGAGCCCCGCGAGGCCATCCCGCGCGGCAGCGACCGTCGCACCCATCCCGTCGTCGGCCTGCGCGAGTCGGACCGAGAGGAACAGCTCGGGGCGCGCGGGAGCGTCGTCCGCCAGGACAAGCGCGTGCGAGGCGAGCAGCTCCTCGAACGCCTCGACGTCCGCGTGGTCTGGATCCCGTCCCGCGCGGGCGGCGGCGAGGTAGTCGGGCGTCGACCACGCGCGGGTGACCCGCAGCAAGCTGAAGTCGCGCTCCACGGCGGTCGCGAAGCCGGCCAGCTCACCCAGCGCCTGGAGCTTCTCGGTCACTGAGAGTCCCGGGTACGAGCGCGTGTGGACGCGGAACAGTGCCCACGCATCGGTCACGCCCGACCCGAAGACGACGTTGCGCCACGCGAAGGTCAGCGGCGCCCTCACGCGATGACCACCCGCTGACGGGCCTTCACGTTGACCCGCTTGGGACGGAAGTCGGGCGCATCGTCCGCGCGGACGAGCAGCCTGCGCCCGCGGACGTCCAGCGCCGCGGGGTGGCGGAGCACGACTGCCCCGACGCCCTCGATCGCGCCGCGCCGGTACGTGACGTGGCGCTCGTCGGGCGCCACCGTCACCGCGTCGAGCACCTCGCGATCGTTGGCGCGCGCTGCGGCGAACGCGATGCTCCTTGGCCCTTCGACCCGGAGCCGCGCCCAGGCCATCAGGAAGTCGTGCGCCGGACGCCCGTCGACCTCCGCCTGCGTCAGGAGCTGGGCGATGCCGATCGGGAGCACGCCGAACCGCACCGGCCACGGCAGGAGGCCGAGGAGGAGCTCGAGGAGCGGCAGGCGGCTCGCGACGAGCACGATCGCCAGCGCGGCGACCGCGTAGCCGAGCGTCCGCAGCGGTACCCCGTACGGCACCGGGATGCGCCAGCGGTCGATCTTGTGGATGCGCCGCTCCATCTGGAACGCCGCCCGGAACGACCGGATCGTGACGGTCCCCTCGTCGCTCACGCGACCGACTGCCAGAGGTCGTCGATGACCGACTTCACCGCGTCCGGGGCGAAGATGAAGCCGCCGAGGATCAGGACGAGCAGCGCGACGACGAGGCCACCGTTCACGTCGCGCCGGCTGAGCACCGGGATCGCGACCAGCGCCGCGACGCCGAGGAACAGGCCGGTCGCCAGCGCCTCGACCTCGTTGCCGACCTTCTCGCCGAGGTTGCTCGTCTGCGCGAGCGCCGGATCGGCGACCGCCAGGCTCAGCACGGCGGCGAGGAGCGCGATGCCCACTCGCAGGATTCGGATCTTCATCATCGACTGCCTCCGTTCGCGACGGGGTTGGTGTGCACGGTTCGAACGAGCCAGCGGCCCCCGCGGCGGATCACGGCGAGCTCGTAGCGGAGCTCCAGCCGCAGCCCTTCACGGCCCCGCGCGCTGACGGCAACGGCGACGCGGTGACCGCTCCAGGTGACGGCCTCGACGGACGTCACGCGGAGACGGAGGTCGGGCAGCGGGACGACCGCGCCCGGCGCGAGGTCCGCCGCCAGGTCGTCGCGCTCGCGGGCCAGGTAGTTCTTGACGACGCGCCCGGCGACCGCGCGGAGTGCTTCGTCGTCGACCTCGCGCTCGACGCGCGGACCAGCGTCCTGCGTGACGGGCGGACCGCCGACGAGCGCGGGCGGAGCGCTGACCCGGAGCGCGCCGTCGCGATCTCGAGCGACTGGCACGGCGAGGTGCAGGACGCCGACCGACGTGTCGGCAACCACCGTGACCACGACGTTGCGCGCGGCGGTCGTCGCCGAGTTCACGACGGAGGTCCACGTCACGCGGACAGCCCGCTCGGACGGCGGCGTCAGCACGAGCGTCCCCGAGGGCGCGAACGTCCCGACCGCCTGCGACCACCGCTCCCGGTCGGCCGGGTCGACGGTGAAGTAGGCCCGCGTGAACGCCTCAGCGAACGCACCGACCACCGGGGGCGCTGTTGCCGTGATCGCGGGGGCGGGCAGCGGCGCCGGCGTCGGCGCGAGCAGCGCCTTCAGGCCGACGAGCGCGAGAACCGCTGCGGCGCTGCACGCCGCGAGGCGCGGCGCGCGCGCTGCC